>JABNAD010000306.1_pt1 | contig 34808 bp, 31 predicted proteins | sample 7240381 | NCBI WGS metagenome assembly JABNAD01 (sample SAMN11332834, study PRJNA596920) | anaerobic digester metagenome | biome: digested sludge; isolation source: digested sewage sludge-derived enrichment culture grown on H2/CO2 | place: Germany: Goettingen
TATGGGCGGAGAAGGATTCGAACCTTCGAAGCTATCGCAACAGATTTACAGTCTGCCCCCTTTGGCCGCTCGGGAATCCACCCATATGTTTAAGCCGATGATCGGACTCGAACCGATAACCTGCTGATTACAAGTCAGCTGCTCTGCCAATTGAGCCACATCGGCAAAATGCCCTTAAATCGAGTACGAATAATATAATATCATAGGAATTTTGTTTCGTCAAGCTTTTTCTTCTTCTTTCGTCAAAAAGTGCCTTTACTGCCTTTTATACTAATATATAAAGTTAATTGCCCGCATGATATCACCGATATATTGCTGCATGAACTGTAAAACCAAAACAAGAGATGCAATATAGCACCCTAGAGAAATAGGCTTTAGCAAATGACTCTGCCTTCTGGAATACGCCATTACTTCTAGTATGGACTGAATACATATAATTATGAAAAATTGTCCTGCCAAAGTTAGAAAAGCTTGCATAATTTTGCTCCTCCTTCAAAAACTTATTACCATACTATGAAAATTCCTCTTTTCAAATGACGCTTTTCCGTTCATAATAATAGAAAAGGAGGGTCTGATATGAACAAAAAAATAAAAGAAACAGCACTTTCCATCTCCGTCGCAACAGCGGGTCTTTTCGGCGGGCTCATTCTTTGGCAAAAAGCCTGTTTTTGGCAAGCACAAAAAAGTGCAGATGATGCCCTTTTTGAAATATATGCCTCAACCCTGGGAGATATTGCTTATACCTCCATGGGACATGGCCGCCCATTGCTTCTCATACACAGTATGATGCTGGGCACCAGCCGTAGAGAGTGGGATATGGTGATTTCCTCTCTATCGGAACACTATCATGTTTATGCCATCGATCTGCCTGGCTTTGGAAATTCCTTTCTTCCCGATAAACCTTGGACAGCCTATCAGTATGCCCATATCATCCATGAATTTATGGAGGAGGTTATCCGCCGCCCTGCCTGTATATTGGCTTCCAACGGCGGTAGTGATTTGGCATTGGTTACCTCTATGCTTTATTCCGAAAAAATAAAGGGCATGATGCTGATTTCCCCCCAGGGCTTTGGCCGTGGCTTTGCTACCAACAAAGATTTAAAGCCACTCCATGGCTTGCTTTTGCCCGTTTCAGGCACACAGCAATTTCTTTTAGAAACCACAAAAAGCAAAATAAAAGCAAGCTTAGAAACAGCCTTTTTTGCCAAAGAAAAAATTCAAGATGACTTGGTGCAGACATTTTATACTTCTGCGCGAGGAAGTAAAAATAGGCAAATAACCTTTGCCACGCTAAAAATCGGTTTCTGGCGAGCAGATACGAAGGCCGCTTTCGCTGGCCTTACTGTACCATTTTGGATTTTTTGGGGAGAAGAAAATAAGACAAATCCCATTTCATCCATGGAATGGGCGGAAAATACTCGTCCCGATGGGGAATACGTCATTTTTGAAGAAGTCGGCAATTTTCCTCATATGGAAAACAGCGACAACTTCTTAAAAATTGTAAAAGAATATTTGAAATAAAGGGGAATACAACAATGAATTCAACAACTGATTTACCAACGTACACACAAGAGGCCATGGAGGCTTGGTTTTGCAAAGTAACCAGCCACGGCTCTAGGCTATTAAGCCACGGTGTTGTACCAAAAATAGAACCGAAATTTGTAAGCTGCAGTCTTGAGGAAAAAAGTGTCACCCTCTCCTTTGATGTATTGGAGTGGGAACTAAACCCTCAGAACGCCATTTATGGGGGTATCATCGCCACTGCTTTTGATACAACCTTGGGGCTTCTTTGTCATTACTTTACAAAACCTCAAGTGGTAATCACTGTAAGCTTAAATACCACTTATCATAAGCCCATGTTTTTGGGAGATACCTATTATATTAAGGCGAAAATGGATTTTCAGGGACATTCTCTGTGTAACATAACAGGGGAAGCATGGTCAAAAAAAGATTCTTCTATTACAGCCAGCGCTACGTCTGTTTTTAAAGCCCTCAGAGAAACACAAAATAACCCACTCATTTAGAAAGGATGTGCTACATATGATAATCAGAGAAAATTTGAGTCAAAAAAATATGGAAGCCTGGTTTTCAAAAATAAGCGCTCCTGATTCTTTTTTGAAAAAAAGGGGCGTTATACCCCTGCTAAATCCCAATTATAAAAAGTGTAACTTCGAGAAAAAAGAGCTCACCTTAGCATTTAAAGTGATGGATTGGGAATTAAACCCTGAAGGGGGCCTCCATGGAGGTATGATTGTAAGCGGATTCGACATAACTTTCGGCCTGTTATGCCATTATTTTTCACAGCCAAATATGGTTTGCACCGTAAATCTATCTACTACCTTTATACAGCCTGTATTCCCTGGCGACACCGTAGAATATCACGCTCGCATCATTTCCCAAGGGAAGAATGTTGTTGCTATGACAGGAGAGGCACGGCTAATACGAGGAAATATCCTTGCGGCGACGGCTTCCACTACCTTTATGATTTTGAACAAAACATTGGAAATTTCCAACGAAAGCGAATCATTACTGATTTAATAATATCAACTATAGCTTTCTTGAAAAGTTCCTCATTCCTATTAAAAAAGAGCATAAAAAAAACTTAAATTGAATAACAAGCAAACAAAAACCTGAAAGTGGAATGGATTTCCATACTTTCAGGTTTTCTATTTATCATTATTTTTTTACAATAGGAAGCCAAACCTGACTGCGGTAATCTGCCGCACTTTGGTCACCTTCAAAATACACCTCAATATCCGGGGCAGTATCATACTCGTAGCCTGAGGTTGGCAGCCATTCCGTAATAATCCGCTGTTGCAGCCTCTGGATTGCTTGAGGCAGAGGACCAACACAATCAAAGATCGCCCAAAGACCTTGGGGTACAAAATACTCCTCCATTCCCTCAAGACATGGCTTTTGGGTTGCTGTTGCAATGAAATATCCATTAAATTCTCCATTCTCACAGGTAGATACCCCTAATATCCCTTGTGGCTCTGTACCATCTATCAGTGAGCAGATCTGCGCAATCCCACCTATTGCCCCAACCTCCTGCCAAAATGAAGGTATCTTTTTAACGCAATCCTCCATATCCATTAATCCTTTCATTGCATAACCTACAATACGAAAGCTTTCCTTTGTTTCAATTCTAAAATTCATTGCCTCATCTCCTTTAATAGATAAAGAGAAGGTAATGCGGGGATATACCGTTAAGGTCACTCCTTGATTTTTTGCAGCCGTGGGGGCTATACCATGAACCCCCTGAAATGCACGATTAAACGCAGTTGGTGAGTCATATCCGTATTTAGCGGCAATCTCAATTACCTTTTGTTCACCCTGTATCATTTCAAATGCCGCTAGTGTCATTCTTCTTTTACGAATATATTCCCCTAAAGTGACCCCTGCAATATAAGAAAACATTCTCTGAAAGTGAAAGGTCGTACAAGCTGCAATTTTTGCCGCTTCATTCACATCTATTTCCTCTTTTAAATTGTTCTCTATATAGTCTATTGCTTGATTCAATCGTAGTATCCAATCCACATTCCCCACCTCCTATATTAAAAGGATAGCATTTCTTTTTGCTTCTTTCCTCTCTGTTTCTCAGCAAAATATGAGAGCTTTCTTCTAATGTAGCATAAAAAGTCTTTCCCAACAAGCATACTAAACTTTGACAAGCCCCTTTGCTTCTAGAAAAAAATATAAATAGAAAAAGGTTGGGGTCTTTTGGAAATCACAAAGTAATTTCCTTTCAACCCAAACCCTTTTCATACCCCATTCAAATCCATAAAATCATTGATAAGTATTATCTTTTTCAGCAACCCCTACTGAAATAAGAATAAGCTTCCCCTACTTATCTTGTCCAGTTCATGCCGATACCACTGCACCCTTACGAATACGAATGATGATTTCACATTCCTCCTCATTTTGGTTATCTTCGTATACAACATCCATACCACTACGGCGGATTACCTCTAAGGACTGCTTAATGGTATTAGTGAACAAACGAAAATCTGTTACATACCGTTTTTCTCGTCTCTCCCCCTTTTCTGTATGCTTATTGCGCATTTCCTCTAACGTATGCTCCACAAATTCCTCTGTGCGCTTTACGTTCATCTCCTCCCGAATCATATGAGACATAACCAATAAACGGCTTTCTTCATCAGGCAGACGAAGCAATGCTCTTGCATGTCGCTCTGTAAATTGATGTTCCAACAGTTCTTTTTTTACACTGTCTTCTAATTTTAAAACTCGCAACTTATTGGCAATGGCAGATTGGCTTTTGGAAAGCTTCGTTGCTAACTCCTCTTGGGTCAGTCCATAATCCTCCATCATGTTGCGGTAGCCTTCCGCTTCTTCTAAAAAGCTTAGATTTTGCCTCTGAATATTTTCAATAAACGCCAACACGGCGCTATCACTATCAGTCACCTGAATAAACAAAGCAGGAACGGTTTTCAATCCGGCCATTTCCGCAGCCCTAAGACGACGCTCTCCCGCTACCAATTCATAAAAACCTCCACTCATTTTCCGAACAGTAATGGGTTGCAGAATTCCATATGCGGTAATGGATTCCGCCAGTTCTTCCAATGCACCAAGATTAAAATACTTTCTTGGTTGATATGGATTGGGACGAATTTTTTCAATTGGCAGCTGATATACAGCCTTCTCCTTTTTTAAACGCATTTCGGGAAATTTCAAAACCTCCATATGTATTTCCTCCTTTTATATTCTATGGAAACCGAGATAACATTACAAATCTACGGCATTTTTCTTTTTTTTCTTTCTTTATTTTAACATAGGAAGCACGTTTTGAAAGAAAAAGAGTATAACAAAAACTCTGCGACCTCGACAAAATGACTCGGCATAAGACACAAAAAGCTCGAAGGGTTAGAGATATTGACAGAGGTTGTGAAAAAGTTTCAAATTTATATCATTTTCTCGTCATTTTATTTCAAATTTTACACTACATATACCGCTTTTTTTGACATCCAAATACTATATATTGGTATTTGCATATGAAACCAATTTATTTTCCAGGTAATTATTTTACCATTTCCAGTTCTCTATTTTTTTCTATCATACAAATTAGATGCCTTTCTTTTTATTTCCCCGGTTATGCTAAACTACCTTTTAGAGTCTTTTTCTCAACCCCTTTTTCCAATAAAAAAGACAGCAATCTCTAAGATATGCTGTCTTCTTTTTTACTTTAAAGGATTTTTTGAAATTTTTCCTGCTTTTCTGGGATAAACTTTCGGCGTTGGGGAATCTTTTACAATGAAAATAAGCTTATGGGATAAATCTGTAAAGGGAATCGTAACATCAATTACCTGTGTCACCCTTCCTCCAAGCTTCTCCAAAGCCCCTTTTGCCTCTTCGATTTCGTCTAAAGCGTCAGGTCCTTTTAATGCTGCCAAAGTTCCCCCTACTTTTACAAAAGGCAAACAATATTCCGCCAATACTGCCAAATTCGCCACTGCACGGGATACACAATAATCAAACTGCTCCCGATACAATGGGTTTTGTCCCCCATCCTCCGCACGTGAATGGATACATTCAACCTGGCCCAAGTCCATGGACTTTATAGCCTCTTCCAAAAAACCAATTCTTTTTTGCAAAGAATCCAAAAGGGTCATGGAAACTGCAGGACAAGCAATTTTTACTGGTAGCCCGGGAAAACCTGCCCCCGTGCCAACATCGATTATTTTTGTGGACTCTGTTATTTTCAAATACGGCACAAGGCTCAGGCAGTCAGCAAAATGCTTTAAGATAACCTCACGTTCCTCTGTGATCGCCGTTAAATTCATTTTTTCGTTCCACTCTAAAAGCAGAGACATATAAGTCATAAACTGTTCCGCCATCTGTTCAGAGAGCTGAACATGCATCTGCTCACAGCAGGATTGTAACAGCATTTTATTTTCCATGCGCTACTCCTTCTCTATATAATTAATTTTCCATTTTCCATAGTGATTTGGCTCCGCCACCATCTGCACAGAAATCACCTCAGTATTTCCCTCATCATTTTTACAGGTAAGGGCTACCGTTCTGATCTCATTCCAAATATCATCGGAAAAAAAATGCAGGTTTTTGCGTTCTTCAAAAAACTTTTTGATACCATCAAAATCAGCTATTGCCGCCGCTGATGCGGAAAGATAGCCCATTGCCTCGTCTTGGCTATCTTTTTCCAAAGCCCGCAAGAAAGAACGTAAGGTTCCACTGGGGTTTGGTAACGAGAAAAATGGTCCACTCACTGTATTAAAACACAAATCCTCCAAAGGGAATTTTCTTTTGGGTAAAAACAACCTTCTGTCTATTTGGGGACTTGCATTTTGTTTTCCTTCCCAAGGCAGAAATACCTTCATTCAACCCCCTCCTTTCTAAAACATAAAAAATATTAACATAAAAACCCTGAACTTTGCCCTCTCACTGCCCAACATCGGGCACGTAATAAAACCCCTAATAGGTTTGGGGCAACCGAAACCTTAATCTCTGGAATTTCTCTTTTGCTGTTCTAAATAAATCAATAATACGGAAATGTCCGCAGGAGATACTCCAGTGATGCGGGATGCATGTCCTAAAGAGGACGGACGAATTGTATCCAGCTTTTGCTTTGCTTCAATGCGCAATCCTTGTATACTCTGATAATCCATATTCTCCGGCAACTTGCGGTTTTCCAGCTTCTTAAACTGCTCCACTTGTTTCAACTGCTGTCCAATATATCCTTCGTACTTAATTTGTATATTTACTTGCTCCCGCACATCAGCGGGAAGCTGGGGTCTTGCTTCATCAATAGGGGCAAGCTTTTCATAATCCAACTCAGGTCTTTTGATTAAGTCTGATAATTTTACTCCTGATTTAATAGGTGTACTTTCATATTGCTCCAATAGTTCTAACGTTCTTCCATGGGGTGCAATGGTTAATCCCTTTACTCTCTCTATTTCCAAAGCAACCATACGCTCTTTTTCCCGTAAAGCTAGATAACGCTCCTGTGAAATCAAACCAATGTCATGACCAATGGGCATAAGCCTTTGATCCGCATTGTCCTGTCTCAGCAACAGACGGAACTCTGCACGGCTTGTCATCATACGGTAGGGTTCTTTACTCCCCTTGCTAATTAAGTCATCAATTAAAACCCCAATATATCCATCGGAACGCTGTAAAACTACAGGCTCTTTTTCCTGAATATATCTAGCAGCATTGATGCCGCCGATTAACCCCTGGGCTGCCGCTTCTTCATAACCAGAACTTCCGTTAAACTGACCTGCACTAAACAGACCCTTATAATCCTTAAATTCCAGAGAAAGCTTTAACTGGGTTGCATCGATGCAATCATACTCAATGGCATAAGCAAAACGGGTAATTTCGCAACGCTCCAATCCAGGTATGGTACGGTACATAGCAATTTGCACATCTTCAGGTAAAGAAGATGACATTCCTTGAATATACATTTCCTCTGTGGTTTCGCCTTCTGGCTCAATAAAGATTTGGTGACGCTCTTTATCCGCAAACCGCACCACTTTATCTTCAATGGAGGGACAATATCTGGGGCCCGTTCCCTCAATCACCCCACCGTATAACGGAGACCGATTGAGATTGTCCCGAATAATCTGATGGGTATTTTCATTGGTATAGGTCAACCAGCATAACGCCTGCTCTCTTTTTATATCCTCCGCAGTATTTTCAAAAGAAAATGGCGTTATATTCTCATCCCCATATTGGGGCTGCATTTTCTCAAAATCCAAAGATCCTCTCAGCATTCTTGCCGGTGTTCCTGTTTTAAAGCGGTACAAACGAATACCCATATCCTTAAGCTTTTGGCTTAACTGTGTTGCAGGCATCAAATTATTAGGGCCGCTGGGAATAATTACGTCCCCATGTAAACAACGCCCTTGCATATAAGTACCCATACATAAAACTACGGCTTTGCAATGAAAGACTGCCCCTGCTGCAGTGATAACACCAGAAACCTTGTCGTCCTCCATTAAAATTTCTGCAATTTCCCCTTGATACACCCGTAGGTTGGGTGTTTTTTCCAAGGTGTGCTTCATTTCTGCTTGATATTTTACCTTATCCGCTTGGGCACGCAAAGAATAAACCGCAGGTCCTTTTCCTGTATTCAGCATTTTTGTCTGAATATAGGTTTTATCGATTACTTTTCCCATCTCGCCGCCTAAAGCATCAATTTCTCTTACCAAATGCCCTTTGGAGCTGCCCCCAATGGAGGGATTACAGGGCATCATGGCAATACTGTCTAAGCTGATGGCAAATAAAATGGTTTTCATACCCATTCTTGCCGCCGCCAATGCCGCCTCACACCCCGCATGACCACCACCAATTACTGCTATATCAATGGTTCCCGCTTCATACTTCATTTTATAACTCCTTCATATCCCAAAGGGAATTTCCCTCGTTATCATTTATCACTCTTAACCTAATATTTTAGGGCAAGTTCCTTCAATTGGCAATGCTTTGGGCACAATCTATGGGGAAAATTTCTCCCACTTTCAACATAATTTGTAAAAATTCTAATTTTATTTTCCCAAACAAAATTTTGTAAAGATGCGATCAATGATTTCTTCATCGGCAACATCCCCAGTAATTTCACCTAAAAAACGGTTGGCATCCTGCAAATCCATAGAAATAAAATCCTCAGGCATACGGGTACGAATGGTTTCTAAACAACGCTCCATAGCCTCTTTTCCCTGAAACAATGCATTTTTGTGGCGGGTATTTCCAAAAAGTGCATCCTCAGCCTTCACACTTTCCCCACTGAAAAACAGTTCCTTTAAGCCATGAATTAACTCCTCAAAGCCTTGATTTTCTTTAATGGAAACTGAAATCAACTGTTCCTTTGGGATATATTGTTCTAGCTCGTCCATAGACAGCTTTCTTTCTAAATCCGTTTTGTTCAACAAAACCAGAGTCTTTTTTCCTTGAATAAAAGAAAGAATCTCTTTATCTTCTTTTTCTAAGGGTCTGGAGCTATCCAGCATCATCAATACTAAATCGGCTTTTTCTGCATAAGCTTTCGATTTTTCTACGCCCTTTTTTTCTACCAAATCCCCTGTTTCACGGATACCGGCAGTATCTACAATCTTCATGGGAATACCGTCAATATTGATATATTCTTCAACGGTATCTCTGGTGGTACCAGGGATATCCGTTACAATTGCCCGTTCTTCCTCCAACAGCCAATTTAAAAGAGAGGATTTACCCACGTTTGGCTTACCTACAATTACAGTTTCCAAGCCGTCACGGATGATCTTTCCCCGATCGGCATTTTTCAATAATCTTTCCATGTGTTCTAATATTTTCAACGTGCCATGCTCCATATTTCCGTAGGTTTCCTCTTCCACGTCATGCTCAGGATAGTCAATCACTGCCTCTATCTTAGCAATCATATTTAAGATTTCATCACGCAAGGAACGAACTTCCATTTTTAGTCTACCTTCCAACTGGTTCACTGCCGCCTGACGGGATAAATCAGTTTGAGAATGGATAATGTCAATTACCGCCTCTGCCTGAGTCAGATCCATTCGACCATTTAAAAAGGCTCTCTTGGTGAACTCTCCAGGTTCTGCCATTCTTGCACCCTGGTTTAAGACAGCCTCTAATATTCTTCGGGCAACCAATGCGCCACCGTGGCAATTGATTTCCACAATATCCTCTTTTGTATAGGTTTGAGGTGCTTTCATAACAGAAACCAATGCCTCATCAATAATTTCACCGTGGCTAACAATTTTGCCGTAGGATAAGGTATGACTTTTCTTTTCCAAAAGGGACTTCTTCCCCTGAAATAAGCCATCCGCCAGCTCAATACATCCCCGTCCGCTTATTCTGACGATGCCAATCCCGCCAATTCCCAAGGGGGTTGAAATCGCGGCTATAATATCGTCTAAATGATTGAATCTATTCATATTACCCCTCCTTTTTTTCTACAAGTGCTAAGGTCAAGGTCAAAGATCAAGGTCTCGGGACGCTGTCCCAAACCCTGCAAGCCTTGCAAAGGTTTGACCCTAACTTTTATTTGCAAAAACTTTGTTTTTGCAGGCGACTCATAACAAAATTAATATCCTCTTAACCCCCATGACAAAAGGGGTTCAAATTAAAATTTTTGGTCTTACATTTTAAAAAAGTAAGAAGATGTAGGTGAAACCTACGGTCTTTCTTACCTTTAATACAGGAAAAACCCGCAACAAGAGCCTCCTGCAACGGGTTTTGAATTGCTTATTATTTTAAAGTAATTACAACATTACGATAAGGCTCTTCCCCTTCGCTGAATGTTGTTACATAGCGATCATTTTGCAATGCAGAGTGGATAATTCTTCTTTCATAAGGATTCATGGGCTCAAGCACTACATTTTTCTTTGTATGTTTTACTTTCTTCGCTAAATTGAAAGCAAGTGTTTCCAAGGTTTCTTTTCTTCTTTGGCGATAATTTTCTGTATCCAGCATAACGCTGATATAAGCACTGCTGCTTTTATTTACAACCAGATTCACCAAATATTGTAATGCATCCAAGGTTTGCCCTCTTTTGCCAATCAGAATTCCCATATCTCCGCCTGTTAAATTAATCAAAAGATGTTTATCCTTCAATTGGGTTTCAATTTTTACAATCAGCCCCATGGATAAAAAAACTTCTCTCAAAAAATTTTCTGCGGCACGTTCGGGATTAAAATTCTTCCGAACCAAAACGACTGCTTCTTTTCCCCCAAATACGCCCAAAAAACCCTTTGAACCTTCGTCAATAACAGTGATGGATACCTCTTCCTTAGATGCCCCAAGTTCCGTTAAGGCAGCAGCAACCGCTTCGTCAATGCTCTTACCGCTTTTTCTAATTTCATCCATTCTGCTCAGCCTCCCCCATGAATTTCTTTTTATAATATTTCTGCAATACTACCTGCTGAATAATACCAATTATGTTACTGATTATCCAGTAAAGTCCAAGACCGGCGGGCATTGAAATAGTGAAAAAGCCCATCATGAATGGCATTACATAAGTCATTGTCTTTGTCATAGCCATTGCCGGATTATTGGGATCATTATTTGTTGATGGTGTCATAACCATCATGATTTTTGATTGTGCATAAGTAGTAATTGCAGCAAAAACAGGAATTAACACACCGGGCCATTTTAATCCCGCTGCACTAACAAGGGGAATAAACAAAAAGGTCTCAATATTATTTTTATTCGCCAAAAGTCCAACCAATGTATCACCATTGGAACCAAGCTGATTTAAAATATTTGTCCAAGCATCTGCGCCTAGATAATTTACCAACATAACAACATCATTCAGTCGGCTTAAATCAAAACCGCTTGTTTTAATAATTTCTACATTTTTGTAGTGGTCAACAAAAGCCTGGGCATAGGGAGCAAACACTTCCATTCTCATGTCCTTTGGAATTTGCAAAATTGCATTTGCAATGTCTGTATAATTTTGACCAATAACATCAACATAAACATAGGCATTTTGGAATAAATAAAACAATGTATATAAAATAGGAAGCTGAATTAACAAAGGTAAGCATCCGCCCATAAGGTTGATACCGTTTTTCTTTTGAAAATCCTGCATCTCCATTGCCATTTTTTGCTGAGACATCTGATCTGTCTTGCCTTTATATTTATTTCGAATCTTTTCCAATTCAGGCTGGAGCATCTGCATCTTAAAAGAAGATTTCTGCTGTTTTACCATTAATGGAAATAGAATTGCTTTCACGATCAAAGTAAATAAAATAATTGCAAAGCCTAATACGCCAGCTTGCGTCATACCATAGAGCCCATTAAAGAGCATATTGTAAACTTGTCCCAAAACATTGGCAATGGGCCCCAATATGCTTCCGGGCATTTTTACAGACGTAAACGTCGTCAAAACGACACCTGATAATAGTTCACTTCCAAACACGCTTTATGCCTCCTTAACAAACAAATAGAATTTTCTTGCCCCTCAGGACAAGTCAACAAACAATAGGATTTTTCAGGGAACGGGGTCATAGCCGCCTTCATGGAAGGGATGGCACTTCAGAATTCTTCTGACGGCAAGGTATGTGCCCTTAAAGATACCATAACGAGATATCGCGATAAATGCATACTGAGAGCAGGTGGGGGTAAATCTACAATGAGGTCCAATCAAAGGAGAAATTCCCACCTGATAAAATCGGATTAATAGTAAAAATAATTTTTTAACCATTTCTCTCATCTCTCTTCATTTTCACTTTCTTTCTCAGAACTTTTTTCCTGATGAGAAAGAAGTAATTGATGTTTTTTCAATAAATGGCGCAAGGAAGCACTTACCTCATGATAGGTGGCATCCTTACAAATTACCCGGGCAATTACAACGATATCGTAGCCGGAGCGAATTTCTTCCTCCATATTACGATAGCTTTCCCGAATTAGACGAGTCACATGGGAACGTACAACGCTTTTTCCTACCTTTTTACTGACAGAAATACCTAATTTGTTCCCTTGTGCCCCATTTTTTACTACATACATAACCAGATGGCGGTTGGCAATGGATCTGCCTCTATTGTAAACATACCGAAATTGAAAATTTTTTTTCAAAGATTCTGTAAAATTCATAATAATCCTTCTTTCATTCGGTACCGCCAAGTTATTCCTCATATGAACAAAAGGCCACTTTCAGCGGCCTAATATACTTTTTGGTATGAGGATTATGCGGATAATACTTTTCTACCTTTTTTTCTTCTTGCTGCAAGCACTTTTCTACCGTTGGCTGTCAACATTCTTTTTCTAAAGCCATGTTCTCTGCTTCTCTGTTTCTTTTTGGGTTGAAATGTCATTTTCATAGTTATACGCACCTCCTTTATTGCAGGGATTCTCTGCCCTATTTACGAGCACTGTTACTATTATAGTAAAAAAGGATAGGTACGTCAAGAAAAATATTTACCTGAAAAGCCTTTAAATCCTGGGATTTTGGGGTAAAAGTTTACAATATACTTAAAAAAATATAGCTTGGACAAATATATAGTTTTTTTTATTTAGGTTTTACTATATATAGTAGAACTTTTTATAAAATATAAATTTCTATTCGTTTTTCCACTTATAAAACACTGGTTTAAAAAACCCATGAAGGAAACGGAATCCTTAAACCTAACCTTTATGATTCTTAAATTTTATTTTCTTCATGGAAACTAAGGTGTATTTCTAATTTTTACAATTAAATTTTTTCATTTTTCGTGTCTTATCATACAATTCTTATAAATTATATGTTTTTTTCATCATACACGATTACAAACGACAGCTTTTTCCATTCATTTTTTTTAGTTTCGCTGGGGATAACCATAATTTTTGATTGCGGTTGTGGATAACTTTTGTTATACTATGGGCAAAGTATTGTTTCATTGATGATCCACAAAATTCACAATTCTTTTACAGTACCAAAATCAAAGTTATCCACAAACTGTTGATAACCCTGTGTATAACCCGGATTTTATGTGAAAAACCTCTTGAAAAAACATTCCTCTCAAAAAAATGTACTACTATTTAGGTCAGAATGTCCGTGTTTTTCTATATTTTGCATACTGTTTATTTTGTGGGCAAGTACAAAGCATTCGCTGTGAATAACTACGGCTTGTCTTTCATTAAGAAGCTTTTCTTTCACAGCCATCTACATTTAATTGTGAATAACAACGTTGTTATCCACAAAATTTTAACAGGAGGTACATAATGGAACAAATAAATGAATTGTGGAACGAAGCACTAAAAATTATCGAAGAAGAAAGCTCCGCCGTTAGTTTTGAGACATGGTTTCGTCCCATTGTACCCTATGGCTTGCAGGATCATTGTCTATATTTGCAGGTAGATAATCCCTTGGCCAAGGATATGTTGGAAAAACGTTACTTTGATTTGCTGAAAAATACCATAAAACAGGTTACAAAAACCGATTTGGAAATCATCATTTTAATGGGTAATGAACTGCCTGTTAGATTAATGGAGAAAAAAGAAGTACAAAAGCAAGGTACTGAAATTCCAAGAAACTTGAATCCGAAATATGTATTCAGTTCCTTTGTGGTAGGCAACAGCAACCGTATGGCTCATGCCGCATCCTTGGCAGTTGCAGAGGCGCCCGCAAGGAATTATAACCCTTTGTTTTTATACGGTAATTCCGGTTTGGGCAAAACCCATCTTATGCATTCCATTGCCCATTATATTTTGGATCATAACAGTTCTGCTAAAGTTTTGTATGTTACCAGCGAAACTTTTACAAATGAGCTGATTCTTTCCATTCAAAATAATAGAAACGAAGCTTTTCGTAATAAATACAGAAATATCGACGTTCTTTTAATTGATGATATTCAGTTTATCTCCAAAAAAGAAGGTACTCAGGAAGAATTTTTCCATACCTTTAATGCATTGTATGAGTCAACGAAGCAAATTATTATTTCCTCGGACCGACCTCCCAAGGAAATTGAAACCTTAGAAGACAGATTGCGTAGTCGCTTTGAAATGGGCTTGATTGCTGATATTCAGCCTCCTGACTATGAAACAAGAATTGCAATTTTACGAAAAAAAGCAGAACGAGATAATTTGCAGGTGCCTGATGATGTACTGGCTTATATTGCAAAAAATATCGCTTCAAATATTCGTGAATTAGAGGGAGCTTTAACTAGAATTGTTGCATTTGCAACACTAACAAACCAAGATATCTCCATTTTCTTGGCAGAAAACTCTTTAAAGGATATCTTCAGCGAAAATGCATCTGCGCCAATCACCCCGGATTCAATACAAGAAATTGTTGCGGAACATTTTAATATTCGTATTGAAGATATTCAGGGAAGCAAAAAACCCAAAAATATTGCTTTTCCCAGACAAGTTTCCATGTATTTATGCCGAAAACTATTAGATATTTCCCTTCCAAAGATAGGTGAAAGCTTCGGAGGGCGTGATCATACAACTGTCATTCACGCAATTTCTAAAATTGAAAAGCAGTTGGAAAATGATACGGCATTGCAAAACACAATTTTGCAGCTGGAGAAGGCAATTAAGGGGCAATAATTCTTCCACATTACCTTGTGGAGCAGCATAGGGAAAGACTGTGGACAAAGATCGCCTATTTCGTCTTGCTGTGCATACCGTGGATAAGCCTATGTTTTACACACATCCCATCCACATAGCTTGTCAACACCCAAAATTCTTGATTCTTCGGGAAAAAAGGGGTTTTCCACAAACTCACAGCCCCTACTACTGCTACTGCGGATTAAATCTTATTTATTTCTTCAAACACTGTGTGAAAAGGAGTTGTGAACAACTTGAAATTGATTTGTAAAAAAGATCTACTGTTACAGTATATAAATATCGTGAATAAAGCAGTTTCTAATCGAACCACGCTACCAATTTTGGAATGCATTTTACTAACTGCTGATGAAAAAGGCTTTGTTTTAACAGGAAATGATTTGGAATTGGGAATCAAAACTGCTGCCATAGAAGCTGATATTTTAGAAAAGGGCGAAGTTGCCATAGAAGCCCGCATTTTTAATGAAATTGTTCGTCGCTTAAACGGAGAGGATGTTACGATTTCAACAAATGAAAAAAATGCGGTAACCATTGTTTGTGGTTCTTCTGAATTTAGTATTATGGGCCAAGGTGGAGAAGATTTTCCTGCTTTGCCTGAGGTAGAACAAAATCAAGCATATACTTTAAAGCAAAATGACTTAAGAAATATGATTCGTCAGACTATTTTCTCCATTGCCCAAGATAATGCAAAGCCTGTATTAACCGGGGAATTATTTGAGTTTCATGATGAATTTTTTAATATAGTTTCTGTAGATGGTTACCGTATTTCTTATCGTAAAAACCATTTGATTAAAAGTTATGGAAAAAATGATGTGATTGTTCCTGGCAAAACATTAAGTGAATTAAATAAAATATTATCTCAATCGGAAGAAGATTTGGTTTCTCTCTATGTGACAGACAAACATATTTTGTTTGATTTGGGCACAGCAATTATGGTTTCACGCTTGATTGAAGGGGATTTTATTCGTTACGAGCAAAGTTTTTCAGAAGATTTTAAAACAGAGGTTTTGGTAAATAAAAACGAAATGATTCAATCTTTGGAACGTGCATCATTGGTTTCCAGAGATAACAGAAAAACGCCGGTACGCTTCCAAATCAAAACAAAAAATATGGAAATCACCTCTAAAAGTGATATGGGTACGGCTTTTGAGGAAATTTCTGTGGAAGTAGAAGGGGAAGAAATCTCCATTGCCTTTAATCCCCGTTATTTTATCGAAGCCCTACGTTCGATTGATGAAGAAAACGTAAAAATTCACTTTACCGCTTCTTTAAGTCCTTGTACCATATTACCTGTGGAGGGAGATTCTTTTAAATATTTGATTCTCCCATTAAGAATGTAATTGTTTTATGTAAACAATAAGAAAGAAGGACTACTTTATGCAGGAAGTTGAAATTCAAACAGAATTTATTAAATTACAGCAGGTTTTAAAACTTGCCGGTATCATTGGACAAGGGTCTGATGCTAGAGCATTGATTTCGGAAGGTTTGGTTTATGTAAACGGAGAACAAGCTCTTGAAAGAGGAAAAAAAATTCGCCACAACGATGTGGTTGAGGTGAAGGAATTGGGATCTGTAAAGGTTGTTAGCAAATTGTAAAAAGAAATGCTTCTTGTAGAGGTTTTTTTGAAGATTTTTTTATAAAAGTTATTATAAATTAAATGAACTAAAAAGAAACTGATTCTCAAGTATGTTTAGAAGTATAAAGGCCCGTATTGCAAATAAATTTTGCAATAAAATTACGGGCTTTTTTCACTGTAATATTAAAAATATTTTCTTTATTTTAGCTTCTGTGGATAAAATAAGAGAATTAAACTGCTGTCTCGTTCTATTTAGAAAATAATAGGTATTATCCATATAAGCATGTGCTTATATTTTATTTTGTTGTTCAAGAAAACTGGCTTTAGAAGCAAATATATTTGTTATTTATTTAACATTAAATATTTTATCTTTTGATGTCTTTAAAATAATTTTGTATATCGGGTGGATATTTATGCAAATTTCAGAGGTTTCTTTGCAAGGCTTTCGTAATCTGGAGGAGATGCAAATAAAACCCTCTCCAGGAATTAATGTGTTTTACGGAAAGAATGCCCAGGGAAAAACCAATTTTTTGGAGTCCCTTTATTTATGTGCCATGGGAAGGTCTATGCGAACAAAATATGATTGGCAAATGATTGGTTTTCAGGAGGAGGAAAGCCACATTCGTTTATTAATCAACAAAAATAGCCGAAAAGAGCGAATTGATGTTCATTTGAAGCGAGATACAAAAAAAGGTATAGCCAGAAACGGCGTACCAGTCAAAAAGCTAGGGGATTTGTTTGGAACTTTGTATACAGTTGTTTTTTCGCCTGAGGATCTTTCCTTGATTAAAGAAGGACCCGCAGAACGTCGGCGCTTTTTGGATATGGAACTTTGTCAGCTTAGTCGGGTTTATTATTATGATTTGCAGCAATATTATCGTATTTTGAAGCAGAGAAATAATTTATTGCGGGAAATTCAAAAGAATTCCGCCTTACAAGAAACTCTTTTTGTATGGGATACCCAGTTAATTGATTACGGTGAGCGCGTTATGGGGGCTAGAACGGATTTTTTGCAAAGGCTAGATAAAATCGCCGCTGAAAAACTTAACGCGCTTACAGGGGGCCTAGATGCCCTTAAAATTCTATATAAGCCAAATTGCGAGCCGGGACACATGGAGGAAAGGCTGAAACGAAATTTACAGCGAGATATTTATTTGGGCAGTACCAATTTTGGGCCCCATAAGGACGACATTTTGTTTACCATTGATGGGAAAGAGGTGAAAAGCTTCGGTTCTCAGGGTCAGCAAAGAACAACAGCCTTGGCTGCAAGATTGGCGGAAATTGATTTGATACGGGAAGAAACCGGTGAGGAACCTGTTTTACTTTTGGATGATGTGCTGTCCGAGCTGGATGAAAGAAGGCAGAAATATTTGATGGAAAGTATTGATGGTCTGCAGGCTTTTTTGACTTGTACAGGAATTGAGGATGCAATAAAAAAATATATAAGCAAAGATAATTTGTTTTATGTGGAAAATGGACAAATTGTCAGTGAAAATGGATTGGAGAAGCGTAATGACTAAAAATTACGCTTTTTTTATTGTATGATGATGGCTATAAAAGTGTCTGCATGGGGAGCACAAAATTTGATTTATTCTAAGAAAAAGATTATTGAAAAATATCAATCCTATCTCTACTTGTATTTTCCCTAAAAAATTGCAAAATTTCCTAATATTTTTGTTACAGTAATCATATAATAATTAATAAGGAAGGAAAAATATTAAATAATTTCATTAAAAATTAGTGTTTTCCTTGAAAATATAAGGTTTTCTTCTTGTAGAATTCTTTTAAAAATGTTATAATAGTTATGTATTATAAACTCGCTAAAATTTGGAACGATTTTAGATTTTAGATTTTTTATTTTAAAAAATTTAGTCTGTTTTCTATGATTCGTGGAATATGCCAAAAGCGTGTTTCCTAGGAAAACATAGTGCACTTAAAAAGCAGTGTCTAAGCTATAAAAAAGAAAAAATTTACCTATCATTTTTGATTTAAAATAGGTTTTATGAAAGAAACCTATTTTTTCTTTGGCGCAAAGCACGATGAAGAACCCTAAAAGATTTAGTTGAAGGAGAGGTTTTATGTCATCAGATTATAATGAAAGTCAAATCCAAGTGTTGGAAGGTTTGGAGGCTGTTAGAAAGCGACCGGGAATGTATATCGGTTCTACCAGTGCGAGAGGGCTGCATCATTTGGTTTACGAAATCGTGGATAATGCGGTGGATGAGGCCTTGGCTGGTTTTTGTACTGAAATAACCGTAAAGATTCATCCGGATAATTCCATTTCTGTTATGGATAACGGCCGAGGCATTCCTGTTGGTATTCAACAGCAAAAGGGGATTTCTGCCGTAGAGGTAGTATTTACAATTTTGCATGCTGGCGGTAAGTTTGGTGGAGGGGGATATAAGGTTTCCGGTGGTCTCCATGGTGTTGGTGCTTCTGTTGTTAATGCTCTGTCTACTTGGCTGACGGTAAACATATATACCGATGGAAAGATTTATGAGCAAAAATATGCCCAGGGTAATGTATTAGCCCCTTTGGCAGTTATCGGTGAGTCACAACAGAATGGTACCTATGTGCATTTCCTGCCGGATCCTGAGATTTTTGAAGAAACGGTTTTTACCTACGATATTTTAAAGCAGCGCTTACGGGAAACTGCTTTTTTAACAAAAGGTTTAAAAATCAACCTTATGGATTTGCGTGAGGGGATGGAACAAGCACGTACCTTCCACTATGAAGGTGGTATTAAAGAATTTGTTGCTTATATTAATAAAAGCCGTCAGACCTTATATAGCGATATTTTTTATTGCTGTGGACAGAAGGACGGTATTTTGGTAGAAGTGGCATTTCAGTATAACGATGGATATACCGAAAATATTTTTAGTTTTGTAAATAATATCAACACTCCTGATGGTGGTACGCATTTAATTGGCTTTAAAAGTGGTTTAACAAAAACACTGAATGATTATGGGAAGAAAATTGGCATTCTCAAAGATGCTGATAAGAAGCTTTCTGGTGACGATGTAAGAGAAGGTATTTCTGCTGTTATCAGTATTAAAGTTGAGGATCCCCAGTTTGAAGGCCAGACAAAGGCTAAATTAGGTACCAGCGAAGCAAAGAATGCTGTGGAAAGCGTTTTAAGCGAGTATTTTACCTATTACCTGGAGGAAAACCCTTCAGTCGCTAAAAATATCATTGAAAAGGGTATGATGGCTTCTAGAGCCCGTGACGCAGCCAGAAAGGCAAGGGAGTTGGTACGGCGCAAGACCGGTTTGGAGAATACAAGATTGCCGGGCAAGCTGACAGATTGTACCAGTAAAGATCCTTATGAATGCGAAATTTATATCGTAGAGGGTAACTCTGCGGGGGGAAGTGCCATTAAAGCAAGAGACCCGAAAACCCAAGCAATTTTACCTTTGCGAGGGAAAATTCTAAATGTGGAAAAGGCTAGATTGGATCGAATTTTAGGCAGTGAAGAAATCAAAAATATGATTACCGCTTTTGGTACAGGTATTTCTGAGGATTTTGATATTGATAAACTGCGTTATCATAAAATTGTTATCATGACAGATGCCGATGTGGACGGTGCCCATATCCGGACACTGCTTTTAACCTTCTTTTATCGGTATATGCCTCTATTAATTGAGGAAGGCAAGGTTTATATTGCTCAGCCACCTCTATACCGTGTGGAGAAGAATAAACAGCACTATTACGTTTATGACGATTTACAGTTAGAGACGTTATATAACGAGATTGGTAAAACAGGAATTAAGGATGTACAAAGATACAAAGGTCTTGGTGAAATGGATTTTGACCAGTTAAGAGATACTACTATGGCCGTTGAGCATAGGATTTTGAAAAAAGTGGACATCAGCGATGCATTGCTTGCTGATGAGATATTTAGCATGCTTATGGGCGATAGCGTAGAACCCAGAAGAGATTTTATTGCCGAGAATGCCGAGTATGCTGAAATGGATTTTTAAGCGTTCGCTTATTGAAAAAAGCTCAGTTCTTTCAAGCTTTTTTCAATTGAAATCCGCCACTGAAATAAGTTAAGATCAAGACCTTATGGACGTTGCCCCTAAGACTCAACAAGGGCTGTGCTTGATCCAATATGAAAACTGCGTTTTTTAAGAGATAATTTTTAATTTAATTCTACCCTTCAAAACGAAGTTTTTGAGAATAAAGGGTCAAGGGACGAAATCCTTTGTGGGGAATTGGAGCAAAGCCCCAAGGTCTAAGACCTAGTAAGGCTGTGGCCTTGAGCCAGAATGGAAAACTGTATTTACCAAGAGAAATTGTTTTATAAATTTATTCAACCCTTCAAAAACGAAGTTTTTGAGAATAAGGGGTCAAGGGATGAAATCCCTTGTGGGGAATTGGGGCAAATCCCCAAGGTCTTATCCCTTTAAATTTAAAAAGAGGTGAAAAAATGAGCGACGAATTCAAAGAAATAGATAAGGTCGTTTCCATAGATATCAACGAGGAAATGAAAAAATGCTATATCGATTACGCCATGAGCGTTATCGTTGCCCGTGCATTGCCCGATGTGCGGGATGGCTTGAAGCCAGTGCAAAGACGTATTCTCTTCTCTATGAACGAAATGAACCTTGACCCTAATAAAGGCTACCGTAAGTCAGCACGTATTGTGGGTGATACCATGGGTAAATACCACCCCCATGGTGATAGCTCTATTTATCAGGCAATGGTGCGTATGGCACAGAATTTCTCAATGCGCTATATGTTGGTGGACGGTCACGGTAACTTCGGCTCAATTGACGGCTACGGCGCTGCTGCAAGCCGTTATACCGAGGCGAGAATGTCTAAAATTACAGCAGAATTGTTGGCGGATATCGAAAAAGATACTGTTGATTTTGTGCCAAACTATGATGAAAACGAAAAAGAACCTACTGTTTTGCCTGCTAGAATCCCTAACTTGCTTGTAAATGGCTCCTCGGGTATTGCTGTTGGTATGGCTACAAATATACCACCACATAACCTCACAGAGGTCATTAATGGCGTTGTTTGTATGATTGATAATACCATCAATGATAAAGATACCGATGTTGAGGAATTAATGGAGCATATCCAAGGTCCAGATTTCCCCACAGGTGCGACAATTCTGGGGAAAAGCGGAATTCGTGCGGCGTATCGTACTGGTAGAGGCAAAATTTTAGTCCGTGCACTGGCAGAAATTCAGCCCATGTCAAACGGTCACGAAAAAATTGTAGTAACAGAACTTCCCTATATGGTGAATAAACTTCGGTTGATTGAAAAAATCGCCGAATTGGTCAAGGATAAACGTATTGAAGGCATTAGCGATTTGTATGATGCTTCCGCTGGCGATGATATCCAGATTATTGTTGAGCTGAAGAAGGACGTAAATGCCAATGTTATTTTGAATCAGCTTTATAAATATACCCAGCTTCAGGAAAGCTTTGGCGCCATTATGATTGCGTTGGTCAATGGTAAGCCGGAAACTTTAAATTTGAAGCAAATTATTTCGGAATACTTGAAACATCAGGAAAATGTGGTCTCAAGAAGAACCAAATTTAACCTGGATAAAGCAGAAAAAAGAGCTCATATTTTGGAAGGTCTGCGTATTGCCATCGACAATATCGATGAGGTAATCCGCATTATCCGTACCAGCTATGATAATGCCAAGGAACGCCTGATGGAGCGTTTTCAGCTTTCTGAGATTCAGGCTCAAGCAATTCTGGAAATGCAGCTGCGTCGTTTGCAAGGCTTGGAGCACGAAAAAATCGATGCGGAGTATAAAGATTTGATGGAAAAAATCACTTATTTTAAATCCTTATTAGCAGATAGAAAATTAATGCTTGGCGTTATTAAGGACGAAATAACGATAATTCGGGATAAGTATGGGGATGAGCGCCGTACTCAGTTGGTGCAGAATCCCGGTGAAATTGATGTGGAGGATTTGATTGAGGAAGAAACTTGTGTTATGACTCTTTCAAACTTGAACTATATCAAGCGTACCCCTTTGGATACCTATAAGAGCCAAAATAGAGGCGGCAGAGGCATTGTTGGTATGCAGACAAGAGAGGAAGACTTTGTTAAGGATATGTTCCTTTCTTCTACCCATGATACCATTTTGTTCTTTACCGATCGTGGTAGAGTATATCGCATGAAAGGCTATGAGATACCTGAAGCAGGACGTACTGCAAGGGGGATGGCAATTGTAAACCTGCTGGAAATTGCCCCCGGTGAAAGCATTACCGCAATCATCCCTGTAAAGGAATTTAAGGAAGATGAATACCTTGTTATGATTACAAAACAGGGCATTATCAAGAAAACAGAGATGACAAGCTTTGCAAATATCCGTAAGGGTGGCTTGATCGCTGTTAATTTAAGGGATGATGATAATCTGATTTCCGTTATGACAACAAATGGAGATAACGAAATTTTTGTTGCAACAAGAAAGGGCCTGGGCATTAAGTTCTCTGAAAAAGATGTTCGTCCTATGGGTCGTACGGCAACGGGTGTTAAGGCAATCACCCTGCGTAATGAGGATTATGTGGTCTCTGCTGTAAAGATAATGGAAAATGCAAAAATTTTGAATGTAACGGAAAAAGGTTTTGGAAAGCGTACTGAAACAGATGCGTTTACTGTCCAGTACCGTGGTGGAAAAGGCTTGAAAGTTCATCAATTAACAGAAAAAACAGGTGCTTTGACTGGTGTTCTGTTGGTTGAGGAGAATGAAGAAGTAATGCTTATGACATCAGAAGGCATTATAATTCGCTTGCGTGCAAGGGATATTTCAACCATTGGTCGTGTTTCACAGGGCGTGAAACTGATGAACTTGAATGACGGCATAACGGTTGTGGGTATCGCAAAAATTTCTGAGGAAGATATTAAAGATGATGATGTAGAAATTTTGGAAGATGAAACCTCTGTTTTAAACGAGGAAAGCCCTATCGTCTCTGAGGAAGAAACAACAATCACTGAATAAATAGTAAAAAAGGATATCATATTGTTGATATCCTTTTTTAGTTTGATTTATCAAAAACAAGTAAATTTAATTATTCATTTATAATTTTTGTTAATTTTATATAATTAGATTAAAAATTCTGATGATTATTTGACAATTATTCATTATACTGCTAAAATCAAGTTAGATCGTATCAGAAAAATCGAGGTGTTAGGGAAGATGTGGGACATAGAGTTTTTTTTGGCTGTGGGGAAGGTAATTTCACTGGTTGTATGTATGGTTTTTATTGAAGGAATTGTGGCAAGCAGACCAAATGGAAAATGGACAGGTATCATTTTGCCAGTTCTTATGCTTGTACTTTCTTTCTGGGTATTTTTTATGTGGAAAAATGCCATTTATTTTATTTTAGTGTTAGTGCCTGCGTTATTGTGTTGTTTTATTTATTATTTTTGTCGACGCTCTATAAAAAATGGTACGGCATTGAGCTTAAGTGAAGAAGAGCTTAGCTAACATTGATACTCAATTCAAAAATTACTTATTGAAACCAAATTTAAATTCATGAAGTAGAAATGAAAGAGCCCGTTTTTCTTGCAGTCTATTGGCAAAAGCGGGCTTTCTTTTCTACTTAACCTTTTTTATTGTGTAACACAAAGATTTATTTTTAAAGTATGACTGAAAACTTTTTACCAAAGACTATTAGGCTTTTAAGCTTTTTTCGGGAGGCACAAAATGAAAAAAATATTTTCTCTGTTGTTGATATGTTTCTTTTTTACCTCCTGCTCAGCTGAAGGTAGGCAGAAATACTCTGTCTCCACAGGTGAAGCATTGCCTATCGTTAGAGAGGCCAAGCTGGCAGTTGTAGGGGATATTATGGTACATGATTATCAATATAAAGACGCTTATAACCCTGCCACTGGAACCTACGAATTTATGCATAATTTTCAGGATGTGAAGAAATATTTTGATGGCTATGACCTTGTTTTGGGTAATTTAGAGTCAACTTTTGGAGGAACAGGAAGAAGCTATTCTTCTTATCCCTGTTTTAATACCCCTGATGCTTTTTTGGATGCAGTAAAGGATGCAGGCTTTGATATCTTAACCACTGCAAATAATCATTGTATGGATACGGGAAAGGCGGGCTTAATCCGCACTTTGGACAAGCTGGATGAAGCCGGAATTGCTCATATGGGAACATACCGTTCAGCGGAAGATCGGGATCAAATTTTATATCGGAATGTCAATGGAATTAATTTTGCTTTTTTATCTTATACCTATGGAACCAATGGTATTGCTGTGCCTGATGCATATTTGGTGAATCTCATTGATGAGGATCAAATGGTTGCTGATATCAAAAAAGCTAGAGAGCGGGCAGATGTTGTTGTTGTGATGCCCCATATGGGCAATGAATACGAAACCTACCCAAAGGAAGTATTCCAAAATTGGGCAGATTTGATGTTTCTTGCCGGAGCAGATATTATTCTCGCTAGTCACCCCCATGTTTTGCAGCGTATGGAATATCGAAAGGTGGATCATGGTGATGGGCCTCATGACGGATTTATTATTTATTCCTTGGGGAATTTTATTTCTTCTCAAACAACGCCCCCCAGAAATGCTTCAATTATTTTACACTTAACCATAGAGCAAATGGGGGACGGTCGCCCAAATGTAAAAGAGGTTTCTTTTGTTCCTGTTTGGACGCAATTTAGAAATGCTCAGGATAAGAATCACTTTGTGGTTCGCAGCGTTTATGAAATGCTGACCCTTGATCAAAACAAAAAAGATCAGATTATCCGAAGAAAGGATCAAAAACGGTTGTTAGAGGTTCATGATGAAACAGCATCCTTTTTGCTGAATCGAAAAATTCCTCTTTCGGAGATTCAAGAGGAATATGTATTTGAAAAATAAGAAAGCTCTTGTCAGGCAAAAAAAACAATGATAAAATATGTCCATCAATGTTAAGAATATGTAAGAATGTAGCGTTTGGAGGAGCAATATGGAGAGGGATTATCTTGCGGAGAATGTGGCTTATTTAACCAAGGATTTAGGTAAATGCAATATTTCCCAAAATCTGTTCCAGAGATTTAAGGAACTAATTATGGGTGGAGTGCTCCCGGCAGGATATATGCTGCCAAATGAAAATATAGTAAGTGATATGTTAAAAGTTGGACGTAGTACCCTAAGAGAGGCTTATACGGCTTTAGCGGTATTTGGTTTTATCAAGCGCTCTAAAGCAGGTACTTTTATCAATGAAATTGATAATATTGTGAATATTGCTCCTTTTAGTATTACAGTTGAGAATTCCGACTTAGGCGATCTTTTGGAATTTAGATATATGTTAGAGGCGGAAACGGCAAGCTATGCGGCAAAAAGAGCTACCCCTGAGGATATTGCAAATATCACCTTTTGTTATGAAAAAATGGTGGAAAGCAAACATGATGTGAATTTATTTGTAGATTATGACACCATGTTCCACTTGCAAGTTTCAGCAGCTACCCATAATAATCTACTCATCAGTACCATGATTGCAGCAAAGGAATCCTTTGAAAAGGGAATTAGACTGGCACTGAGGGAGTCTCTTACGCAAAATCCTAGGGCAATTGATGTAACTCTTGATTTACATGGAAAACTATTAGATGCAATTAAAAATGGAGATTATCAATCGGCATATGCAGTGATGAGAGAACATATTTCCTATGTAAATTTGACAGTAAAGTATGGGTGAAAGTTACAAAAAACGAATGATTAAAAAGGCATTCTAAAAGTGGATTACAAATCTCTATTGGGATGTTTTTTTTACGTTAAAAATTTGATTATAATATCCCGAGAATTGGGGTTTTCCTTGATTTTACTGGGTTTTTGTGATAGAGTTTATAGAAGTACGCACTTGTTTTTTATAATTTTTATGTATAAAATTTGATCTTATGAATTCTGATTGGAGGATTTTAATATGGATTTTAAAATGGAGGTTGCTGGACTCTTATCTAAGGCCACAGAGCTTTCTTTGGAGGATGCTTTAAGCACAGTAGAAATACCTGCAAATAAGACCATGGGGGATTTTGCATTTCCCTGTTTTCGTTTGGCAAAGGTGTTTCGCAAAGCTCCCCCGATGATTGCCCAAGAGGTTGCAGAAAAGTTGGACAAGCCTGCTTTTATCGAAGATATACAGGTAGTAGGGGCATATATAAATTTCTTTGTGAAAAAAGGAATTTATGCCCAGGAGATTTTGTCTAAAGTTTTATCTGAAAAAGAGAATTATGGAAAAAGTGATATTGGTTTGGGGAAAACTGTAGTTATTGATTATTCCTCACCTAATATTGCAAAACCTTTTCATGTGGGACATCTGCGTTCTACAGTAATTGGAAATGCCATTTATAAAATTTATGAAGCGTTAGGATATCACTGTGAAGGTGTCAATCATTTAGGGGATTGGGGCACACAGTTTGGTAAGCTTATTGTTGCGTATCGCAATTGGGGTAGCAAAGAGGCCGTTGAAAGTCAAGGCATACAGGAGCTTATGCGAATATATGTGAAATTTCATGATGAAGCTGAGAAAAATCCTGCCTTGGATGATGAAGCCAGACTTTGGTTTGTAAAAATGCAGGAGGGGGACGATGAAGCTCTCGCTCTCTGGAAATGGTTCTATGATATTAGTATCAAAGAATTTGAACGGGTTTATAAAATGCTAGGCGTAAAATTTGATGCGTATACTGGCGAAAGTTTTTATAATGATAAAATGGCGCCTGTTGTGAAAGAATTAAAGGAAAAAAATATTCTTAAGGAAAGTGAAGGCGCAATGATTGTTGATTTGGAACACAAAAATATGGCGCCTTGCCTAATTATTCGTAAGGATGGTGGCACCCTTTATGCAACCAGAGATATTACTGCGGCGTTGTACCGTAAAAAAACATATAATTTTGATAAATGCATTTATTTGACGGCATTAGATCAGAATCTCCATTTTGCTCAATGGTTTGAAGTGATTCATTTGATGGGTTATGACTGGTATAAAGACTTGATTCATGTTCCTTTTGGTTTGGTAAGTTTGGATAGCGGCAAGCTTTCTACTCGCCATGGTAATGTTATATTAATGGAAGATTTGTTGAATCAGGCAATTGGGGAAACAAAGAAAATTATTGAGGAGAAAAATCCTTCCTTAGAAAATAAAGAAGAGGTTGCAAAGCAAGTTGGTATTGGCGCAGTAATCTTTAATGATTTATATAATGGTCGTATCAAGGATGTAGTTTTTTCATGGGAAAGAATGCTTAATTTTGATGGGGAAACAGGCCCCTATGTGCAGTACACCCATGCCAGAGCTTGTAGTATTTTAAAAAGAGCTGGGGAAGTTAAGTTGGATGATATTCATTATGATGCTCTCTCAGATGAAGCCTCCTTGGACATTTGTAAGCTTTTTGAGGCATATCCTGAAAAAATTAAGGATGCAGCTAATAAATTGGAGCCTTCTATTGTGACAAGACATTTGGTTGCAATCGCTCAGGCTTTTAATAAATTTTATCATGATAATCCTATACTAAATAGTGAGGAAGATGTCCGTCAGGCTCGTTTAGCTGTTGTAGTGGCTGTTAAAACAGTTATGAAGGAAGGCTTGCGTCTTTTGGGAATTGATGCACCAGAGCAAATGTAAAAGTGAGGTGTTATACCATGAAAAAATTAAAGTTAATTTATAACCCTTTTTCGGGTAATAAGAGCTTTAAGTTTGATTTAGATGTCTGTATTGGTATTTTTCAAGATGGTGGATTTGAAGTTCATCCTTTTCGTACTATGACAGAAGGAGATATTACAAGGCATATTGAACAAATGCCTGAGGATTATGACTTGATTGTTGCTTCCGGTGGTGATGGAACAGTTAATATTGTATTAAACGCAATGATGAAGCGGAAAATGGATATCCCACTAGGGATTATTCCTTCGGGTACTGCCAATGATTTTGCAACTTTTCTTGGATTTAAAAGTGGTCAAGTTGAAGAAGCTTGCCGCGCCATTGCATACACCCAACCTGTTGCTATTGATTTGGGTCTTGTGAATGATACAACTTATTTTATCAATGTGTGTGCAGGTGGGCTTCTCACCAATGTATCTCAAACTGTAGATAAAGATATAAAAAACGCCCTTGGTAGTCTTTCTTATTATTTAAAAGGAGTAGAACAAATACCAAATTTTCATAAGATACCTTTTCGTATTACAACCAGTAGTCAGGTAATTGAAGAAGATTTGTATTTATATATGATTATGAATAGTGCAGGTACTGGTGGATTTGCAAAACTTTCCCCACAAGCATCTATACAGGATGGTTTGTTTGAATTAATTGCAATACGTGGAAGACCTTTAATTGAGTTATCTCCCTTGTTTTTAAAAATGCTAACAGGGGATCATATAAATGATACAAAAAATATCTTATATTTAAGAGATTCCTATTTTAAAATTGAATGTCTTGCTGATAATTTTAAAATTATGGAATCAACTGTTGATGGAGAGATGGGACCAAGAATGCCTTTTGAAGTGAAGGTAGTTCCAAAATCCATTCGTGTTTTTGTAAATCCAAAACGTTAATTATGTTTCACGTGAAACATAATCTGTGTAGAGCATTAAAACAGTAGTGTTTCACGTGAAACATTACTGTTTTTTCTTTTCAATCACTAGGGTATGTGCTATAATTTTTGCAGATAGCAATGAAAGGCGGGAAAATCCATGGGTAAAGTACGGGTTATTGCAGTGACCAATCAAAAAGGTGGGGTGGGTAAAACTACCACAGCTATCAACTTATCTGCCAGTTTAGCTACATATGGAAAGAAAATCCTTGTAATAGATGCAGATCAACAGGGAAATACAACCAGTGGCCTTGGTCTTGATAAAAATGGTATGGAATTAACAATATATAATATGTTTCTTGGCGAAGCTTCAATTATTGATATTAAACAACCTACCTGTGTAGAAGGTTTAGAAATCATTCCTGCGAATATAAGCCTTACTGGAGCTGAAATAGAGCTAATTGGGAAAGAAGAACGAGAATTCATATTAAAAGAGGAATTGAAAAAAATAAAAGAGTCGTATGATTTTATTATAATTGATTGTCCTCCTTCTTTGAATCTCATTACAATTAATGCACTTACGGCTGCTGATACTGTGTTGGTACCTATTCAGTGCGAGTATTTTGCTTTGGAGGGGTTAGAACAATTGCTCCATACCATTAATTTGGTTAAAAAAAGGTTGAATCCCTATTTAGAAATAGAGGGGATTGTATTTACCATGTTTGATGCAAGAACAAATTTATCCTTACAGGTGGTAGAGGAAGTTAAACGTAGCCTAGGAAGCAGTGTGTATCGCAGTATTATTCCAAGAAATGTTCGGTTGGGAGAAGCACCAAGCCATGGACTTCCCATCCATTTATATGACCCCAAATCCAAAGGGGCAGAAAGTTATGCACTTTTAGCAGAAGAAGTTATCGAAAGGGAGTGGAGTTAATTTATGGCTGCTAAAAAAATGGGACTAGGTTCTAAAGGAATGGGATTAGAAGCATTGATCAATAATAAATTGGAAGATTTCAAAGAAACAGGAAAAGATATGGGTAAAACTGGCGTTTGGGAAATAGAAATAGATATGATTGAGCCAAACCGCAAACAGCCAAGGAAATATTTTGATGAAACTGCGCTGGAGGAGCTGGCGGCTTCTATAAAAACTTATGGCATGATTCAACCAGTGGTGGTTCGTAAAAATGGAGATTACTACGAAATTATTGCTGGAGAAAGACGTTGGAGAGCAGCGAAGATTGCAGGGTTGAAAAAAATACCGGCCATTGAGAGAAAATGGGAAGATGCTGAAGCATTTGAAGCTGCTTTAGTGGAAAATTTGCAAAGAGAAGATTTAAATCCTATTGAAGAAGCAGAAAGCTATCGTCGATTGCAGGAGGAATTTGGACTAAATCAGGAGCAAATTTCAACAAAAGTAGGGAAAAGTCGTTCTACAATTACCAATTCTCTGCGTTTATTACAGCTGGATTCGAGGGTTTTAAACTTTGTTATAGAAAATAAGTTGTCTAGTGGTCATGCTAGAACACTTCTTTCCATTACGGATAAGGAGCGTCAGTTTGAATTAGCAGAGCATGTTATTGAAGAAGAATTGAGCGTAAGAGCTACAGAAGCCTTGGTCAAAGCTGAGCTAAATCAAAAAGAAGTCGTGAAAAATGATAAAAAAGAATTATCAGAAAATGCGAATCAAAAAGCAGTTGAGGATGAATTAAAAACCATTTTCTCCACGAAGGTTCGAATTAGTCAAATGAAAAATAAGGGGAAAATCGAAATTACGTATTATTCTCAAGAAGATTTGGATAGACTTTTAACCATGATGAAAAGAATGGAAGGATAATTACAAATGGAATTGCAGCAAGATTATATTATATATATTCTTATGGGGTTAGGAATAGCGGTGCTTCTACTTTTCATTTTGTGTGTTGTCCTGTTTGTAAAGTTCAATGGGCAAAAGAAGAGATATGATTTTTTCATGGGCACTAACCGAAGACCTAGCCATAATTTAGAACTGAAACTGGAAAAATACTATAAAAGCTCAAAAGAAATTGAGGAAAAGTACGGAAAACTATTGGATATGGTTACCGATATGGATAAGACCATGAAGAGTAATATCCAAAAGGTTGGATTGGTTCGTTATAATCCTTTTGAAGAAATGGGTGGGAACCTTTGTTTTGCTTTAGCATTGTTAGACGGTGAGGATAATGGTGTGGTTCTAAACGGTATTCATAGCCGCACTGGTTCTTTCACTTATGCAAAACCTATACAGATGGGTGTAAGCATATATATGCTTTCAGAAGAAGAAATCAAGGCAGTACAAATGGCAAAGGATCAAGCATATCACCCAGAGCATGAAAAAGTACTAAAGGTAAAATTTAAGCCTATATTCCGGAAAAAAGACAAGCCTATTATGGAGGAGCAGTTACAGCTTGATATCTCCAAGGATGAAGCACCAAAGGAGTCTACAGGGGAATTTGGGGATGTAACTATGGCTGAAAAAGAGCAAATTTTCCAAGAAGAGGTTATGGCAAGTCAAATTGCAGTTGTGGATATGCTAAATGAAGAAATAGAAGATGATACGGAAGAGGTTCATTTCGAAGAAGATATTTTTCAAGAATTACCGCCTTTTATTGAAAAGGAATTATTGAAAGAAAATAAAGAATAACAATTAGGTGGAAGGAGGAAAAGAATTTCTGAAAACCACCTTTTTTCTTAAAAAAATGTGTATATGTGTATAAAATATGTGGATATTGTGGATAACCAACTGGAATATTTTTAAATAAAGCGAAAATTTTTTGAAAAACACATAGTTATCCACAGAATGTTGATAAAGCAGTGAAAAAAGGAGTAGAATATGGGCTATGAAATGATTTTCTCTGATATGGATGGAACTCTATTAAAAAATGATACAGAAGTATCAGAAAAAAATAATAATGCAATTCAACAAGCAATGAAAAAAGGCGTTCAGTTTGTAATTTGTACCGGTAGAGGTGTTTTTGGCGTGGAGCGCTTCCTTAAACAACTGGATTTATTTGGAAAAGAAGGCTATGCCATTTGTCAGAATGGGGGGGCTGTTTACGACTTAAGGGACATGTCTCTTGCAATTCGTGAAAGCTTTTCCCCAAAAACGTATGCACCCATTGCAAAATTTGCTCGGGAACTTGGGTTGGAGCTATATTATTATGATGACCGAAAATTTATGGCTGAAATGGAATCAGACCGCGTAAAGCAATATTGTAAGGTCATGGGCAGCGGTGTTGAGGTTGTAAAGGAACCACTAAAATATCAAGGAGAATTTACAAAATCTCTTATTTCGGGAAATAAAGAAAAGTTGCTATTGGTGCAAAAAATGGTGCAAGAAACTGCAGGGGACGAGTTAGATTGCTTTTTTTCCAGCAAAATATTTATGGAAATTGTAAAAAAAGGCGTTAGCAAAGGCAATATTATGGAACAAACCGCAAAAAAAGCTGGAGTGCCTTTAAAATCAGTTATTGCTGTGGGAGATAGCCATAACGATATATCTATGATAAAAAAAGCAGGATTGGGTATAGCAGTGGCCAATGCAGAGCCTGAGGTAAAGGCAATTGCAGATTATATTACAAAAAATCGATGTGAGCAGGATGCAGTGGCGGAAGTTATAGAAAAATTCATATTATAAGTTGACATAATTATTGTTTTGGAAACAAATTTGGAAAAGCTCCAAAAACTATTGATTTTTCTTTGTAAACTGGTATATAATAGTGGGGCAAAGCGTGTGGCGACTATCGCCCATAGGAAAGCTAAGTTTTCTGTATTTCTTCAGAGAGTCGGTGTTTGGTGCGAGCCGATGAAACAAGGAAAATGCTCCACTTTCCCAGCTGCCGATGAAAGTCGGAAGGGTAAGCCCTATATCGCTGTTTAAAGAGGTTCGAAATTTTTTCGGGCAATCTGGGTGGCAACGCGGGAAATACTCTCGTCCCTGTTTTTTATGGGATCGGGGGTTTTTTTATTTTACTCCGATTTCCCAAATTCGTATAAGATTAGAAAGAATAAGGAGGAAAAAAAGATGTTAGATATTAAATTTGTAAGGGAAAATCCCGATGTGGTAAGAGAAAATATCAAAAAGAAATTTCAGGATAATAAGTTGCCTTTGGTAGATGAGGTAATTGCTTTAGACCTTGAGAACAGAGGCATAAAGCAAGAGGTTGAGGTACTTCGTGCAGAAAGAAATAAGCTCTCTAAGGAAATCGGCGGATTAATGGCAAAGGGTTTAAAGGATGAAGCGGAAGCAGTAAAGGCAAAAATTGCTGCAGAAGCAACAAGAGTTGACGAGCTGACGGAAAAGGAAAAAGAGGTAGAGGAAAAAATCAAGAAAATTATGATGACAATTCCTAATATCATCGATCCTTCCGTTCCCATAGGAAAAGATGATAGTGAAAATGTGGAAGTACAAAAATATGGTGAGCCTGTTGTGCCTAATTTTGAAATTCCCTATCACACAGAAATTATGGAGAGCTTCAATGGTCTTGATTTAGAAGGCGCAAGAAGAGTTGCTGGTAACGGCTTTTATTATCTCATGGGGGATATTGCTCGTTTGCACTCTGCAGTTTTATCCTATGCCAGAGATTTCATGATTGACCGTGGCTTTACCTATTGCATTCCTCCTTTCATGATTCGTAGTAACGTTGTTACAGGCGTTATGAGCTTCGCGGAAATGGATGCAATGATGTATAAAATTGAAGGGGAAGACCTTTATCTGATTGGTACCAGTGAGCATTCCATGATTGGTAAATTTATCGATACAATGAATAAGGAAGAGGATTTACCTCAAACTTTAACAAGTTATTCTCCTTGCTTCCGTAAGGAAAAAGGTGCTCATGGTATTGAAGAACGTGGCGTATACCGTATCCATCAGTTTGAAAAGCAAGAAATGATTGTTGTATGCAAGCCAGAGGATAGCCCTATGTGGTATGATAAACTATGGGAAAATACCGTTGATTTGTTCCGTACCATGGATATCCCTGTGCGTACTTTGGAATGCTGCTCCGGCGACTTGGCGGATTTAAAGGTAAAATCTGTAGACGTGGAAGCGTGGTCTCCTAGACAGAAAAAATATTTTGAAATCGGAAGTTGCTCCAATTTGGGAGATGCCCAGGCAAGAAGATTGGGTATTCGCGTGTCTTCTGCGGATGGAAAGAAATATTTTGCCCATACTTTAAATAATACCGTTGCTGCTCCTCCCAGAATGCTGATTGCTTTCTTGGAAAATAACTTGCAGGCAGATGGATCTGTACGCATTCCTGAAGTTTTGCGTCCTTATATGGGTGGCTTAGAGAAACTGGAAAAGAAGAAATAATTTTTAATGAATGAAAATGGGGGGCTGTGGCCTTGTCATAGCTCCCATTTTTCAAAACAATTTAAAAAAAGATAAAAAAAACATGAAACTGATGCAAAGTATATGATTTTTTGATTCAAATATTGAGGTTGTATACAAGATAAAAAGGGATTGTCAGTTGAAGGAAAAAAATAAAATAATTTGCAAATAGTTTTCCTTGACAAATCTCATAGAAAATGGTATGATGTTTTGGCAGTAGGTTTTTTGGAGAAGTACTCAAGAGGCTGAAGAGGTGCCCCTGCTAAGGGTATAGGTCGTTAACGCGGCGCGAGGGTTCAAATCCCTCCTTCTCCGTCAAAAACAAAAGGTAAAAAAGATTTATTGCTTACAAAGCCAGTAAATCCAAGCCT
>JABNAD010000307.1_pt1 | contig 34758 bp, 35 predicted proteins | sample 7240381 | NCBI WGS metagenome assembly JABNAD01 (sample SAMN11332834, study PRJNA596920) | anaerobic digester metagenome | biome: digested sludge; isolation source: digested sewage sludge-derived enrichment culture grown on H2/CO2 | place: Germany: Goettingen
CGAAGGCCCAGCTGATGCTCATGGCGATGGTGATCACCGCGAACACCGGGAGCAGCACCGAGCCGAGGACGACCATCAGCACGATGAATATGCCGATGATCACCAGGATCTCGACGTTCCTGAACTCGGCGTCGGTGAACTCCGCGGTGTCGTAGAGCGCGGCGGTGACCCCGCCCACATATATCTCAGAGCTTTCTAGCTGGGGATCCTGGGCCTTGATGTCCGCGAGGTCTCCGCGCAGGTCGTTTATGAACGAGACCGAACCTGCGCTCTGCGGCTGGTCCGAGAGGATCACGGTCAGCAGCACGCTGCGGTTGTCCGTTCCCAGGCCGGAGAGCATTGCAGACATGACCTGATTGCGTTCCTCGTCGTTAAGGGCGTCCAGGTTCCGGTAATCTATGGGTTCGCCGTAGGGACGGGTTATCCCAGTGACCTTTTGCACCTCTGATTGCGACGCCACCGCAGCGGTGATGTTGTCGATGGCATCCAGATAGGCGTAGTTGAAGCCCGTCTCGTTATAAACGTCGATGCCTGCGGTGATGACGATCTGCGTGGGCTGGATGCTGCCGGCGCCGAAGTCATCGGTCATGGCCTTGATCCCATCGATGCTCTCCGAATCACCCATGGCCCCGATGAAATCGAAGCTGGTCTCGGCGGTCAGGAACATGTAGGTGGTGGGCACGGTGACCAGCACCGCCACGACCAGAACGACCTTGGCGTGGTTGACCGAGAAGGTGGCCGCCTGATGGAAGTAACCATGGTTGCCGGCGGCCTTCTTGGCCATGAACTTGTCACGATAGTTCTCCCAGCGCTTGCCAGTGGTGGGCCAGAATATCCTGTTCCCGACCAGCATCAGGATGGAGGGGATGAGCGTCAGGGCCACCATCAGAGCGATGATTATGGCGATGGCGATGATGATCCCCAGGGACTTCACGAACGAGAAGTCGGCGGTGGCCATGGCCAGGAAGGCGATGATCACCGTCGAGGCGCTGGTAGCGACGGACTCGCCAGCCCAGGTCAAGGCGGTATGCACGGCCTTCTCGCGGTCCGCTCCCCGCATCCTCTCCTCCCGGTAGCGGGTGACGATGAAGATGGAGTAGTCCGTACCGACCCCCATAAGCAGGGCGAACAACAGGGTGGAGATCATGTAGTTGACGTCCATGATCGTGGACGCTAGCACGAACACCATGGCCTGGCTTATGCCGATGGCCACCCCGACCGCGCCTAGGGGAAGGAACTGGCCGATCAGGGTGCGGAAGAGATAGCCCATCAACACCAGGATGACGATGATGGTTATGGGCTCGATGAGCATCATATCGGTGGCGGACTGCTCCTCCATGTCCTTGGAGATGGCCGCCGCGCCGGTGACGTAGGTCTTGACCTCGAAGCCGGTGTCGTCCTTGACGTCCGCGACGATCTCCCGGATGTCGTCCACCATGGCGGTCATGGGCGTCACGCCCTCATCGGTCATGTAGCCGGCGCTGACCGAGAACGAGATGGTCATCATCATGGTGTTATTGTCCGGCGAGATGAAGCCGGTGATGAGCTGGTCCGGCAGAGGTATGGGATAGGTGTCCAGGGTGTTGGTGGTTATAATCTCGGCGATCAGCGAGGCGATCCCGATCTGGGTGGTGAGATTGGAATAGTTCGGCCCCAGGTCGTAGACGTCCTGCAGGAAGGTGACGTTGGAGATCCCGGCCATGCTGGAGATCATGTTCAAAGTGAACGCATGCACCGCCGGCTGGCTGTTGAAGGTGGTCATGTTGAACCCACCGACCACGGCCAGCATCACCTGCTGGTAGGCGACGCCCAGATGAAGGTTGGAGATGAAGGTGGGAGCGACCGCACCCACGCAGGAGTTCCCCCGCAACACGGAGTTGTTGACCAGGTCCGGGTTCACTGAGCTGGCGTTCCAAGCGTTGACGAACGCCCCGTAGTACCCGAACACCATGGCGCTCATGTTGGCGTCCATCTGTGATGTGTAGGTGTTCAGGGCGGCCATGGTCGCCGAGTAGGCGTAAGCCGAGGCGTTGGTCTCATTAGCGTCCGAGGCGAAGTAGCCCGCCCAGGTCTGAACATGCATGGCCGGCACGCCCCAGAACAGGAAGGCGCTCTGGTTGACCTGCTCCTCGGCCATGTACATCTGGGGGCCAAGCTCGTTGACCGCCATGTACAGGACGCTTCCGGAGTAGGCATAGATGGATCCGATGCTCTCCATATAGGCAAGGTCAGCGGATTTCAGGTCGTTCTGCAATTTCAGAACGAAATCCCTGGCTTCCGCAGTGGTCATATCATCTGACTGCAGAACGATTATCAGGGTGCTGTTGGCCACCGAACCTTGGAAGTTTTCGGCAATGATCTCAGCAGCGATGGTCGACTCGTTCTCATCCTCGGAGGTCATCTCCGAATCGTAGCTGACCACGCTGTCCAGGCTCATCATGGCCGGAACACTGAGCAGCAGTAGTGCCAGCCATATGACTATGATGAGCTTGTAATGCTTCGTGACTGTGTTCGCTAACCTATCGAATACCATGGACACGCCTCTTAAATTGGTTGGGTCGGGCAACATTGAAGATATTTATAGAGTTGTTGTCACTACGAGAGTGACATGTCCGGCATCACCGAGCACCTGATGAGCCTAGGGATGAGCGAGTACGAGGCCAAGGCGTACATCGCCACCGTGGTATTGGGTGAAGGGACCATAAAGGAGATCAGCGACGAGAGCAAGGTGCCGCGGTCCCGGGCGTACGATGTCATGGAACGACTTCTGGAGAAAGGCTTCGTGGAGGTCGGGAACACCAATCCCCGCTGTTACCGGGCGAACGACCCGGCCGAGGTGTTCGGGCATCTCATCGAGGACCTGGAGAAGGCCAGGGATGAGGTGGTCAAGGCGCTTGAGGAGATAGGGAGCACCGCCGAGCGCAAGAACAACCCCATCTGGACGATAAAGGGGGAGTGGGCCATCGACCACAAGGTGGCGGAGATGATCGATTCCGCCAAAAGAGAGGTGGTCATGATCAGCATCCATAACGATTATCTACGGAGGTACGCCAGGATAGTGGCTTCCGCCTCCGAGAAGAAGACGGTTACCGTGGTCATGCTCGAGGGGTCCAGGGACTTCATCGGGTCGCTCGGCAAGACCAGGTTATTGAGCATCACCAAGGGTAAGCTCAGTCCACCTGAGCCCTTCATCACCAACGCCATGGAGGATGTGGACAAGAGCATGGAGTACGATGTCGAGCTGATAATGGTCTGCGATCGGGAGGTGTCTGTTATTTTGTCCAAGGAAGGGAGCGGCCACCGGGCGATCATTAGCAGCGGTACCGTGGTGGACTACTTCATAAACCGGATGATGGACCTCACGATAATGGAGGCCAAGGAGTGCGATTGAACCTCGTCGGTACGGAATGGACAAAAATGGTGCTCCCGCCGGGATTCGAACCCGGGTCTTCGCCTACCTTCCACCGCCTTTCAGCGATGTCGAAAGGGCGGAATGATTGGCCGGACTACACTACGGGAGCGGGTGGCGCTTGATATTTGACTAATTACTTAAAGATTGGCGAAGTGGGGTAAACCAGCCATCAACGGTCATATCCACTGAACGTCATCATCCCATCAAAGATATTTTGTGGTCATCTTAGGAATTTAGATAGTCTTTAATAATCACCATATCGCTTTCCGAAGTCCGTGGCAGCAAACAAGGGAAAGAGCTCCTGTACCAAGTGCGGAAAGCCGTTCGTAGGTCTAATCATCGCTAAGGCCTTCGCGGCCATTTATGCTGCTTATTTCTTTCTCATGTTCTTCTTCAACCTGTTGGTCGCGGGTGACGACTGGTTGCGAGAGCAATTATCCTTTATGAACCCGGTCATGCCCTTCAGCTGGGAGTACATTCCGCTCTCCTTCATCTTCCTGATCATCGGCATGCCCATCATCATGACCGCCATCGTCCCGGCCATCGAGAAGAGGCACCGGACCGGCAACGGACTGGCATGCAAGGAATGCCAAGGCATCATCGCCCGAGAGCAGGCCGACGCGGCCGAAATGGCCAGGGCCAAGCAGGAGGCGCAGGCATACGCCTACCAGGCCAAGATCGAGGGCCTGGAGAAGAACGATCCCTGGCTCGGTAAGCTCATACGGTCCTGGAAGCAGGACAACCCCAACCAGCTGCCCGAGGAGTCCATGATCGACGAGCTGATCATGGCCCGCAACATGGAGAAAGCGGGCAACTACGAGAAGGCCGCGGTCCTCCTGGAGAAGTACCGTTTCTGGGAAGAGGCGGGACGCATGCGCCGCCTGGATGACCAGCAGGTGATAAAGCACATCACCGTGGACATGAACACCCTGATAGACCAGGTGGGCACCAAAGGTCTGGCCATCCCCTACAAGTGCTCCTCCTGCGGGGCCAGCATCACCATAGACAAGGACTCCAAGAAGGAAGGTCTCAAGTTCTGCTCCTACTGCGGAACGGCCTACAACATCGACGACATGACCAAGATAATCCAGCACGCCCTGGAGTGAACCGGCCGTATCATTCCAGCAAGGCCAAGGCCTTGACCCCGTTACACCAATGTTATATAGAGGAACGGGTTTAAAGGAAACTTACCATTGGAGGCTTCCATTGAGCAACGAACCTTACACCCAGGGGGACCAAGGCGCTGAGAGCGAGGAGATACTTCGCCTCCCGTACCCGAACAAGAAGGAGGGCGAGATGTTCGGGATAGCGGACCAGCTGCTGGGCGCATCCCGCATCAAGATCATGTGCGCCGATGGAAAGTCCCGCATGGGCCGTATTCCCGGGAAGATCAAGAAGAGGATGTGGATACGCGAGGGTGACCTCGTCATAGTCCGCCCCTGGGACTTCCAGGAGGACAAGTGCGACGTCCTCTACCGTTATACCAAAACCCAAGCGAGCCATCTGAGCCGCAAGAAGGTTCTGCCGAAGAACTTGGACATATTCTGAGGGAGATATGCCAAAAGAGGACAAGCAAATCCTCAAGCTGGACCGGAAGGTGGAGGAGCTCCGTCTCACCCGTTCGTTCGAAAGCTCGCAGGAGGGCCGCAAGGTCATGGAGGAGGTCTTCGACAACCTCACCCTTGGCGTTATTTTCAAGCTCACCTGCGAGAAGCGCATAGCCAGCGTGGATTTCCCGGTCTCTACCGGCAAGGAAGGCAACGTCTTCAGGGCCACGGCCCCGGACGGGACGTTCGTGGCGCTGAAGATATACCGAACCTCTAACGCCACCTTCAAGAACATCGCCAAGTACATCGAGGGCGACACCCGGTTCAAGGGCCTCACCGGCAACCCGCGCAAGCTGATCTATGCCTGGTGCACCAAGGAGTTCAAGAACCTCAACCGGCTGGAGCAGGCTGGCGTCCGGGTACCTCATCCCAAACGGTTCATGAAGAACGTCATCGTCATGGATTATCTCGGGGACCAGGTAATGGCCGCCCCGCAGCTGCGCTCGGTGCGATTGGACGAACCGCAGAAGGTCTACCGGGAGATCATCCGGTTCATGAAGAGGGCGTTCCAGAAGGCCAAGCTGGTGCACGGCGACCTCAGCGAGTACAACATCCTGATGCACGATGGCATGCCGTACATCATCGACTGCGGCCAGGCCATGCTCACCGACCATCCCAACGCCATCGAGTTCCTGAAGAGGGACGTCAAGAACATCAACCGCTACTTCCGCAACCTCGACATAAAGGTGTGGAGCGACGAGACCGTCCTGAAATACGTACAGGGGGTCAGAGAGAAATGAAGATCGTTAAAGTTCCCAAGGAGCGCGTGGGCGTGCTCATCGGCCAGGGCGGAGAGACCAAGAGATTCCTGGAGGAGAAGACCGGCCTCAAGATCACCATCGACGCCGAGGAGGGCGAGGTGTCATTCGACGAGACGAAGACCGAGGACCCGCTGCTTCCGTTGAAGGTCATGGACATCGTGAAGGCCATCGGCCGGGGGTTCGCGCCGCACAAGGCGTTTCGGCTGCTGGATGACGATGAATATCTGGAGATAATGAACATCGACGACTATGTCGGCAAGGGAACCAACCAGCTGGTGCGCATGCGCGCCCGGGTCATCGGCGCGGGAGGCAAGACCCGCCGCATCATCGAGGACCTGGTCGGCGTTCACCTCTCCGTGTACGGCGACACCGTGGGCATCATCGGGAATTCCGTTCAAATGCCGGTGGCGCGGAACGCCGTCGATATGCTGCTCAGCGGAAGCGAGCACGCCACGGTCTACAAGTTCCTGGAGCGCAAGCGGGCCGAGCTGCACATCGCCGAGATGGGCTTCGAGCTCTGATCATTTCCCGTTGTTGAGCAACGCCAGCAAGTTCCGGGGGAAGAGCTGCAGCTCCAGGCCCAGCGGCTCCAAACGTTCGGTAAGCTTCTTGGCCCGGGGTCCGGAGAAATCGCCCTTTAGAAGATATGAGGTATCGTCCTCATCGAACTCGGTGCAGTGGACCATCCAATTGCGAACTTGAGCGTTCACCGGGCACACCTTCTGGCAGATCATGCAGCCGACGACGGCGTTATGTACTCCTTCCAGAACGTAATCGGGGAAGGCCTTCTCGTTGGGCATCTCGTTGTGGAAGGTGAGGCATCTTTCAGCATGGAGAAGGAAGCGGTCGTCATCTATCGCCTTCGTCGGACAGGCTCTGACGCAGGCACCGCACTCCGCGCAGCGGTCCATGACCTTCTTCTCCTGCCAATCGTCCGGCAGCTCCCGGTTCGTGAAGAAGCTGGTCAAGCGGTGGAACGAGCCGTATCCAGGAACGTAGGTTATGTTGTTCCGGCCATACTCCGCCAGGCCAGTTCGTGCCGCGAGGGTCTTGTGCGGGAGTATGGCCCTCATCAGCTGAACGCCGTTGCCATCGCCCTTCTCCAGCAGGTCCACTATCTCCATGTCCACGTCCACCGCCTTGGCGTAGGTTGGCGGCACTATGGTGCGGACCTTGCGTCCCTTTACATTGAAGCTGATCTCGCAGGTCGGCTGAGGCACCGAGACCACAATCAGGCTCTTCGCTTCCGGGAATGACACGGGAACGAAGTACTTGAAACGGAAGAGGTATTCCTTGTAGAGCTCCTCGGCCAACATCCCTTTCCTGTACAGGCCCTCCACATCCTCCCGCACCTGGTCCAGATGAGAGACGGACATGGACCTGGCGCCGTATCCCTGCTCCCTGAGGAGCCCGAGCATGTCACCTTTCTCGGCCATGAGCTTCGTTCGCAACGGCATGCCTCGCATGGGATTAAGCACTTTGCCCTGTTAACACGCGATAATTTAATTAGGGGAAAACGGTAGGCCGGACGACCATGAAGGAAGTTCTCGAGCAGGCCCTGAAAGCACAGGACCACGACCTCTGCGACCACTGCCTGGGGCGGTTGTTCGCACACGTGGGCACCGGCACCACCAATCTGAAAAGAGGAGAGGAGCTGAGGGCGCTCATCGACCAGGACCGGGCGTCCCGCGGACTTGATAAGATGAAGCACGAGAGGTGCTGGCTCTGCGATGAGATATTCGACCAGGTCCCCCGCTTCGCGGAGGCCGTGGAGCTTAAGCTGCAGGAGGTCCAGTACGACAACTTCTTGGTCGGGACCAGGGTTGACCCGGTCGTGCAGGCGAGGGAGGAGGAGCTCTGGTCCTTGGTAGGGCAGGAGCACGCCGAGCCCATCAAGTCCGAGCTGAACCGGGAGATCGGAAAGGCGGTCTTTTCGCTCAACGGCAAGGACGTGGAGTTCAAGAACCCGCAGGTGGTGGCCCTGGTCGACACCCGCTTCGCCCATGTGGAGCTGGACGTGGCGCCGCTGTTCATATATGGACGGTATCGCAAGCTGTCCCGGGAGATCCCGCAGACCAAGTGGCCCTGCCGGGTCTGCCAGGGCAAGGGATGCCCTCGCTGTGGGAACACCGGCAAGATGTACCAGACCAGCGTGCAGGAGCAGATCGGGGATGTCATCCTGCCCTACGCCAAGGCCAAGGAGCACTTCTTCCACGGGATGGGCAGGGAGGACATCGACGCGCTGATGCTGGGCACTGGACGCCCTTTCGTCATCGAGATATCTTCGCCAGTGGTGCGCGGTCTGGACCTCACCGCCATCCAGCAGGAGATCAACGAGAGGGCGAAAGGACTGGTGGAGGTGGAACAGCTTCGTCCCTCGGACCGGGAGGAGGTGCGCCTGGTCAAGGATTCAGCGCACGACAAGGAGTATCGCGTGCAGGTGTCCATTCACGGCAAAGTTAATAAGGAGAGAGTCAATGAGGTCCTTCGCACGTTCAACAGAACCCGTATAGTCCAGCGGACGCCCGTTAGGGTGTCCCACCGACGCGCGGACCTGAAACGCGAGCGGTACATCGTCTACGTGGTCCTGGAGGATTTCCAGGAGGAACGAATGACGCTGCGCCTGCGCACCGAGTCAGGCACCTACGTGAAGGAGTTCGTGCACGGCGACCAGGGAAGAACGCAACCCAATCTCTCGGAGATGCTGGGAGCGCCCTGCACCGTGGACGCCCTGGACGTCATCGGGGTCATCGACAGCAACGAGGTATAGATATGGTCAAAGCATCGCACGGTTTGAGGCGGAAAGGCAGGAACATCCTCAAGAAGAGCCCCAGGGCCCGCGGACTTTCCCCCATCACTCACGAGTTCGTTCAGTTCGACGTAGGGGAGCAGGCCCACATACACCTGGACCCTAGCATTGTAAAGGGCGCGCCGCACATCCGCTTCCACGGCAAGACCGGGACGGTCAAGGCCGCCCAGGGACGCGCCTACGTGCTGTCCGTAAGGGACGGCGACAAATACAAGACCGTCGTGTCCCGGCCTGAGCACATGCGCAAGGTCAAGAACTGACGGTGATGATAATGTCCAAGGATCGCTACGTCACCCTGGCCGAGGTAAAGGAGATGCTGGAGGCCGAAGCCGGGTCCCGGGAGTTCACCCCCGAGCAGAGGCTGGCCTTGGAGCACGCCAAAGGCGCCAAGATGAGCGCCGAGCAGGCCAGGGAGCTGAAGGGAAAGCTGCTCGAACTGGAGTTCGTGGCCGACCTTAACAACGCTGAGGCTGTGGCGGTCAAGATCACCGATCTGTTGCCCACCCACTTCGACGATGTCCGCCTGATTTTCCAGAAGGAGCGGCGGGTGCTCGACAAGAAGCAGGGCGAGCAGATTATTAAATTGGTGAACGAATACCTTTAGGCTGGTGTTGCTTTGGAGGACTTCGCCCACATTCTAGATTATCTACCGCAGGGACTGCCTACGGAGAGAGGCTTCAGGAAGGAACCAGTAGCGTACGCCCTTGGCAGCACCGAGCTGAAGCTGTTCGAGCTTGTGCCCAAGCCCGGGGTCATCATCTCGCCCGGCGAGGTCGTCTACATCGGCAAGGACATGGACAAGCGCGACAAGATCCTGCACGTCAAGCGTCGCGTGGGCTTCGAGGAGCTGAACGCCGGTTCCCAGAACGAGCTCCCCTTCGTCATTTTGGAGGTGGTCAGGGAGAACGAGGAACACTACGTCAAGTTCTTCAACGAGTCGGAGGCGATAACCACTCGCTACCACGTGCTCGAGCTCCTGCCCGGCCTGGGCAAGAAGACCATGCTGGCCATTCTGGACGAGCGGAAGAAGGGCCCCTTCAAGTCCTTCGCCGACATCGCCACCCGGTTGCCTACCTTCAAGCATCCCGAGAAGGTCGTGGCCAAGCGCATAGAGGTCGAGCTGGCCGATCCCACCCAGAAGTACCGGGTCTTCGTCTCCCGCTGAGATGATAAGCATCGGGGAGCTGCGCTCCCTCCTGGAACGATATGGCGTGCGTCCCTCCAAGTCCAAGGGGCAGAACTATCTCATCGACCGACGGGTGGCCGAGCGCGAGGTGGAATATCTAGGCATAACCGATAAGGACCGTGTCCTGGAGGTGGGTCCTGGCTTCGGCATACTCACCTCGGCGCTACTGGATAGGACGTCCAAGGTCACCGCCATCGAGATTGAGGAGGGGGCGGTGCGCTACCTCCGCGACTCATACCCGCAGATGGAGGTGGTCCAGGGGGACTTCCTGGAGATCGATCCACCCAAGTTCGACCTGTTCATCTCCAACGTTCCGTACAGCATCTCCTCCCCGCTCCTCTTCCACCTTCTGGAGATGGATTTCAAGCGGGCGGTGATCATGGTCCAGAGGGAGTTCGCCGAGCGCATGGCCGCCCCGGCCGGTGATAGCGAGTACTCCCGCCTTTCCGTGAACGTCTTCTACCGGGCCGAGTGCAAGCTGCTGGAGAACGTCCCCCGGTCCAGGTTCTGGCCGGAACCGGAGGTGGACTCCACCGTGGTCCTGCTCACCCCCCGACCGGCCCCGTTCCCCCTGAGGGACGAAAAGCATTTCCTGAGACTGGTGGACGTCCTCTTCCAGCAGAGGAGGAAGAAGATCGGAACGGTGCTCAAGCAGAAGCGGATGGTTCCCGAGGACCGGGAGGGAATTCCCTACCTGGACGAGAGGGTGGAGCGGCTGACCCCGGCCCAGATAGCCGAGCTCTCCGATGCCCTGGTGGACCGATATAACGATTGATGCCCTGCCATCCTCGTATGCATGGCTGACCGCGCGCGGGTGTCTGTGGTCGATATAGGTCAGAGGTTGAAAGAGACAGCTTGTCTCGATACCCGCCCCTTGTATGTCCTTAAAAGCGTCTCGGTCCCTTCGGCAAGCCAACCCTTCGGCCAGGTCGATCGTTGCCTGGCCTCGGTGGCCTTCCCCGAGCGCTGAGCTCAAAGTTTCCAGTTACCCGAAGGGACAGAGATCTCGAACCTTACCCCCTTCCCCGCCTCTCCCCTCTCGGCTATCCGCATCCCGGTGGCCTTCAGCACCTCGCTGATCAGGAACAGTCCGAGGCCGCGGGTGCTCCCCTCCCGCTTGGTGAAGAGGCTGGCGCGCACATCGTCCGGTATCCCCGGGCCGTCGTCGGTGTAGATGATAAGACCATCGCCACCCCTGTCCTCACAGGTCACCCCGATCCTCTTCAGTCCCGGGGCGTGCTCCAGGGAGTTGGCGAAAAGATTATCGAAGACCTTGGGGAACATGGAATCGGCCAGTACCTTCACCCTCGGCAGGTCCATCTCCACTTCGATAGGGCCTCCTCCGTATCCTCCCCAGGATCCCTTGACCACCTCGGTCAGGTCCTGCCATTCCGGTGATACGCTGCCGGTCCTCTCGAAGGCCGCGGTGAACTCCAGGTACACCTCGATCTTCCGGGCGGCGCTCCTCATGGTGGCCACCCTCCTCTCCTCGTTCCCGGACACCTTCCCCCTCATGAGGTCAAGGTTGCCCAGCAGCACGGTTATCTGGTTCATTATGTCGTGCCTGGTCAGGGCGCCGAGCACCTTCGCCTTCTCGTTCAGGCGCCGCAGGTCGGCCTCCATCCGCCGCCGGTAGGTGATGTCTATGATGATCGCCAAAAAGCGTTTTTCCTCGTTGGGGCCCACCACCTGAAGGTGCACCTCGACCGGATACCGGGTGCCATCCTTCCGGCGGTGTTCGGTCTCGAACTGCACCAGCTCCCCTCCGGACCTCAGCTTTTCCAGCAAAGCATCGAAGGCCTCGCGGGGCATGGCGTCCTTCAGGTCCAGCGGGGTCATCTCACGCATCTCTGCCATGCTGTATCCCAGGTTCCGCAGGGCGGAACGGTTGACATAGATGAACTTGAGGGTGTGGTAATCGAACGAGTAGATCTCGTTGGTGGCCATGGTCACCATGTCCGAGAGGGAGGTGTTCAGCTCGGCCAGGGCCTTGGCCTTGGTGATGTCCTCCTTGACCGCCACGAACTTCACTATCCCGCCGTCATCGTCAGCGATGGGGGAGATGGACGCGGACTCCCAGTACAGCTCACCGTTCTTCTTGCGGTTGGAGAACTCTCCCCTCCAGGTCCGCCCAGAGGTGATGGTGCTCCACAGCTCAACATAAAGCTCCCGAGGGTTCTTTCCGGAAGAGAGGATTCTGGGGTTCTTACCGATCACCTCTTCCCTGGTGTACCCGGTCAGGGAGGTGAACTTCGGATTGACGTACTCTATCCTTCCCTGGGTGTCGGTTATGACTATGGTCACCGGGCTGTTCTCCACCGCTTTGGAAAGGGAACGGAGCGTGGACTCGCTGGTGATATCAAGCATCGTCCCCTCGCCATCGGTAGATTCGTCCCTGACGGTTTCTTCGGGCATGGTCGACCGGGATACCTCGTTAAGGGTATCCCGAAATTTCGTCTTTAATGATTATGGTAGGTCTATCGAAACGTAATAATGGGAAACGCTATTGTCCAAGGAACTGCATGGAGTAGGGAATACAATGTTGATCGGAATCGTCGGCAAGCCCAATGTCGGGAAGTCAACCTTCTTCTCCGCGGCCACCATGGCCACCGCGGAGATAGCGAACTACCCGTTCACCACCATAAAGCCGAACAAGGGCATGGGTTACGTCCGCTCCAAGTGCCCGCACCTGGACTTCAATGTCAAGTGCAACCCCCGAAACTCGGCCTGCGAGAACGGGGTGCGGCTGGTGCCCATCGAGCTTCTGGACGTGGCCGGGCTGGTGCCGGACGCCTGCCAGGGCAAGGGTCTGGGAAACCAGTTCCTGGACGACCTGCGCCAGGCGGACGCGTTCATCCACGTCGTGGACGCCAGCGGCTCCACCGACGCCGAGGGGAACGCCGTCAAACCGGGAAGCCACGACCCGGCGGAGGACCTGAGGTTCCTGGAGAGGGAGATCAACCAGTGGATCAAAGGCATCATGATGAAGGGGTTCGACAAGCTGGCCCGGGGAGCGCACCTGGAGGGGCAGAAGATCGAGCTGGTCATCCATGACCGGCTCACCGGGCTTGGAGTGACCGAGGCCCAGGTGTCCGCCGCCCTCCGTTCATCGGAGATGCCGCACAAGATCATAGACTGGAAGGACGAGGACCTCTACCGTCTGGCGGCGAACATCCGGATGCTCAGCAAGCCCATGATCATCGCCCTCAACAAGGCGGACGCGGCGGACCCCGGGATCATGAAAAGGTTAAGTGAGCTGGAGGGATACCTGACCGTACCGACCTGCGCGGAGACGGAACTGGCGTTGCGCCGGGCGGCCAAGGCCGGACTGGTGACCTACGTGCCGGGCGACAAGGACTTCAAGGTCAACGACCCCGGCAAGCTGAACCCCAATCAGAGGAAGGCCCTGGACTTCATGGCCCAGATCATGGCCAGGTACGACGGTACCGGGGTCCAGAAGTGCCTGGAGACGGTGACCTATCGTCTGCTCGACCAGATCGTGGTCTATCCGGTGGAGGATGAGACCCACCTCACCGATCATGACGGCCGGGTGCTCCCGGATGCCTTCCTCCTGAAAAAGGGGAGCAACGCCAAGGACCTGGCCTACAAGGTGCATACCGACCTGGGCGACAATTTCATCCGGGCCATCAACGCCCGCACCCACCGCGTGGTCGGCCACGACCACCTGCTGGAGAACGAGGACGTGATGACCATAGTGGCGAAGAGGTAGACATGGGTGAATGGGACGTTCGGCTTCTGACCGCCTCCTATTCGAGGGGAGATAATGATGGCATAGTGGTCGAGCTGTTCGGCAAGACCCGTGACGGCAGATCGATCACCCTGCGCAAGACCGGCTTCCGTCCATATTTCCACGTGGCCGCCCCTCCGGAGGACGTGCTGCCTTACGTCCAGGGCAAGGATGATTTCCTGGGCATCGAGCCGGTGGACCTCTTCCTGATCAACAAGGGCCGGGTCCAGAAATGCTCCAAGGTCATCATCAAGTTCCCCTGGGCCGTGCCGCAGTACCGCAGCGAGCTCAAGCGCCAGGGGATGGAGGTCTTCGCCGCCGACATACCGTTCCACCACCGCTTCATTTACGACAACGACCTGCCGGCCTGCTTCACCGCCCGCGGTGAGGAGATAAAGGGCGACTACACCACCGATCTGGTCGTGAACCTTCGTGGCTTCACCGAGATACCTCCTTTCACCCCCAAGCTCAAGATCCTGAGCTTCGACATCGAGAACTCCATCACCGACGAGACGATCTACACCATCTGCTACGTGATCAAGGACGAATCGGGGGTGAGGGCCGGCGAGCCCGTGGTCGGTACGGAGAAGGAGATGATCGAAAGGTTCACCGAGGTCATCCAGATGGAGGACCCCGACGTCATCACCGGCTACAACATCGACGGTTACGACATCCCGTTCATCATGGAGCGTGCCAAAAAGTACGGCATCGACGAGCTGAAGTGGGGCCGCGACCGCTCCAATCCCCGCCGGGTCATGAACAAGTTCTGGCGCTGCACCGGTCGATTGATAGCGGACGCCTGGTGGGCGGTCAAGATCGAGATCAAGCCAAAACAGGAAACGTTGAACGCCGTCTCCAAATCGCTCCTGGGCGAGGAGAAGCTGGACGTGGACATGAAGATGAAGGTCGGGGAGGATTACGATCCCCGGGCCATAGACAAGGAATGGCTCAACAACCGCGACAAGGTGCTGGCCTACTGCACGCGCGACGCCGAGCTGGCACTAAAGATACTGGGCAAGGTCGGTCGCATCCGGAAGGGGATGGACCTGGCCGCGGTGTCCCGCATGCCGGTGGACGATGTGCTGAACTCCGGTTCCTCTCAGCTAATTGACGCCATCATGATCCGCGCCGCCGATCGCCACGCGCCGCAGGTCGCCGTTCCGCTCACCGGCAACTATGACGATGATGAGGAGAACGCCATCGAGGGTGGTTACGTCCACGAGATATCCCCGGGCGTGTACCACTGGGTCTGCGTCCTGGACTTCAAGTCCATGTACCCCAGCCTGATCATATCCAGGAACATCTGCTTCACCACCCGCGATGATCGCGGCACCATCGTGTCCCCGCTGGGGGTGCACTTCCTGAGCAAGGAACAGCAGCCTGGAATACTGCCCTCCATCCTGTCCGACCTGATGCGTCGGAGGGATGAGACCAAGGCCTTGGCCAAGAAGGCCAAGGACCCCGAGGAGGCGCACTATTACGACGGATTGCAGGGGGCCATCAAGATCCTCATGAACTCCTTCTACGGGGTGTTCGCCTCCTCCTTCTACCGCTTCACCGACCGCTCCATCGGGGGAAGCATAACCGCCTTCGCCAGGGAGACCACCAAGGGCATCATCAAATCGCTGTCGGACGAAGGGGTGAACGTGATCTATTCGGACACCGACTCGGTCTTCGTCCAATCGCCCCATGAGAACCTGGAGGGTTCCCTGAGCTTCGGAAAGGAGCTGGCCACACGCTTCTCCAAGGAGGGCGGCTCCCTGGAGTTCGAGAAGATCATGGAGCCACTGTTCTCGCACGGCAAGAAGAAGCGTTACGTGGGCCGAATGGTCTGGCCCAAGGAGGAGCTGATCATCCGCGGCTACGAGGTGCGCCGCACCGATTCCTTCGACCTGCAGTCCGAGTCGCTCATGACCGTCTTCGAGTTCATCATGGACGGCAAGACCGACGAGGCGGTGAAGGCCGCCCGCAGCTACGTCCAGGACACCCTGGCCGGCAAGGTCCCATTGGAAAAGCTGGTAATCTCCAAGGGCTGCCGCAAGTTCAACGAATACGCCAACCCGGACGCCCAGGCCACGGTGCAGACGGCCAAGAAGCTGATGGAGATGGGCTACGAGTTCGTGCCGGGGATGAAGGTTTCTTGGATAGTCACCAACTTCCGTAGGAAGCCGCAGGAGGTTCAGCCGTACATCTCCGGGCAGGAGTTCACCTATGCTCCCGATTACCGATATTACGCGGAGCGCCTGGCGCAGACGCTCTCCCGGGCCACGGAGGTCTTCGGCTGGGGGGAGAAGGACCTGCTGAACGGCAACCAGCAGGCCAACCTGTTCGATTACGGTCCTGAGGAGGATAGGCCGAAGATCAAGCTGGAGCAGGTCAGGAAGACCGACAAGAAGCTGTCACTTGATGACTTCATGTGAGCCCCGATTAATTCTATGAGATGAAATAATATATCTTGATGTGCATCAAAACGCCATGAAGGTAGTGGCCTTCGATGCCAAGGACTTCAACAGGTCCAGAGTTGAACAAAGGGTCGATCGGTCAGATCCTAGCTCGGTCGAGAAGAGATACAGGGGTTTCTTCTCTCCATTAGGTGTCGGGGTGACCTTCAAGGACGCTGATGGGTTCCAGGAGGAATTTTTATCCACCAATGGGGTGTTGAAAAAAGAGTTCGAAATCTCGAACGAACTACGATTCCTATCCTCTAATCAATTAAAGAAAGATCTGAACATGAGTAAAGCGATCGCTTATTCTAATAAGCTGATCGATGCGATCCAAGATCAGATCGAATCCATCCATGTCTCCTATGTCGTTCTTCCTCCAAAAGATAGGCCTGAGGTCAAGGTCGGCGGTTCCAGATGTCCGCTCGTCAATCTGAGGACGGAGGAATTCGTGCGATCTCTAGGACCGATGTTCTCGTACATCTCCGCTTGGAACTATATGAGGAGAAAGGACGGAGAGGAATATGAGCTCATGATAGATGGTTTCAGGTCCAAGAACACCATCGCCTGGGATGAGCTTTCATCAAAATGCTCGCCCACCATTTTTTCTCATGGTGATGAGTGCAATCCATTCATATCCATCTCCGACATGATCGCCTTCCTTACCGATACAAGGCTCTATCATAGGAAACCAGGGCCGGCCACAGATCCAATGCTCTACAGAGGATTGCGACCAGACAATGTTCACGAGGTGTGGGAGGACTGTAGCTTCAAGACCGATTGTCGATTCTTGGACCACAAGGTCCTTACAAAATTCACATGGTATGATGACCAGTTGATTGATACCACGTCCTTCATGGCAAGGCCGATCGTCTTCTTCCTGGTTGATCAGCTTGAAAAGATCCCCATCGCTGAACCTCATGTCATGGACGGACCGTCGCCAGCCCCTTCCGTGCCAATATCGAAAAAGTTTTCCAAAACGGTCCAATACCAAGATCCGTTCCATGCGGCTCTAATATACGCTGAGAGGCTGGGAGGTTGCGTTCAGTTCTACGATCGTTTCTCGGACAGTGATAAGGTGCGAGATGGAGACGTGTTGGTCTATATGGGTGACAATTCCAAGAAGGTCGCTCAGACCTTGGCCGATGGTTTCGATATCGAAATGATCAAGGCTAAAGATCTAAGGAAGAAAATAAAAAGTTTACAAGACAAATAAACCATAGTGCGATACATGCGGAAACGATGCCTGGTGAGGGACCGAATCCAATTCTTCAAAACATTACAAAGAATATATATCTATCGGATGGCCGTAATCGAAACTCATTAATTAAATCATCATCCATCCCATTCGTAAATCATATCGTTTAAATAGGGCTACATTATCTGTGGGCTTCGTAGCGAGACACGTCTCGCCGGAGTTGTACCCCGCAAGGGGCGAATCCCGAAGCGCCGCCAACGGCGGCACTGGTGATACAAATGGTAGACAAAAAGGTCGACGATAACGAGGAAGGGCCCAGGCCAGTGAACGGAAAGAGCATGTACTCCTACATCTCCGACGCCTGGGACCGGCCCGATGCTTCTTACGTTAAGGGACTGATGTGGGAGAGGCTCATACTCTGGAGGCGGGAGCCCAACTTCTGCCGCCTGGAGAGGCCCACCCGTCTGGACCGCGCCCGCGCTCTGGGCTACAAGGCCAAGCAAGGGATCATCGTGGTCCGCGGCCACGTCCGCAAGGGCGGACTGCAGAAGCGCATGGGATACAAGGGACGCCGTGCCAAGCGCGAGGGTATGAAGAAGATCACCATGGGCAAGAGCCTGAAGCGGATCGCCGAGGAGAGGGCCGCCAAGCGCTACCCCAACCTCGAGGTGCTCAACTCCTACTGGGTCGGCGAGGACGGCAAGAACGTCTGGTACGAGGTCATCCTGGTGGACAAGCACCACCCCTCCATCAAGGCGGACAAGAACCTGAACTGGCTGTGCGACAACGCCAACAAGAACAGGGTCTTCCGCGGCAAGACCTCCGCCGGGCGCAAGGGACGCGGGCTGCACTGGAAGGGCAAGGGTGCGGAGAAGGCGCGCCCGTCCGTCAAGGCCCACGACAGGCAGATAAAGTAGGCGCAACGCCTACCCTTTGATCTCTTTCAAACGCCTTTCCACTTCTTCATTTCCCATCCCGACCAGCGGATGGTACACCGGGACATCGGTGTTCAACGTTATGTTATCCTGAAGCTCATCCAGGGACCAGCCCACCACCAGGCCGAAGGCCTTGTTGGCCTGCACGGCCTTGCCCGCCGGGCCGCTGACCTTGCGGGGTTCGGGGTCCCAGCGCTCCAGGATACGCATGGCCTCCTCGTTCTCCACCACGAACAGGGCTCGGCAGCCCCTCTTCATCATCATCCAGGCGGCCAGGGCGTCCCTCTCGTCGCGGATCAAGGCCACCACCTTCCCCTGGCTGCCCATGGGAAGCCCTCCAGGGCCATCCAGGTACTCGCTGAAAACGTACGCCCGGCGGTCGCGAACCTCCACGTAGACGACCAGGTCGGGATGATGCAGGTCCACCCGCACCCCGCGATGCTTATGGGCCTCGTAGATCTCCTCGCCAGCCTGGGCGGCCAGCTGCATGCTGGTGTACGGATGCACACCGTTACGGCGGGCCTCCACCCTGAATGTCGAGCCGTCCTTCAGCAGTGGGGTGGCCACCTCAAGCGCCAACCTCCTGATGTCCTTGACCTCCGAAGAGCATTCCCGGACATGGCTCAGGGACGATATGCCGAAGACCCGCCTGAGCGTCGCGGCGGTCTCTTCCGGCCGGTCGGTGGTCACAAATAGACGACCGTACTGGCTCTCCACGAAGGCTTCCAACCTCTCCCGGGCCAGGGCGGCCATCATGTTATGGGTGAGCACCTTCTCGAAGTAACGGCGCACCCCCGGGCTCTTGAGACCCATCTCCGCGTACCTGACCAGCAGCAGGCCCATGCCCCTTTCATGTCCCGCGGGGTTATAAACCATTCTCCCGCTAGCATTATGTCCTCGTCAGGTCATCGCCGCACGATGGACCCCCTGGTGCTGCTGCTCATCGCCCTACTGTGCATGAGCGCTGGCACCATCGGGGCGCTGATGGGCATCGGCGGCGGACTTATCATCATCCCGCTGCTGACCCTCGGCTTCGGCGTACCGATGCAGGAGGCCATAGGCGCCAGCCTGATCGGGGTGATCGCCACCTCCACCGGGGCGGCCAGCAAGTACGTGAAGCAAGGACTGACCAACGTACGTCTGGCCCTTTTCCTGGAGATGTCCACCACCGTCGGTTCGATCGTCGGGGCGCTCATCGCCGTATATACCAACCAGACCCTGCTTTTCCTTCTCTTCTCCATGCTCCTGGTGTACGCTGGATTCACCATGCTCCGCCGCACCGAGGTCCTGTTCACCCCGGAGCAGGCGGCGGCGGAGGGGCAGATGGTGGACCTGTCCTGCCAGTACGTGGATCCCAAGAGCAGCTGCCAGGTAAGCTATGGGGTCAAGGGGCTCAGGAAGGGGCTGGCCTACAGCAGCGTGGCCGGGATGCTCTCCGGTCTGCTGGGGGTGGGCGGCGGGCTGGTCAAGGTACCAGTGATGAACGTGTGCATGTGCGTGCCGTTGAAGGCGGCCACGGCCACCAGCAATTTCATGATCGGGGTGACCGCCCTCACCGGGGCGATAATCTTCTACGGCCATGGACTTCTGGACGCCTACCTCTGCGCGGCGGTGGCCCTAGGAACGTTCGGGGGCGCGTACATAGGAACAATGCTCATGGCCAGGTACTCCTCGAGCGATCTGCGCAGGTGGTTCTCCGGACTGCTCTTCATCGTGGCCATCACCATGGTCCTGAAGGCCTTCGGCCTGTGGGGGGGTGCCTGATGCCTTCCCAGTCCGCCCTGTGCGGCGTGGTACAGCCGATCCTTCGCTGGGGGATGGTCCTGAGCCTGGCGCTAATGCTCTTCGGCCTGGCGCTGGGAATCGTCACCGGGATCCAGGAAGCCTCGGTGGTCGCCCTGGAGAAGGTCCCGTCCCGCATTTTGGAGCTGGACCCGGCGGCGTTCCTGACCCTGGGCATAGTCCTGCTGATCGCCACCCCCCTGGCCCGGGTCATCGGGGCGCTCTGTGTGTTCATCAGGGAAGGCGACCGCAGGTTCGTCCTGGTCTCCCTGGCGGTATTGCTCTCCGTGGCGTCAGCCGTTCTGCTGGGAGCGGCCTGAGCATCGTCATTTGTGGAACCGCATAGTTTATCCACCTGGGCCAACAATCCCCTGTGGACATGGTCAAGGACGGGCTCAAGGACGACCGCTGGTACTATTCGTTCCTTCCCTACAACATTTCGGGAGGAAGCACCAACGCCCTTATCCCCCTCTTCATAACTGAGGGGCTGAAGGGCACGGTGGCCCAGGTGGGCATAGTCAGCGCAGCTACCTCCTTGGCCTCGGTACCTGCCGGGATCCTCTGGGGCAACCTCTCGGACACCTCCAAGCGTCGCGTGCCGTTCGTACTGGCCGGCTTCTTAGGGGTGGCCTTCTCCCTCATCCTTATGGGTCTGTCACAGAGCATCTCCGAATATTACATCGCCAACTTCATCTTCGGCTTCCTGGGGGCGGCCATCGCTCCCGTCGGAACGGTGATGGTGCTGGAATGCTTCCGAAAGGACGAATGGCCGAAGAGGCTGGGCGATTTCAGCAAGGTGGGAGGTATAGGCTGGGTCATCGGCTTGTTGCTGGGGACGCTCTGGCTGATGGCCTTCCCCTCCGACGGGGACGCCAACCCGATGCGGGGGCTGTTCATATTGGCCGGCGCACTGGGGTTCCTCTCGGTGTTCCTGGGCTGGCGCTACATGAAGGAGCCTCTGGAGAAGCTCAGTCGCCAACAGCTGCCCCCGATGGAGCTTCTGAAGATCCCTTCCTACCTGATGGAAAAGCTGCGGTTCATGCCGCAGCGCCTGCTCTACGTGGTGGAGATGTCCCAGAAGAACCTCCGCCTCCGCAACTTCCCCTCCAATCTCAAGCGGTACTACGCGGTGGTGTTCCTGGCCTTCACCGGTTTCCTGTGCTTTTACGTGGCATTGCCGACCTACCTCGCCCGCCAGGTCGGGATGAGCAGCGCCGAGGTCTTCACGGTCTACCTGTCCAGCTCCTTCGTCTCCGCGCTTCTGTACTCCAAGGCCGGCAAGCTGGTGGAGAGGTACGGCGGAAGAAAGGTCCAGGCCCTGGCGTTCGGGCTGCGCGTGCTGATATTCCCCTCCTTCTTCCTGGTGACCCTTCTGCCCCTGGGGCTGGGCGGCGTCTTCGTCCTGATGTGCGTCCTGAGCGGTCTGGCCGGTATGTGCTGGGCCCTGCTGGCCGTGGCCGGCGACTCCCTGGTGGCCAGGATGTCCTACCGGTCGTTCCGAAGCCAGTCCATGGGCATGTACTCCTCCGTCCGCGGGATATCCACGATAATCGGCTCGCTGTTCGGCGGTCTGGTGGCCCAATACTTCGGCTACGAGGCGCTCTTCCTGATAGCCTCGCTGTTCATAATCTGCGCTATCCTCCTGCTGCTCTCCACTAACGTGGAAGGGATGATGGAGGATACATCTTCGGAAGGGACCTCAGAGCAGTGAGGCGATGGTGCGCCCTAGATCACGCGCCTTCTCCTCTTCTCCCTTACGCAGCTCGCTCCCTTCCACCACAAAGAATTGAGGCCCCATCAAAGGTCGCAGTCCTTCTTTGACCAGCAAGCGGTGAACCCGGTCGGCGGCCCCCGAATGCACCTTCTCGTATCGCGTATCGAAGGTAACAAAATCATGGTCCTTCCCGGCGTCCTTCAAGGCGTTGCGAAGGAGCGTGCTGAAACGGAACCGTGCCCGGCCCCAATGGGTCGGCGAGCCGATCACCCATAGTGGAACTCCGACGAAATCCTCCTCCCCGGAAACGGACTGCATTCGGCAGGAGACCTCGTTACCGGACGCCGCCAGCTCCTCGGCGATCAGCTGGGCGATCCTCTCCGTGTTCCCGGAGACGGTGTCATAGATGACCAGTACGCGCATTCTATCCCATGGGTCATTCACCCCCTCCATTACATTACTTGCTGTTCATGCCCTGGACAATGGAACACTTACCAAAATTTCATATAAGCCCATCCTAGTCATCAACCAGCCAACGGGTCCGATCGTCACGGAGACAGACAGGTCCGTTCTGGTCGGGGAAGGGGATGGACCACGGGAAGAATGAGCCTTGGTGCCAAGGTCAGGTTGGGCATTTCCTTTGCCCTCATTATACTGGTAGTGCTAGCCTCGAACCCGGAGGAGGTCTGGATAGCCCTCAAGGGCATCAGGTATGAGCTGATCTCCCTGGTGGTCGTCCTCTATCTGCTCAATCTGGTCTTCAAGGCCTACCGTTGGGGCGTACTGATGAGCCACGCCGGGTACGAGATATCCTTCCGCACCATCTTCGCCGCCTTCTCGCTTTCCCAGGCCATCAACAACCTCATCCCGGGAAGGGTGGTCGGCGAGACCTCCCGGATCATCGAGATGAACACCCGGAAAGGGGTGGCGGTCGGAAAGGGGCTGGCCTCGGTGGTTACCGAGCGCATAATGGACTTCGCCTTCCTGACCATCCTCACCGTCACCAGTCTTTTCCTGCTGCTTGCGCACATCGTGGAGGAGTTCCGCGGTTACCTGATGTTCCTGGTCGCCCTGATGGTGTTGGCCAACCTGCTCTTCATCTACGTCCTGGCGCGGCCCAAGCTGCTGCTGAGGATGGGGGGCTGGGGCGCCCGGATGGCCTCCAAGGTCCTTAAGGGGGAAAGAGGCGCCAAGCTCTCCGGCAAGCTGATGGGCACCGTGGTTTCATTCAACGAGGCCCTGAACTTCAAGGGCAACTGGAAGCGGCTGGTCTGGCCATCCTTTCTGACCGCGGTCATCTGGGCCAATGAGATCGTGCGGCTCTACCTGATCATCGAGGCCCTGGGGGTGGACGTTTCGTTAGTGGCGGTCATAGCCTCGGCCAGCCTGGCGTCCCTGAGCGCCGTGGTGCTCACCGCGGGAAGCGGCAACGTGTTGATGTCCTCCGCGGTCTTCACCGCTAGCGGGCTAGATCCCCACGTGGCGGCGACCGCAGGGCTTTTAAGTGCGATAACCTCTATCTGGCTGTCCGTGCCGGTCAGCCTGTTAGCCATGGTCATAGATCAGCGCGCCCGGTCCTCCTCTGCCAAGGAGGCCGACAATAACCAGAGGGGATTAAACTGAAGTGCACCACCGTCTTGATGCTCAAGAACGAGGAAGGGAACGTGGGACCGCTCACCGAGGACATCCTGGCGGTCTATGCTGAGAAGAACATCGACGGGGAGGTCCTACTGATCGACGATGGCAGCACCGACCGCTCGGGAGAGATATGCGACCAGCTGGCCAAGGACCATCCCAACGTACGGGCGGTCCATCACGAGAAGAACCTGGGTCGGTCGTACGCCATCCGTACCGGTTTCCAGCAGGCCAAGGGCGAGGTCGTCATCATCATGGACGCCGACCGGCAGTACGAGCCCAAGCAGATACCGCTCTTCCTCTCGAAGATGGACGAAGGGTTCGACGTGGTCACCGGCTGGAGGCGGGAGCGTACCGATACCTTCATCCGCCGTTTCATCTCCCGGACGTATAACCGTTTCATCATCCGCCGCAAGTTCAAGCTGCAGATCAAGGACCAGAACAGCGGGTTCAAGGCCTTCCGGAGGGAGAAGGCGGTGGCCATGGGATTCGATCCAGAGGGCTACCAGGGACTGCACCGTTTCATCCTGCCGCTGGCCGCGCTCAAGGGCATGAAGATCGCCGAGGTGCCCATCGTTCACTACGACCGCCCGTCCGGAAAATCATACATCAAGTTCTACACCGTCCCCTTCATAACCCTGCGGGATTTCTCCAAGTTCAAGAAGGACCATAAGGAGGAGATCGCCGCCCTCCGCCAGAAGGGTTAGGGGTTACGCATGTACAGCCTGGCGAAGAGATTTGATGCGGTCCTCACCAGGATCGCCGCCCTGTCGCCCGGGCGCAAGCTTTTCCTTTACGCGGCGATCGCCCTGCTGGTCTACGGCACGATGATCGTGGCCGACAACGCCTTCCTGATGGCGGCCATCGACCCCGACCTGAGCCATCCGGACATGGACGTCTACCGGGCGAGGACCCAGACCATCCTGGACGGCGGGCTTCTCTATCGTGATGTGCACACCGAGACCCCGCCGATCATCAATTACCTGCTGGTCCCCGCGCAGCTTCTGGGCGGGGCGGAGCACGACTGGGTCTGGAGCGCTTACTTCTCGCTGTTCGCCTTCCTGCTCTCGGCCATGCTCTACCTGGGCCTTCGCCATCTGGATGAGAACAAGGCCTACTTCGCCGGCATGCTGGTGCTGCTGTCGCCTTACACCATCGTGGAATCCGGCACCGGCGAGGACGAGTCGATCGTGGCCTTCATCTTCATGCTGGCCGTGGTGCTCATGCTGTTGAAGCGTCATAATTCCGCCTCCGCCGCCATCGGCGTGGGTATCTGGACCAAGATGTTCCCCATTCTCCTGTTCCCGGTCCATTTCCTCCAGCAGCGGGATTGGAAAGGGCGGATGACCTCCCTCCTATTCCTGGGGTTGGCCACTGGCCTCATTGCGCTGCCTTTCGTGATCATGTGCTGGGACGACTTCTCCTTCTTCCTGAACTTCTACTTCCTGGGGGAGGAGGGAAGACCGACCGGCGGACACTCCATCTGGCACTTCCTGTACATGGGCGGATGGAACCCGCCCAGCGTCGTACAGCTGGCCATCCTGGGCGGGGCCATGGCCTTCGCCTATCTCTACCCGTACCACAAGAAATGGCCGGTATGGCAGAGCGTCACCCTGATGCTCATGGCCTTCTTCACCTTCTATCCCAAGGTGCACGGGGGCTACTGGATAATGCTGGTCGCTATGCTGTCGGTCTGGGCGGTGCAGGACAAACGGATCTGGGCCAGAACCTTCTTCGCCTTCGTGCCGATGATTCTGGCCACCATGTTCGCCCAAGGCGAGACGAAAGCCCCCCCGGTGGAGTTCTACGGCAGCTGGCTCCTGGGCTTCTTCCTGGCCCTGATCGGCCTCATCATGTTCATTGACGCGGTACGTCTGGCCATGAAGCAGCCGGCCTTCACCGACAAGGCTTGATTCAGAGCAGGCGCTTTCCCGCCTCCGCCCCGGAACGGCAATCGAAGACCTCGGTGATCTTCATGATGACCAGGCCCTTGCACTCCAGGTTCGGCTTTCTCTCCTTGACCATGTTGTACATCTTGTTATAGTCCGGACCTTTTTCCACTATCTGAACATCGCCCTTGATCTTCAAACAGCCAGGAACGCCGAAGGTCCAGACCTGCAAGGCCACCCGGGGGTTCTCCTTCAGGTTCGCCAAGGTCTGGCGAAAGAACTGGTTTCCGATCCAGATGGTCTCCGGGTCCATCAGTATGGCCATTCCGATCGGCGCCACGTTCGGCTCGCCGTCCTTGGAGGCGGTGGCCATGGCGAAGTACTTGGTTCCCTTGAAAAGATCCTGCATCTCGGGAGTGAGCGCGACCATGCCTGACCATGGCCGTGAATGATATTAACGGTGTCGGACCGTTCAGACGGACCGGAACTTCTCGACGTTCCTGGCCTTGGTCAGGATCTGGAACTTGGAGACCCCCTTCGACAGGACCAGGGTCTCCACGTTCTCGATGGACCTGATCCGCTCGTTGACCAGCGGCCAGTCCAGATCGTCCTCCAAGGTGAGGCGCTCGATGTTCTGGAGTATCACCACCCCATCCAGCGACTCCAGGTCCTTACGGTTTATGGAGATGTCCTCCAGGTTGCCTATCCGGTATATCTTCCCCTGGTCCTTCTCCAGGTACTCGTTCATGGCTCTGGTGGTGAGCTCGCCGACGGCCACGCCTTCCAGGGTGGCCCGCGCCGAGAACTTGAGGTAGGTCTGGTCGTCGATCCCCCTGATGGTAACGTTGGTCATCTCACTTGTCTCCCGTTGAACGCTCTCCCTTATGGCCCAGGGAGGAAATAAAAATGACCTCTCCGCTGATGAGCGCGGCCAGGGGCAGCAGCGTGAGCAGCTGCCCGTCAATGGCCAGAAGGCCAAGGAGGACCGCCCCCAGTCCCTGGAGGGCCAATCCGGTCATCGAGGGGCGACCGATCCCTTGTAGTATCTTTCTCCGCGCCTCCTTGCGGACCTTGACCTTGGGCTCGAACTGCCATGCCCGTACCCCTTCCTCGTTCCGCAGCCACGCGTACTCCGCGTCCCACTTCGCTGGTGTTATTCTCACCTATGTCACCATAATCACCATATGAATACATGTAGTATTTGTATTTATTTGAGGAGACGAACGGAGTGCGAACTGCTTAAATCCCTGGCAAGGGCGTAATCATTCTCAGGACAAGGTGGCTGGTCGTTATGGACGCGCATCCGAAGAAGGTGGTATTGCCGATGGTGATCGTGCTCGCACTGCTGATGTCCGCCTTCGTGCTGGTCCCGCAGGAGGCCACTGCCCTGGTGGACGGGGACTACGAATATGAGCTGACCGGCGATCCCCAGGTGGCCATGATAACCGCTTACACCGGGGCCGGAGGCGACATCAGCATCCCCTCCACACTGGGCGGGTACCCGACCGCCATCATCCGCTACGAGGCGTTCAACAGGGCGGCCGGTTATCATGTCACCTCGGTTTTGGTCCCCAACAGCGTGCACACCATCCAGAACTACGCCTTCGCCAACTGCGACCAGCTGGTCACGGCATACATCGGCAGCGGCGTCTCGTCACTAGGGGACGCGGTGTTCTACAACTGCTATCACCTGGAGGCCATATCGGTACACATCAACAACCCGTACTATACCAGCATGGGCGGGGTGCTGTACGATGAGGCTTTCACCGCTCTGATCAAATGCCCTTCAGCCCTGGCCGGGGACGTGACCATACCGGATACTGTGAGCTCTCTCCGTGATGGCTGCTTTGACGATTGCCGGTTCTTGGAGAACCTGGTCATCGGTCGCGGAATCACCGAGATCGGCGATTACATGTTCGAGAGCGTTGACGAGCTCAAGACCGTGACCTTCGCCCAGGACAGCCATCTGGACACCATCGGCAGGAGGGCGTTCGCCGATTGCGAAAAGCTGGAGTCGTTCGAAGTTCCGACCGGTTTGAGGACCATCGGCGATGGCGCCTTCCAGAGCTGTGTATCCATGACCGCGTTCGACCTTCCTTCTGGGCTCGAGAGAATAGGTAATGGTGCTTTCGCCGGCTGCACCTCCCTGGCCAACCTGACCGTCCCGGCCAGCGTGGAGGAGGTCGGCCCATACGCCTTCGCCCAATGCGAAAGCCTGTCCTGGATCGACGTGGATCCCGATAACGGGTTCTTCCGCAGCATCGACGGGGTGCTGTACAACAAGACGGTCACAGTCCTCATGCAATGCCCGGCCGGAAAGACGGGAAACCTGACCATACCGGACAGCGTGACCGAGATCGCCATGCTCTCGGTGGCCGGATGCAGCATCACCGGCGTGAAGATCGGTGACGGTGTGGAGATAATAGGGATCTTGTCCTTCTTCAGCTGCACCATGTTGAGGACGGTGGAGATGGGTGACAGCGTGGAGGTGATTGGCATGTCCGCCTTCACCGGATGCAAGCTCCTTAGCTCGATCGAGATCCCCGCCAGTGTCAGGGTGATCCAGCTCAACGCCTTCGCCGACTGCCTGACGCTGGAGAACATAACCTTCTTAGGCTCCTCGGCCCAGATCGAGGTGGGAACGGATTGGATACTTCACACCCCGTCCGACCTGCGCGGCCACGCCCCGGCCGGGTCGGAGTTCCCCGGTCCCGGTACGACCTACTATGGTCTGCTGATGGGTGCGAACGTCGGTGTGGCGCCGCAGAAGGAGGACCGGACGGAAACGTATCTGCTGGTTATCATCGCCCTACTGGTGGCGGTGATCGCTCTGCTGGTCGTTCTGTTGGTGCTCAGGATGAAAAGAGGGTGATGGGACCACGATGTCAAGAAGGGGAAAAAGTGCAGGGGAAGGGATTTGAACCCTCGGACCACTAAGGACTAGACCCTGAATCTAGCGCCGTTGGCCAGGCTTGGCTACCCCTGCCTAGGATTAAGGCGAATGATATTTTGCTACTAATACCTTATGCCCCTCCCCTGGGTGGATGCATGGCGAACCAATCGGTGGCCAGTATGGCCATCATCAGGTCGTCGATGATGCGTCCGTTCTTGGTCCGGTACTGTCGCATCAGCCCTTCGACCCGGAAGCCGCATCTCTTGTACGCCCGCTGCGCCCTATGGTTCTCGGAATCGGTGATGAGGTCCACCCGCCGCATGCCAAGCTCCTCGAAGAGGTATCGCAGCAGAGTGGTGATGGCATCGCTGCCATAGCCTTTCCCCCAGTGGTCCTTCTCGCCGATCATGATGCCGATGGTGACCCGCCGGTATCTCCAGACCACCTCCTCCATGCCGATGTTGCCTATCGGTCTGCCATCCTTGGTGAGGATGGTGAAGGTCATCTTCCCCTCGCGTCGAAGCCGGTCCACCCAGCCGTGCTCCATCTCCACGCTGAACGGGGGGTCGGCCTTCAGCCATTGCGTCACCTCGGGGTCGTTGATCCACTTGATGTACATAGGGACATACGCACGTTCCGCCGCCACCAGATCGACCTTCTCGCCGCTCAGCATGGGCGAGCCTCCGCTGAGAGCAAGGAGAGCAGCACCGAGTCCTGCCATCTGCCATCTCCGAAATGATCCTCCCTGAGGACGCCCTCCTCCTTGAACCCCACCTTGCGGAACAGGGCGAGGCCTTGCTCTTCTCGGGCGGGGACCCTGGTCCACAGTCGATGCAGTCCCTGCGAGTTGAAGGCATACCCGGCGGCCAATATCAGGGCCTCCGTCATCAGTTCCTGGTCACCCTTCTCCCCCCAGATCAAGGATATCTGCGCGGAATCGCTCATCGGCTGGATGTGGGCCAGTTCGATCAACCCCAAAGGCTTCTCGGTACGCAGGTCCACCACCATCAGGTCGAAGCGGGACGGCTGGGCCAGCTTCTCCTTGATCAGGTCCTGCACCTGCTCCAGGCTGTAGGCCGGTCTCCAGGTGGGTCGGCCGGCGGCCCGACGGACCCGCGGGTCGTTCAGCCATTTATAGAGAGCCAGCTCGTCGGTTGTCTGCAGGGGCACCAGCCCGACCAAATCCCCACCTAGCATGCGAATTTGATTGCCAGACTAGCACATAATCCTATTGTCCCGGGGACGGAAAAATCGCAAAGATGATTTATGGGGAGTGGCATGGCCGAGCATGGACCTGAAGATCGTGCTTTTGGGGCCTCCGGGATCGGGCAAGGGAACGCAGACCGAGAGGCTGGTAGCTGAGTTCGGTTTCACCAAGATATCCACCGGGGACCTGCTGCGCGAGGCCGTCCGCAACGGGACGGAACTGGGAGTCAAGGCGAAGGGTTTCATGGACGCCGGAAAGCTGGTGCCCGACGACCTGGTGGTCGGGCTGATCAGGGAAAAGCTGAAGGGGCTCAAGGGCGGCGTGCTGCTGGACGGGTTCCCCCGTTCCCTGGAGCAGGCCCAGGCCCTCGACCAGTTCTTCAAGGTGGAGATGGCGGTGGACCTGGAGGTGGACCAGGAAGCTTTGATCAAACGCCTCACCGAGAGGAGGTCCTGCCGGGCGTGCAACGCCGTCTTCCATCTGGAGTTCAACCCCCCGAAGAAGAGCGGGGTCTGCGACAAGTGCGGCGGCGAGCTCTACCAGAGGAGCGACGACACCGAGAAGGTCGTAAGGGAACGCTTCAACACCTACACCGAGCGCACCGCGCCTCTGACCGAGTATTACCGAAAGAAAGGAGTGCTCCGGTCCGTGGACGGCATGGGCGCGATAGACGACGTGTACAAGCGGATATCGGCGGTCATCAAGGCCGCCTGAACCATCTTCCTGCGAAAAGGTTAAGACCAGGGAGCATTTACCACCGTTCCGCACAGCCCCGTAGTGTAGCGGTCAATCATGCGGGACTCTGGATCCTGCGACGGCAGTTCGAATCTGCCCGGGGCTACTCCTTATCCTACGGCTCTTCCAGATGTTCCTCGCCTGAGCACAGTTCGTGGAAGTACTTCTCGGCGTCCGGAGGCCCGCGGGCTATTATCACGTCGCCGACCTCCAGAACGGCGTTCTTGTCCGGGCCGTAGAGGTACTTGCGGTCCCTCTTGATGGCCACGACCCACATCCCGCTCTGGCTGGCCAGTCTCATCTTCCCCAGGCTCTTTCCGACCAGGTCGGATCCTTGCTTGACCTCAGCCAGGGTGATGGTGGTGTCGGCGTCCTTGATGCTCAGGCGGATGACCGGGTGCGGCTCATCGTCATGGATGGTGACCATGGCGATCTGCATCGCGGCGTCGGAGATCTCCTCCACCGCCGCGGCAAGCTTGATGGCGGTGAAGGCCTTGCCCTCGTCCCGGTCCTGCATGACCCGGGCGATGGCCTGACGTTGTATGTCGTTGGCCAGCTCGTCGAGCATCTCCTCCATGAGCACGACCTCCTCGGCGATCTCCTTGTTGTTGTAGAGCAGCGAGGAATAGGCCAGGTCGATCATCAGCTCGGAAGAGTCCTTGAGCTCCAGAAGCATCTCGTCCAGCTGGTCCATCAGTCTTCCTCCTCCTCTTCTTCCGGGTACACCGGCCACTTCTCCTCGCCATTGGCGAAGGAGCGCAGGATCTCGCAGCCGTCATCGGTACCGCGCACGATCAGGGTGTCCCCGGCCTTGAGCTTGGTCTCCTCCTCGGGGTCGTAGATCCAACGCTTGCCGCGCTTGATGGCGATGATGCGCATTCCGGTCTCCGATTCCACGCCCAGGTCGCCTATCTGACGGCCGACCATGTCCGAGGAGTCGGCCAACACCAGGCGCTTGATCTTCTCCTCGGCCTCCCTCAGGATGAAGGTCAGGAACGGCCGCTTGTCCACCTCGCACTCCATGAGCTTGACGATGTCCCCGGCGGCGTTGGATATGCGTCTGGAGGCGGCTGCCACCTCCAGCAAGGACGAGAGCTTGGTCGCGTCCTTGTGGGTTCGCGCGGACAGCATGGCCTTGATGCGGATGTTCTTGCTGAGCTCCTCCATGTCCTCCTCGAGGTTCTTGACCTCCTCGGCGATCTCCTCGCTGTCGAACATTATGGACGCATAGGCCAGGTCGACCATGATCTCCGAGATGTCCTTCATCTCGGTGAGGATCTCCCTGACCGTGGCGTGAGCCAGGTCGTACTTGTCCAGACGTTGCTCCCTTCCAAGGTCATACATAAAAAGAACACCTGCGCCGGGTCACAGCGATGAGCCTCCAGCTGTTGCGGGGGTTATACAAGGATATCGCTCGTGACATCTCAGTTGGCCTCACGGGACCACCAGCCCGTCATGGCCTGGCGAACCCGCCGTTCCTTCCTTATGAGGTTAGCCATATATCATCGTTGCGAAGTCTAGGGGACATGGAGCTCCAGATGCCCTCGTCGCGACCAGCTGGTTGGACAGATGGCTTATTATTAATAGGGTCAAATCCTACCTCTAGCGGGTGCTAGGATGAGCGGGACAGTGAAGACTTTCTTCTCCAACAATAAAACGGTCTTCACCCTGGGGTTCACCGCCCTGCTGATCTCATCCCTGGGTGACATCATGGCCGGCGTGACGCTAGGCTTCATGACCGATACCCTGGAGCTGCTCCCCGGCCTGATGATCCTGATCCCGGCGGCCATAGGGATGAGGGGGAACATATTCGGGGCGTTGGGAAGCCGCCTGGGAACGTCCATGCACGTTGGTACGTTCGAGCTCTCCCTACGCAAGGGAAGCATACTCCGGCAGAACATGGAGGCCTCTCTCATCCTCACCATGGTGGTCTCGTTCCTCATGGGCTTCCTGGCCAAGGTGGTCTCCACCGCTCTGGGCGTGGACAGCATCAGCATGCAGCAGTTCATCTTCATCTCCGTGTTCGGCGGGGTCATGGCCGGCCTGGTACTGTTGGTCGTCAACGTCGTCGTGGCCGATCTGGGCTTCCGCCGGAACTGGGACATAGACAACATCAGCGCGCCGCTGCTCACCGCGGCCGGAGATATCGTCACCCTGCCGATGCTCTTCCTGGCCGGCATATTGGTGCTGAACTGGAACGGGGACGTGGCCGCGATTTTCTACGACCTGATGATGGTACTTTTCTTCGTTATCACGGTGTACCTGGTCTACGAGGCGTTGTACCGGAGGGACGAGGAGGCCAAGCGCATCTTCGTTCAGAGCTCCCCTGTGCTCATCATCTGCATCCTGCTGGACCTGGGCGCCGGTCTAACCATCGAGGACCAGATAAGCCACCTGGTGGCGTACCCGGCGCTCCTGGTGCTGATACCGTTGTTCCTGCAGAACTGCAACGCCCTTGGGGGCATACTCACCTCCCGCATGTCCTCCCTCCTGCACATGGGTATCATGCTCCCGGGAAAGGTGCCTGGTAAGGTCAGCTATGAGAACTTCGCCATAATCTACATCTTCGCCCTGTGGGTCTTCACCTTCGTCAGCATCGCCACCCACTTCGTCTGTCTCGCCCTCGGGCTGGCCTCCCCTGGTCTGCTGGCCATGATAACCCTGGGTCTGGTTGCCGGTCTGGTGACGGTCACCGTGCTCAACTTCCTGGCCTATTATGTGGCGGTCACCACCTTCATGTTCTCCCTCGACCCGGACGACCATAGCATCCCGGTCACGTCCTCGGCCATCGATTTCATAGGCTCGCTGGCGCTGATGGGGATCATCGTGGTCCTCGGCCTCTCGCTCTGATTTGGCACAACTTAATATGCTATGGGACGTTCCCTAACCATTCCTGAGGGAGCTGAATGATCGACAGGGACATCATCCTGGGCAAACTGGAGGCTTACGATCCGGAAAAGATCAAGATAGGGGTGCTCGCCTCGCACTCCGCGCTCGACGTCTGCGATGGCGCGGTGGAGGAGGGCTTCCGCACCCTGGCCGTGTGCCAGGAAGGACGCGATTCCGCCTATACCAAATACTTCAAGGCCTACCGCGAGAAGGACGGGAAGCTGAGAAGGGGCATAGTAGACGAGGCGCTTATGCTCAAGAAGTTCAAGGACGCCACCGGAGGGCCGGTCGTGGACCGTCTGCTCAAGGAGAACGTCCTTTTCGTGCCCAACCGTTCGTTCACCTCCTATTGCGGCATAGACTCGGTGGAGAACGATTTCGCGGTTCCCCTGGTCGGTTCCCGCAACCTGCTCCGCTGCGAGGACCGCGGCGGGGAGAAGGACTATTACTGGGTGCTGGAACAGGCCGGTATGCCCTCCCCGCGCAAGGTTAAAAAACCGGAGGACATCAGCGCCCTGACCATAGTGAAGCTTCACCACAAGCAGAAGAAGCTGGAGCGGGGATTCTTCACCGCCTCCACTCCGGAGGAGTACTGGGAGAAGGCCAAGAAGCTGATCAACGACGGCGTGATCGAGGAGGACTCCCTGGCCGACGCCCGCATGGAGGAGTACATCATCGGTCCGGTCTTCAATCTGGACTTTTTCTATTCTCCCTTGGAGGAGAGGGGCTCCAAGATCGAGCTTCTAGGCATAGACTGGCGCTTCGAGTCCTCCCTGGACGGCTTCGTTCGCCTGCCGGCGGAGCAGCAGCTTGCCCTGAACGACAAGCAGCGCATCCCCGAGTACACCGTATGCGGTCACAACTCGTCCACCATGCGGGAGTCTCTTCTGGACGGGGCGTTCGAGCTGGCCGAGAAGTTCGTCAAGGCCGCGGAGAAGCACTTCGCCCCGGGCATGATCGGACCGTTCTGCCTGCAGACCTGCGTGGACAAGGACCTCAAGTTCTTCATATACGACGTGGCGCCGCGCATCGGCGGCGGGACGAACGTCCACATGTCCGTCGGTCACCCCTACGCGAACTCCCTGTGGCGCCGCAGCGTGAGCACCGGCAGGCGCCTAGCCATGGAGGTCCGGCGGGCCATCGAGCAGGACCGGGTGGCGGAGATCGTCACCTGAGCGATACTTCGCAAACCTCTTTTCCATCCTCATATTGGCGGTGGCCAGTATGGTTTTTTCCTTTGGATAACCTTTATTAAGAGCAACACTATTCCGAGATAACCCGAGACAAAGTCAGCACCGTCTGTGCATGTCATCAGGGAGGGAAATAATGCAAAGGAATTGGACCTGGAAGCTAACCACCGGATTGATGGTAATGTTGCTGTTAGCGTCGCCATTCACGTTTTTGGTGATGCCAGCCGCGAATGTTACTGCTGCCGGGGCAGACAACATATCATTCAACGTTGTTGATAGTAATTATGAACCCATCTCTGGTGCGATGGCGACACTAACGGAAGTTAGCGTTTCCGGTTTAACTGCATCGGACGATTCAGACACCTATGGCGTTGTATCGATCACTCCGGAGCAGCTCGGTTACTATAAACTTGAAATAACAATGGCTGGATACTATACTTACCAGTACCCAACTGTTATTCGATACGATAGGATCTCTCAGGATCCGCTAACAATGGTTAAATTGACTGCGATTGAGGACACATATCCAGTACTCGTGAAGGTCAATGACTCATCTGCGAACCCTGTAAATGGTGCAGTGGTTGATGTCCTTGTAGAAAATGAAGGTGTTTATACAAAATTAACAAAAACCACTGTGTCTGGTGAGGTAAATTTCGACCTTCCGAATGGCACCCACATCATAATCGTAAAAGCTAGCGGTAAGACCACAGTCCAAGATCAAGTGACT
>JABNAD010000309.1_pt1 | contig 34488 bp, 37 predicted proteins | sample 7240381 | NCBI WGS metagenome assembly JABNAD01 (sample SAMN11332834, study PRJNA596920) | anaerobic digester metagenome | biome: digested sludge; isolation source: digested sewage sludge-derived enrichment culture grown on H2/CO2 | place: Germany: Goettingen
CCGCGTCACGGCGCGGTCATGTCGGTTCTCCATCAATAGGGAAACAATGTTGGTTGTATGAGTATTTAACATCTGTTTCCCGCATCGGATCCGAGAGCGAATCTCGGATCTTCATATCGAATTTTGGTTACAGGGAATTTGACCCGAATCGGGTCGCGCGATTTACTCGTGCAGGGATCAATGTTCGTGCTGCAAGCATATAAACATTTGCACCCTGCATCCAGATCCGCCCGGAGATTCCGAGGGAATCTCCGGCCCGATCGAGGAACTGGGCGGAATTTCACGTTCCGGGCACCCAGACGCTTCACCTGTGCAGGAACATATATTTGCGAGTTATCGCATATAAACATTTGCTCCAACCAGGAGTTTCGGGCCGGAGTTCAGACGCATCCCCGACCGCTGCACCCGCATGGATGCAGCCTCGCGAGGATACACCGGATCTCCGGAGATCCAACCATTGTCACCCCGCATCAGACCCGAATCGATTGTCGGGCCCTCACAGCGGTTGAGGGGCACGGGATCAGACCACCCCGAGGGGCTGCACGATCCGACGCCCTGACAACACAGCCTCACTCTGTTGTCACCAATGGCACATAAACATTTCCCTGCATCGTCGGATCCAAGCACACGGCTTTGACCCCCATAAACGTTGAGATCTCCGGACGTTCTGCACAATTTGTGCAGATTTCACACGGATTCTGCTCCCAACTTGACTATTACATGTTGATGGCAGGGATATTTAAACATTTACCCGAAACCCATCCAAAAAAGTGGAATCCCACCGCAAAATTGCCTGGATTCGCCCTCAGAAGACTGCACCGGGGATCCGGAGCGCGGATATGATCCCATGCGCGCAGTACGGTCAATCGCGGATCAGACAGGAACTACGCGGGAACAGGGCGATAGCCCTTATCTGGCCCGGATGTTACATGCCCTCGCCGCGTTCTCCAGCATCGTTCTCAGGGATCTGCTCGCCAACATAGATCTCGCCGAAGAACTCGTCCTGCCAGAGCACGAGTTCTCCCTCGAGCATCAGGAACAGGAGCGGGATGTAGACCTCGCGGCGGGTCCGCCCCATGGCACCGGAGAGCTCGCCGAGCGTCAGGATATCGCCTTTTTGGGCGGCGCGCCGGAACTCCTTCATGACGACCTCGACCGCGCCCTGGTAACCCTCATCGTGCGCCACCGCCACCACGTCCCCGGCACTGAGGTCAAGATCCGGCTCTCTCGGCACGGAGACCCGTTTGCGTTGCTTGCGGCGCTGCTCCTTCTCTGCCGTCTTTAACTGCTTGATGAGTTCATAGAGCGTTACCGGCGGGCGTTTCCGCAGATTCTTTCGCCCCAGACGACGCTGGATCTCCCGCTCCAGGCGCCCCATCGGCTCGGTCTCCCCGGCCGACTCGTAGTCGAACCCGAGATCCTCAAACGACTCATCCTCGTCCTCGTCAAACGAGTCCTCGTCCTCTTCTTCGCCCCAGCCGTCGAGATAGTCCGACTTCAGGCGCAACAGGCACGCGGCATAAAAGAGCGTCCTCCCCGAGATCCGCAGGTCGAGTTCCTTACGCCGATCGAGTTCGGCGAGGAACCGGTCGGTCACGTCCACGATATCGATGTTCCACGGATCGACCTCTCCCCGCTCGGCCATGCCGGCCAGGATCTCGACAGGCTCCTCATCCATTGTTCTGCACACCGGTCACGTAAGTGCTCTTGTCGGCGCGGATTGTCACGCCCACGATGCGGTCGGCGCGCTCGATCATCGGCTTTCGAAGCGAGACGATGATCGACTGCGCATTCCCCGAGAGCTCGCTCATCATGGTGGCGATGCGGCCGACGTTGTTCCCATCGAGGAACATATCCACTTCATCGAGCGCGTAGAACGGCGCGGGCATGAACTGCTGGATGGAGAAGATGAACGCGAGCGTGGTGAGCGACTTCTCACCCCCCGAGAGCGAGGAGAGGAGGTGCACCTTCTTGTCGCGCGGCTGTACCGCAAACGTCATCCCGCCGGCGAAGGGATCCTCCTCGTTGTCGAGGATGAGCCTCCCGGTCCCGTCGGTCAGGCGCGCGAAGATCTCGCGGAAATTCGTATCGATCGCGGTAAAAGCAACCATGAAGGCGTCGTACTTCATCTTCTCGTACTTCTCGATCCGCTCGAGAAGCATCATCCGCTCCCGCGAGAGCACCTCTTTCTTCTCCGTTCGCTCCTCGACGCGGGCGGCAACCCGGTCGCATTCCTCGATCGCGAGCATGTTCACCGCGCCGATCTTCTTTAACGCCCGCTCGGCTTCTGCAATCCCGGCATCGATAGCAGCGAGATCGAGATCCGTCTCCACGTCGCCGGCCTGCTCCCGGAGCACCGCAAGTTCCGCCAGGAGCGACTGTTCCCGCTCCTCGAGAGCGTCGATCTGCATCCGGATCCGTTCCATCGCGCCCGAGAGTTCCAGAGAGCGCTGGTCGAGCACCCGGATCTCCGCAAGAACCTGGTCGCGCTTCTCGTGCAGGCCCGTAAGTTCGTCGGAGAACTCCTTCTGGCGCGCCTCGAGCTCGCCGATCAGGCGCCGCTGATCCTCGATCTGCTCCTGTGTTGCCGTGATCTCGGCGTCGATCTCCTGGTTCTTCGTCTCCAGGCGGCTCCGTTCCGCCGCAAGTTCCTCGATGCGGTTCGCGAAGTGCTGGCGCTCGCGCTTCGCGTCGGTGATGTCGGCGTCCTTGTTCCGGAGCCGCCGCTCGATATCCTCGACAGTCTTGCGGATGCTCTCGTACCGCTCGGTGAGCACCGGAACCTCGGTGTCGTTGAGTTTCTTCTTCAGGTCATCGATCTCCGCCGACACCTGCGCGATCTCGCCGGTTATCCGCTCGAGATCCCCCTCAAGCCGCGCAAGCTCCTCGCCGCCGGTCTTCGCGGAATCGAGCATCTCGCGCAGACTCTCTTCGAGCGTCCGCTTCTCGCCGGAGAGCACCTCGATACGCTTCTGGTACTCGTCCACCAGCATGCGGTAGCGCGCAACCTGCTCTTCGATCGAACTCCGCTCCGCCCGTTTCGACTCCGCGGCCACGGCAAATCGGCCGATGGACGCCTCGATCTCGCCCGCTTCCGCCTCGAGTTCGGCAAGCTTCGCACGCACCCGCGCGATCTCGTCGTCGACCGCCACCCCGAACCCGCGGACCTTCTTTCCCTGGGAACCGCCGGTCATGGCGCCGCTCCTCTCGACGACATCACCCTCGATGGTGACCATCTTGTACCGGCCCATCATCCGCCGCGCACGGTCGAGGGTATCCACCACCACCGTCGCGCCGAAGACGACACGGAACGCGCGGTCGAACGCCGGATCGAACTCCAGGAGATCGACCGCGTAGCCGACGATCCCGGGATCGGCCTCGAGCGGCGAGAGGATCGGGGGCCGGAGTTTGTTGAGCGGCAGGAACGTGACCCGCCCGAGCCGGTTCTCTTTTAAGTAGCGGATCGCATCGGACGCCACCGAGTCGGTATCGACGATGACCCACCTGAGCCGGCCCATCGCCGCCACGTCGAGCGCGGTCGCGTACTCCGGAGGAGCACGCCCGAGCTGCGCGACGGTGCCGTGGACGCCGTCCATGCCGAGCACGACATCCATCGCCTTCCCGCCGGCATCACCGTGTGCCTGCTGCTGCGCTTCAAAGCGCATCAGGTTCTGCTCGTTCTCCCGGATCTCCTTCTTCAGCCGGTCGAGCGCCGAGCGCCGCCCAAAGAGCGTGCTCTCCGCCTCGGAGAGATCCCGCTCGATCTGGCGTTTCTGTGCCTCGCAGTCGGCCATGCAGGATGAGTACTCAGCGACCTGCTCCTGCTTGTTCGTGAGCTCCTCCTCGATCTGGGCGATACGCGCGTCCAGGCGTTCCCGCTCCGACGTGCGCATCCGGCTCTTCTCGATGAAGATGTCCTGCTCGCGGAGGATCTTCGACCGGAGCTCCTTCTTGCTCTCGAGATCCTGCATCGTTGCGAAGAGCTGGTCTTTTACCCCTTCGACCTCCTTGCTCCCGCTCGCGATGCGATCCTCGACCTCCTTCATCTCGTCGCGCTGCGTCGCGAGTTCCATGGCGAGGTTCGCCCGGTCGATCGAGAGGTTGCGGATCTGCGCAACACATTCCTCGACTTTCGCCTCGGCGCGTTTGCCATCAAGGTAGACCCGCTGGACGGCCTCGGCATTCTCGTCGCGGTTGACCTTCAGCCGTTCGATGGTCTTCTCGCCGAGTTTGATCGCGCTTCGCGCCTCTTCGAGCCGTCCGACGAGTTCGAGATACTCGGGACCGCTCTTGTGGTTTATCTCCTCCTCGACGGCCTGCTGGCGTCCGTGCGCCTCCTCGATCTCTCCCCGGACGGCTTCGACCTCGCCTTCGGTGCGTGCGATCGCCGCCTGCTGGTCGTGCATGAGACCGTGAAGGGTACCGATCTCCTGCTCTTTCTGCCGGACGAGTGCCGCCCCCCGACACTGTCCGAGGTGCTCGAGCCCCTCCTGCCACCGCCGGTATTCCATCGCCTGCTCGCGCTCATGCTGGAGCGCGTCCAGCCGTGCCACGAGCTCGTTCAAGAGAAGTTCCTCGCGCTCGAGCCGCTCCCGCACCACCTCGAGCTCCGAGAACGCCTGTCCGCGCTTGTGATCGAACTCGGCGACACCCGCTATCTCGTCGATGATCTTCCGCCGCTCGCCGTCGGTCATCTCCATGATGCGGGTGATATCACCCTGCATCACGACGTTGTAGCCTTCCGGCTTGATCCCGATCTTCGCGAGAAACTCGATGACGTCGGCCTGCTTGCAGAGACGGTTGTTGAGATAGTTGTAACTGTAGTATCCCGTCGGCGTCCGCTTGATCCGGCGGCGAACCGTCGTGCCGTCCGAGAACGTGGCCGTCACCTCGGCGGTGTTCTTCCCGGAGTTGACGTTGATGAGATCGGTCAGTTTCTCGGCCCGCAGCCCCCGCGCACCCGAGAGGGCCAGGACGAAGAGGACACTGTCGATGATGTTGCTCTTTCCGGAGCCGTTCGGGCCTGAGACGACGGTAAATCCTTCGAAAAAAGGAATTTTCGTCTTTCTGGCGAAAGACTTGAAGTTGTCGATCTCAAGCTGCGTGATGTACAAGGACGGGGCTCCCTTTACCTAGCGATCGAGGTCGACGGTGTCGTCCTCTTCGGCCTGGATGACATCATCGACCGGGCGTTTCTTCTGCTCGACGAAGAGCTTGCGTTCGGCGGGCTTGCTACCCTTCCCCCGTCCCTTCGCCGCGGCGATCCCGGATCCGGTGCTGGCAACGATGTACTCCGAGGATCTCCTTGGCTCCGGTCTCAGGGTCCCGTCGTTCTGCATGATGAGCTCGAGATCCCGGTCATCCTCCGGAACGGGCGCGGGTGGTCGTTTCTCCACGGGGCGCGCGGGAGTCTTCCGCTCCACGGCACGCACGGATCTGGGTTCTGCCGCGGAACGAGGTTCCGCCGCGGCGCGCGGTTCCGCCTGGAGCGTAACTTCGGGCCGCTTCGTCTCCGCCGGCACCACCGCCGCCTTCCTGCGCTCAGCCACGTCGCGGGATAGTTGCATCGCCACGGACTTGACGTCCAGGATCTCTTCCGTCAGGCCTTTCATCACGGCCTCGAGTTCCCGCACCTTCCGCTCAAGGTCGCGCAGGCGCTCGTCACCCGCCTCCGGCGCCCGGGACTGCCCGCGATCTTCCGCCAGGCCTTTCATCACGTCCTCGAACTCCCGCACCTTCCGCTCAAGGTCGCGCAGGCGCTCGTCTCCCGCCTCCGATACCGGCGGCTGCTCTCGCTCTCTCATTGTCTCCATCTCCTTCTCGCGCTCCGCGAGTTCACGCTCAAGAAATCGTATCTTCGCATCCTTCTGCGCCATTATCTCCCTCAAACTAATCCTTGATAATAATTACGTAATAATATTACTATAGATTCCCCGAATGAAGAAGTATTACATTAAATCCGGGACGCAGTCGGGAAAATCCCGCCAGCCGTTGTGGCTGGCTCCCGGGTACCCTCCCGCCCGGGTTCATGCCCGTGCCTCTATAGGCCGGTACAGAGAACGCCTCCCGGGCAGCCTTAATCAGCCCCATATAAAACAAAGCATATTACCTCAACAGAGCAACCCTTTTTCTGCATGTCTAGTCTGGCAAACTTCGATCCAGAAGTCGCGGGCGTCATCGAGGAAGAACGCCTGCGTCAGATCAATGGGCTGGAATTGATCGCCTCCGAGAACGTCGTCAGTAAGGCGGTTCTCGAGGCGATGGGTTCCATCATGACCAATAAATATGCCGAGGGATACCCCGGCAAGCGCTATTACGGCGGCTGCGAGTTCCATGACGTCGTGGAGAACCTGGCGCGCGACCGGCTCTGCGAACTCTTCGGCGCCGAGCACGCGAACGTCCAGCCCCATTCGGGGAGCCAGGCAAACCAGGCGGTCTACTTCGCCTACCTCGGCTACAAGGACAGGATCATGAGCCAGAGCCTCACCCAGGGCGGCCACCTCTCCCACGGATCGCCGGTCAACATCACCGGGCGCTGGTACTCCATCTTCCACTACGGTGTCGATCACGAGTCCGAAACGCTCGACTACGCGGCGATCGAGGACCTGGCACGGACGGTGAAGCCCCAGATGATCGTCTGCGGCGCGAGCGCCTACCCGCGCGAGATCGATTTCAAGGCCTTCCAGGAGGTCGCCGATACCGTCGGCGCGAGGTGCATGGCCGATATCGCCCACATCGCCGGGCTCTGCGCGACCGGATACCACAACTCCCCCGTCGGGGTCGTCGACATCGTGACGACGACGACGCACAAGACCCTGCGCGGTCCTCGCGGCGGCGCCATCATGTGCAGCAACGAGGACGCAGCCGCGATCGACAAATCCATCTTCCCGGGAATGCAGGGCGGCCCGCTGATGCACACCATCGCGGCAAAGGCGGTCTGCTTCAAGGAAGCCCTGACCCCCGCGTATAAGGACTACTGCGGACAGGTCGTCAAGAACGCAAAGACGATGGCCGATGTCCTCGCGAGCGAAGGGCTCGATCTCGTCTCCGGCGGCACCGACAATCACCTCATCCTGCTCGACCTGACCGGGGTCTCCACGAACGGCGAGCACCTCACGGGTCTTGCGGCCGAGGTCGCACTCGGCGAAGCCGGGATCACCGTGAACAAGAACACCATCCCCCGCGAACAGCTCAGTCCCTTCGTGACGAGCGGTCTACGCATCGGCACGCCCGCCGTCACCTCGCGCGGCATGAAAGAGGAGGAGATGAAGCAGATCGCCCACTGGATCGCCCGGGTCGTGAAGGATATCGCGAAGGACAAGACCTCGAAGAAAGCGATCACCGAAGTGAGGGAAGAGGTTATAGCCCTCGCGAGCAAGTATCCCCTCTACCCTGAAGTAGCATGATACTCGACGGCAAAGCGGTCTCGGAGAAGAGGCTCGAGATCCTCAAAGAGAGCATAGACGAGTCCGGGCTCTACCCGCGCCTCGCGACCGTCATCGTGGGCGAAGACCCCGCGTCGCAGATGTATGTCCGCATGAAGCACCGGGCGTGCGAGCGCGTCGGGATCGGGTCGGTCGGGATCGAACTCCCGGCTGACGCCACGACCGGGCAGGTGCTCGAGGGGGTCACGCGCCTCAACAACGACCCCGACATCAACGGCGTCCTGATTCAGCTCCCGCTCCCGGCCGGGGTCGATACCGCCCGCGTCATCGAGGCGGTCGCGCCCGATAAGGATGTGGACGGGTTCCACCCCTGCAACCTCGGCAGGCTGTTTTCCGGAAGCCCGGTCTTTGCCCCCTGCACCCCGCAGGGGATCATGACGATCTTGAACGACTACGATATCCCGATTCGCGGGAAGCGGGCGGTCGTCGTCGGCCGGAGTATCGACGTCGGCCGGCCCATGGCCGCCCTGCTCCTGAACGCCGACGCGACCGTCACCATATGCCACTCGAAGACCGAGAATCTCGCAGAAGAGATGCGAAACGCCGATATCCTGGTCAGCGCGATTGGGAAGGCGAAGTTTGTCGGGCCGGAGATGGTGAAGGAAGGCGCGACGGTCATCGATGTCGGGATCAACCAGGACGAGCAGGGCAAACTCTGCGGTGATGTCGACTTCGAGGCGGTGAAAGATCGGGCGGGAGCGATAACCCCGGTCCCCGGAGGCGTCGGCCCCATGACCATCGCGACGCTGATGGAGAACACGTTCAGGGCGGCCAAGTTGAGGACATGCGACAACACCACTGTATGGTAAACCGTCTCCGGATCGGTGCCGACGCCCCCGTTCGCCTGATGGGCGTCATCAACTGCAGCCCCGAGTCGTTCTACCGGGGCTCCTATATCCCGGCCGGAGAGGTATACGACCGCGCCCTCGCCATGACGGCGGCGGGCGCCGATATGATCGATCTCGGGGCGCGGAGCACGGCCCCGGGCTCTTCTCCCATCACCGTCGCCGAGGAGGCGGCGCGGGTGGACGCCGCCCTCTCGGAGCTCGACGGAACCGGAATCACCCTCTCGGTGGATACCCGGCACCCGGAGGTGCTCGATGTCTGCCTCCGCCACGACGTCCACGCGGTGAACGACATCTCCGGGCTTACCGAAGAGCGCTACGCCCGGGCGGTCGCCGACTCCGGGCTCCCGGTCTTCGCGATGGCGAGTTGCCGGGAGCCCGGCGACGCCGCCGGAGTTGCCGCCACGCGGGAAGCCCTCGAAGCGGTCGTCGGCCGGTGCGCGTGCCTCGGGATCGAGGAGTACGTCCTCGATCCCGCCGTCGGGCGGTGGGTTCCCGGCCGGACGAGCGAGGACGACTGGGAACTCTGCCGGAACTTTCACTCGTTCCTGGAGTTCGGCCGCCCGGTGCTTGCGGCGGTCTCGAGGAAGACGTTCATCGGCGACCTGCTCGGCCGCCAGCCCGAAGACCGGCTCGCGGGCACCCTCGCGCTCACGACGATGCTCGTCGACGCGGGAGCGGCCGTCGTGCGAAGTCACGACGTCGCCGAGACCGCGGACCTCCTGCGGGTCCATGCAATGATGAGGCAGACATGACGACACCTTCATTCTCGGTATACGGTCTTGCGACCCCCCTGCTCCGCCCCGGCGACGACGTCGCGGCGCACCTTCTCTCGTCCGTCGAACAGTCGGCCGCCCGGAAGTTCGAGACGGGCGACGTCGTGGTCGTGGCGGAGTCCGCGCTCGCCACCGCCGAAGGGCGGGTCGTGAGGCTCGCCGATGTCGAGCCGTCGGCAAAAGCCCTCCGGCTCGCCGAAGATTACCATATGGATCCCCGGCACGCCGAGGTGGTGCTCCGGGAGAGCGACCGGATCGTCGGCGGCATCCCCGGGTTCCTGCTCTGCATGAAGAACGGGACGCTTCTGCCGAACGCCGGGATCGATGCATCGAACGCCCCGGAGGGATCGCTCGTCCTCCTCCCCCTCGACCCGGACGCATCCTCAGCGCGTATCCGTGCCGCGATCGCCGGGCGGTCGGGTGCGGACGTCGGGGTGATCGTCGTCGATTCCCGGACGCACGCGATGCGCCTCGGGTGCTCCGGGGTCGCGATCGGGTGTTCGGGTATCCCCTCGGTGGTCGATGAGCGCGGGAAAAAAGATCTCTTCGGCCGCGAACTCGAGGTCACGAAGAGAGCGGTCGCGGACTGCATCGCGTCCGCCGCCGAACTCGTTATGGGAGAGGCGGGCGAGTGCGTCCCCGCGGCGGTGGTGCGGGGGATCGGGCTTCCCGTCGGCGATTACGCCGGGGTCGCCACGATCGATGCTTCAGAGTGCCTCTTTATGGGGGTCGCGCTGCACGCCGACCCGTCCCTTCTCGTCAAGGACGATAGAGAATCCTGAGTTCTCCAGGTACTCTCTGCTCTTTCTCCCTTTTCCGTGGATGAGGATCTCGACCAGGTCCTCCTTCTCGTCGATATCGGTCGACATCCTGAATGAGTCGATCACCTCGACGGAGAAGCCGCACTCCTCTGCAATCCGCATATGGTCGAGGAAACTCGCACCGTAGTAGTCGGCGCGGAAACACCGCGGCTTTTTCAAGAATATGATATTCGTCCCGCCGCCCCGCCCCGGCACGATGGACATGTCCTTCTCGGTCCGGATCAGCCGCTGGATGTCTCCGGCCGTCACCAGGGGGATATCGCCCATGATGATGAGCGCCGGGCAGTGGAACTGCTTGAGCGCCCAGTTGATGGCGTCGTTCAACGGCTCCGCCCGGACGGCGACGAGGGCGTTTTCGTGTTTGAAGGAGTGGGTGCAGAGGAGGGTGGCACTGCACCCGGACTTCTGCACGGCGGCGATCACGTCTTCAAGCATCTCCCGCGCAAACGCTTCCCGCTCTTCCTGGTTGAGGATGCAGGAGAGGCGCGTCTTGGGGTTCACCGGCTTAAAGGGGATGAGCGCGTGGAAGTACATTGAGAAACGGTTGTCGGGGCAGTATCAAAAAGGCATCGTTTCCCCTGCAGCGGGGATAGGCCTGACCGCGCTAAATCGAAAACTCCGATTCCCACCCTTCGGGTGCTCACGCTTCGGTTCTCGCACTTCGCCCGAGACCTCGTTGCTCTCTGCCCTAAGGTTCATGTGCGGGAATGCCGACATATAGCCATGCACCGGCGCGTGATCACCTTCTCAAAGAACGCGTTTCTCCCCTTAACGACGGTCTGCCAGAACCACTGCGGCTACTGCTGTTTCCGCACCCCGGTCGAGGAAGGGTGCGTCATGCTGCCCGACGAGGCCATCCGGACACTGGACGCGAGCGCGGCGCTCGGGTGCACGGAAGCGCTCTTCACCTTCGGGGAGCGGCCCGGCGCGGTGCCGGGATTTAACGAGGTGCTCGGGCGTCTCGGCTACGCGGATATCCTCGACTACGTCTACGACCTCTCCCTCGCGGCCATCGACCGCGGTCTTTTGCCGCACACCAACGCCGGCATCCTCACCTACGCCGAACTCGACCGGCTCCGCAGGGTGAACGCGAGCATGGGTCTGATGCTCGAGACGACCGCGGACGTTCCGGCGCACAGGAACTCCCCGGGAAAAGACCCGGCGGTCAGGATAGAGATGATCGAGAACGCCGGGAGGCTCTCGATCCCGTTCACGACCGGCATCCTGCTCGGGATCGGCGAGACAGAGGACGACCGCGAGGAGTCGCTCCGGGTCATCGCCGACCTCCACCGGCGGTACGGCCATATCCAGGAGGTTATCGTCCAGAACTTCTGCCCGAAACCCGGGACCGCGATGGAGGGTGCGGCGGTTCCCGGCCCCGACGAGATCGGTGCGGCGATCAGCCTCGCACGCGAGATCCTGCCTCCGGACGTCGCGGTGCAGATACCCCCGAACCTTGCGGACGCATCCCGTCTCATCGGGTGCGGCGTGGACGACCTCGGCGGGGTCTCCCCGCTCACCATCGATTACGTCAACCCGGAGCACCCCTGGCCGCAGCTCGACGAACTCCGGCGGATCGCCGGGGACGCCGAACTCCGCGAACGGCTCTGCATCTACCCGCAGTACATCGAAAAAGGCTGGTACTCCCCCCTGCTCGAGCCCCTCATCCGGCGGCTCGCGGAGAGGATTGCCGCACCCGGCCGGGGCGCGGGTGCATAACCTCATGACAAATCCCGGACAACAGATACCAGGAGATCCGACCATGAAACAGGCTGACCTCCTCTACACGGGGAAGGCTAAATCCGTCTACCGCACCGACGACCCGGACGTATACATCATGAGGTTCCGGGACGACATCACGGCGTTCGACGGTGAGAAGAAGGATACCCTGAGCGGCAAAGGGAGATACAACGCAGAGGTCTCGACCTTCATCTTCAGGTACCTGGAAGAGCACGGTATCAGGACACATTACCTCGAGAGCATCGAGTCCGGCGTCATCGCCGTGCGGAACCTTGAGATGATCCCGCTCGAGGTGATCGTGAGAAACGTCGCGGCCGGCTCGATCGTGCGCAACTACCCGTTCCGGGAAGGAGAACCGCTCGACCCGCCGTTGATCGTCATCGACTACAAGAGCGACGCACACCACGACCCGATGTTAAACGACGACCTGATCTACGCTCTCGGTCTCGCCACACCCGAGGAACTCGACCAGATCAAGGCAATGGCGCTTGCGATAAACGAACTCCTCTCGGATTACCTCAACCTGCGCGGCATCACCCTGGTCGATTTCAAGATGGAGTTCGGTAAGTACAACGGCGAGATCGTCCTCGGCGACGAGATCAGCATGGACTCGATGCGGCTCTGGGACAAAGAGACCGGGACGTCTCTCGACAAGGACGTCTACCGCTTCAACAAGGGGGACGTCATGGAGACCTACGCCGGCGTCGCGAAACGGATCCTCTCCCCGCCCTGGGGCGAGCCTGCATGAAATATACCGTAGTCATCACCATCGGACTCAAAGAGGGGATGCTCGACCCCGAGGCGCGTGCCACCCGGCACGCCCTCGCGAACCTGATGTTCCCGACCGATGACCTGACTACGGCGCGGCTGTTTCGGATCACGCTCGATGCACCGGATGCTGCGGCGGCACGGGAGGAGGCGGCACGGATGTGCGAGCTGCTCCTCGCGAACCCGATCATCCACGACTACACGATTGAGGTCGAGTGAGGCATGCGGTTTGGAGTGGTGCAGTTCGGCGGCAGCAACTGCAGCCGGGACGCCTACCACGTCCTCGCGGACGTCTGCGGGGTCGATCGGGAAGGGGAGGTCATCCGCCCCCCGATCGGCCATGCGGAGGGGCGATACGTCGCCCCCGACGAGGTGCTCGCGCGGCCGAACCGCGAAGGGCGGGTTGCGTTCCGGTTCTGTGACGAGCACGACAACGTGAACCCCGAGAGCAACCCGAACGGGTCGGCGGAGAAGATCGCCGGCGTCCTCTCCGCGACCCGGAACGTGCTCGCGATGATGCCGCATCCCGGGCGGGCGAGCGAGCCTGTGCCGGATCGGATGACGGAGTCAAAATCTTTAACTCGGTGATAGCCTATATCGAAGAGTACAGGCGCCGATAAGTTAGACAAATGGAGTTTTACTATGAGTGAAGAAGGAATCGAAGAGGCGCGGACCAGGGCAAAGGCATACGCGAAGGATAAAGGATTCATCTTAAACGTCGACGAGAAGCAGCTCGAGGCCGTCCTCCGCGGGCTCGCCCGGAACAAGGAGCGGTTCGGGGAGGCATACTGCCCCTGCAGGCTCCGGAGCGGCGACCCCGAGAAAGACCGGATCATCGTCTGCCCCTGCATCTACCACGAGAAAGAGATCGAGGAGCAGGGAACCTGCCACTGCCGGCTGTTCTTCAAGAAGGGCGAATAACTTTTTTTTGGCGTTGTGAAGCCCGTTCGGGGTTATCTGTACGCTGTTCGACGGGGGAAGCGTGCGTGAGGCCTGATGTGGGCGGACTCATTCCCCTTCGCACCTTTGGTGCTCAAGATCCGGCCCCATCGGGGAGGTCGCTCATCTCTTAAACGTCCTTCCGTGCCTGAGAGCGCTGTAGACCGCATAGAACCCGACGACGACCGCGGCGGCATAGCCCAGCGTGGCGAGGAGCGTGAGGTACTCGGGGATCGGAACCTGGTCCATCCTCAAGACCAGCGACGAGCCCGCGACGATAGCGCCGACGACCACCGCGACGATGATCTTGTCGCTCGTCCGATCGATGACGTTGACGATCTCGGTGAGATCGTGGTCTTCGAGCTCGATCTTGACCGTCCCTTCGGAGAGGGTCTTTAAGGTCTCGTTCACGTTCCCGGGGATGGCGAGGAGGCTTTCGGCCGCACCGATGACCGACTGCACCGCACCCGTCACGTTATCGGGGGAGAGCCGTTGCGCCGTAGCGATCTCGAGGAGGTACGGCCGGATCCTCTGATCGAAGTTGAAGGAGGGATCGAGCCGGGTGCCGATATCCATCACCATGACGATCACCTTCATCATGATCATCAGGGTCGGCGGCACCCGGATACGGTACCTCCGGAGGGTCTCGGTCAGGCCCCGGATCGCCGTCCCGAAGTTCACCTGCTCGATCTTCGTCTCCCGGTAGTCGAGCAGAACCACGTAGAGATCGTCTTTCACCGCATCGAGCACCGCCGGGTCGATCCGGACGTCGAGTTTCTTGAGCGCCGAGATCACCCCGGCAACGTCCGTCAGGCTCATGGCGAGGAGGAGATCCACGAAGACCCGCCGCCGCTCCGGGCGGAGGACGCCGACGAGGCCGTAGTCGAGAAAGACGATCTCCCCTTCGCAGGTCACGAGAAGGTTGCCCGGGTGCGGGTCGCCGTGAAAGAACCCGTCGACGAATATCTGCTTGATGTAGGCCTCAAACCCTGTCGCGGCGACCTCCTCGGGGAAGAGGCCGAGCGACCGGAGCGCCTCGACGTCGTCGATGCGGACACCTTCCACGTAGTCCATCGCAAGCAGGGAAGGGCCGGAGAGATCCCAGTGGATGCGGGGGATCTTCACGCACGGCATCTCGGCGAGGTTCCGCTTGAGGCGCTCCGCGTTCATCCCGTCCTGGGTGAAATCGAGTTCGCGCCGGATCTGGGTCGCGAACTCGTCCACCATCCCCTCCGGGTCGTAGACCCGGAGGTCGGGGAAGAGCGAGTTCGCCCGCTTGGCAAGCGAGCGCAGGATCGTAAGATCGGTCTCGATCAACTCGACGATCCCCGGGCGCTGCACCTTGAGGGCGAGAACCCGGCCGTCCCTCGTCACGGCGCGGTGCACCTGCGAGAGCGAGGCTGACGCGACCGGCTCCGCCTCGATGATGTCGAAGCATTCCTCGAGATTCTTGCAATGCCGCGCGATCACCGGCCGGATCTCGTCGTAGGGGAGCGGGGCGACCCGGTCCTGCAGCCTCTGCAGTTCCTCGACCAGCTCCGGGGGGAGGAGTTCCCGGCGGGTGCTCATGATCTGGCCGAACTTGACGTAGGTGGGCCCCAGTTCCTCGATGGCGAGCCGGATCCGCTCGTACACCGACCGGCCGTCTTTCTGGGCTCTCCCGATCCCTCGCAGCCGTTCCCCTCCGGGAACGACCCCGTCGACGAGGATCCCGAAACCGTATTTGACCAGCACATCGGCGATCTGCCGGTAGCGCTGGAACCGGGTGACCATCGGGGATGAATCCGCACTCCCGGTACTTAAGGGATGGGGCGGGTCATCCCCGGGCGGGGAGCCGACCCCGCAGGAGGGACTTCCAGGGGTAAGGGACGAGGAGGAAGAGCGGCACGGCGAGGACGATCGCGACCGGGATCGTGGCGAGGCCGAGCGTCAGCGTCGTCATATCGGCGATCCAGCCGGTAACCGAGACCCCCAGCCCGCCCACGCCGACCGCGAGCCCGAGCATCAGGCCGGAGACCACCCCGACATTGCCCGGAGCAATCTCGTGCGCCATGGCGACGGTGACGGCGAAGGTCGACCACAGGATGAACCCGAAGATCATCAGCGCGACGAGCGAGAGAATGCCGCCGGTCGTGAGGAATACGATGAACGGCGGGATGGCGGTGACGAGCCCGATGATCGTGTACTCCTTGCGGCCGTAGCGGTCGGAAAGCACACCGCCGACGACCTGCCCCACGACCCCGGCGATGAGCGTGCCCGAGACCAGGATGTTCGCGGTCACGAGGTCGAACCCCCGCATGGTGAGGATGGTGGGGAGGAAAGCGACCGAGCCGAATATGGCCCAGGCCCGGAGGCCGGATGCCGCGACCAGGAGGGCGATTGCCCGGTAGGAGGGCCTGGTGACGGGAGCGACGGGTGCCGGAACAGAGCGACGGTCGGGGGCGGGCAGGATGCGCCGGAGCACCACAGCCACCACGAGGCCGGGAACGGCAAGTACAGCGAGGCCGGGCAGGCCCATGAGGCCGACGGCGACGCCCGCGCAGATGGGGCCGATGGCGTAGCCCAGGTTGCCGCCGATGACAAAGTAGGAGGTGATCCGGCCCCGTTTTGCATCACCGGTCAGGCGGCTGACGGTGCCGAGCGCGCTCGGGTGGAAGAAGGCGTGCCCGAGCGCCGCGACGGCTACGGACGCGAGCACGAGATAGTAGTTGTCGAGCAGCCCGACGATGGAGATGAAGATCGCGCTTATGGCGACGCTCGTGCCGATGTGGACGGCAAATCCCCGGGTGTCGAAGACCCAGCCCACGAGCGGCTGCACGAACGACGACGTAAGGTTGTAGACCGTGACGATCAGCCCGGCGAGGAAGAACGAGTAGCCCTGGTCCGCGATGAGGAGCGGCAGGATTGCGGGGAGGACGGGCGAGTAGAGGTCGGTCACCAGGTGGGCGGCGGAGAGCCCCCAGACGGATTTGGTATTGGAGGTCACGGTATTAGATCCGCCTTAAGTGTATGACCTCAACGGTAATATCCACTCGGTCTTTGCGGTGGTGCGCAAACGTCCGCTTCATCGGGAACGCGCACCGGATAACCTCCTCGATCGCCGCACGGCCTTCCGTGTAGGCGGCGACGAACGGGGTCGAGCCTTCGTTGAAGATGCCGTAGACCTCCCCCGCGAGTTCGAGCGCCCGGTCGATGAACGGCCGGTCGGCGTGCGCCTTCTGTGCCCCGAACGGCGGATTCATCACGACGGTGTCGCAGGCGAGCGCGTCCCAGTCGACGCCGGGATCGCGGACGTCGGCGACCAGGAACTCGACGGAGACGCCGAGTGTCTCCGCGTTCCGCCGGGCGACCTCGATCGCCGCCGGGTCGATCTCGATTCCGGTCACGGTCGAGGCGCCGAGGAGCGCCGCGCCGCAGGCGAGGATTCCCGTCCCGCACCCGAGATCAGAGACCGCTCTTCCCTCGATCGCCCCTTGCATCGCGGCATGGTGAAGGAGGCGGGCCGCCACCGGCGCCGGGGTCTGGTACTGCTCGAGCCGGGCGGTCGGCCGCTCGAACCCCGCGAGGCCCTCAAGCCGCATCTCAAGTTGCCGCAGGTTCATGGCGCAAGGTACTCGTCGATGGCATAATCGTCCCAGTCCCGGGCGCCGCAGAGGATCTCGAACTCCGGCGGCGTCAGCACCGGGACGGGGAACCTGACCTGGTCGTCGTAGGCGAGCCGGGGGCAGGCGGTGTTCACGTAAGCCCCGAATCCAAGGTCGAGCATCTCGCCGGGCGAGACCTCCCGCATCGCGACCAGGAACGCCCGGTCAGAGAGGCCGGCGAGCCTTCGCGCGAGGTTCATCCGCTGCTGCCCGCTCTTGGTGCTGACAAGGATCCCGTAGTTCGCGGCGTCCCGCGCCTTCTCCATCACCGCGGCGCGGCGGCGAACCAGGCGGTCGGCGTCCACCTCCTCTCCCTCGCCGGTGTAGGGGTCGAGCGCGACGACGCGGGCCCGGGTCGCGAGCCGGATCCCGATAGGGTGGAAGACCCCTGTCCCGACGAAGAGGATCTCGTCCGCTCCCGTCGCCCGGGCGGCGGCGAAGTTGCACCCGAGCACCTGCCCCGGGATCGGCGTCCGGCCGTCGCCGGGGGCGACGACCGCCTCGATGCCGTGGTCGGCCAGATAGGCCGTCATCGCGCCGAGCAGGTGGACGTGCTGGACGGTGGTGACGAGACCGATGCGGCGGCCGGTGAGAAGAGGAAGGGCCTTTTCAAGCACGGTTACGTCGAAGTCGAACCGGACGGGTTCGTAGAGCACGTTCGGCCGCTCCTCGACCGGAGCGTGGCCGAAGTGCACCAGGACCTCCGCATATCGGAGTGCGTCGAGCGCGAGGTCGCATGCCCCGTAGCAGGGGTCGCCGCTGACGATCACCTCGAACCCCGCGTCGCGGAGGGCGGCGGCCGTCCCCGGCGCCTGCCGGGCGAGCCCGGCGGGGAACTGGAGGGCGACCGACCGCACCCCGCGCTCGCGGAGTCTTCCTATGAGATCAGAGACAGGTATCAACGACACGCACCTGCGTCTCGGAGACCTCGATCTTCACCAGGGTCTTGAGCGGCCGGCCGATATCCTCGTCGCCGCGGGAGATGACGACACAGATGTCGGCGATCTCGGCACCCGTCTGTTCGATCGCGCTGATGAGGGCGCGGAGCGTCCCGCCGGTGCTGCAGACGTCGTCGATGATCACGACCCGGTCGCCCGGAGCGACGCCGTTCAAGTAGAGCTCGCCTTTCGAGTAGCCGGTTGCCTGGTGCACCGCGACCTCGCCGGGGAGGCCGTAGGGGCGTTTCCGGACGACCACGAGAGGGATGTCGGTCATCATCGAGAAGGCTACGCCGATGTGGATGCCCATCGCCTCGCAGACGACGATCTTGTCGATGTCTTTGAGGTCGAGGTTCCGCACCATGGCGCACCCGATCTCGCGGAGGAGCGCGGGCTCGAGGAGCGGCACCCCGTCGGTGATCGGGTTGATGAAGTAGTTGTACTCTCCCCGCTTCATGACGGGGGAGGTTTCCAGCGAATGAATCAGGCGTTCAAGCATCTATATCACCCATATCTACAAGGAACTGCTCGACGACGTCGCGGGTGACGTGCGGCATGCAGACGATCCGCATATGGCCGTTCCGGGTCGTCGAGACCCGCCAGCCGGCAGGCGCACGGTCGCAGGAGAACGTCGCCACGTTGACGTCCGGGGTCACGGCTCTTTGGTAGCCGAGCGTCTCCATCCCCTCGATCAGCCTTCGGGTGTTCTCCATGCACCCGGCGACCACCGCCCGCATGCCGTCCATCCCCAGGTACTCGAGGACGGCAACTGCCGCGGCCACCGACGCTCCCGGCCGGGTTCCGGCGAGGGTGCACTCCCGCTTCACCGTCAGGTAAGGGGTGTCGACGTTGAGGCACGCGAACCATTCCGGGTTCCGCGTGAGGAGACAGCCCGCCGGGATGGTGCTCATCCCCATCTTGTGGGGGTCGACGGAGATGGAGGAGACGCCGGGGAGGCTGAAGTCGAACGGGACGGGGCGGTCGATGAACGGGACGACCATCCCGCCGAACGCGGCGTCGACGTGGAGGAAGACGTCACGGTCGAGGGCGATCTCCGAGAGCCGGGCGATGGGGTCGACCATGCCGTACTCCGTCGTCCCGACGACACCGACGATCGCGATCGTATTCCGGTCTATGAAGCCGTCGACCGCCTCTGCGTCCATCCGGAACCCGGCGTCAAGCGGCACCGTCCGCATCTCAAGCCCCAGCATGTCGCAGGCCTTCATGAACGAAAAGTGGCTCGACGCCGGAATGACGATGTTCGGGGACTTCACCGGCTTTTGCTTCTTTGCTATCCGGAGCGCCTGGATGTTCGACTCGGTTCCCCCGGAGGTCGCGTACCCTCCGGCGTCCGCATGGTGCATCAGGGTACCGAGCCTCCGGACGAGGAGATCCTCGAGCGCGGCCGTCCCCGGGAAGAGCCCGGGGTCGCCGAGGTTGGTCTCGAGGAACATGGCGTGCGCCCGCGCCGCGACCGGGTGGGGCGGGGTGCACATCGAACTTAAGATATTCCGGTAGCCGAGATCCTCCCGCCGTTTCGACGAGAGGAAGGAGAAAAGGTCTTCCTCAGGGCAACCCACTTCACGCATTTCTTCTCGCCGCATCAAGGAGAATCTGCTGCTCTTTCCGCGCTACGGCCTCGCGGATGCGGGGGACCGCATCGATGTTCGCCGAGACGCTGGAGATGCCGTGCTCGACGAGCCATGTGACCATCTCGGGGTCGGAGCCGGCCTGGCCGCAGATGGAGCACTCGACGCCGTTCTCCCGGCAGACGCTGATCGCGTAGTCGATCAGCCGGAGCACGGCGGGGTGCTTGGGCTGGTACATATCGGCGACGTGCTCGTTGTTCCGGTCGATTGCGAGCGTGTACTGGATGAGGTCGTTCGTCCCGAACGAGGCGAACCGGATCCCGGCCCGGATGAAGTCCTCGACCAGGATGGCGCTGCTCGGAACCTCGATCATGACGCCGAGGGTCGCGTTCTCCACGTCGACGCCCCACTCCTTCATCAGCGCCCGGGCTCTGACGAACTCGTTCGGGTGGTTGACCATCGGGAACATCACGCCGAGGTTGTCGTAGCCCGCCGCCCAGAGCCGCTTGAACGCCTCTATCTGCAGGCGGAACTGGTCGGGGGTCTGGAGATCACGGCGGATGCCGCGCCAGCCGAGCATCGGGTTGTGCTCGATCGGTTCGGTCTCTCCGCCCACCATGTTGCGGAACTCGTCGGTCGGGGCGTCGAGCGTCCTGACCCAGACGGGCTTACCCGGGAAGGCGTCGAGCACCGTCTTGATGCCGCCGTAGAGTTCGGCGATGAAATCTTCCTCTGCGTTGTTCGCGATGTACCAGCCGGGGGTCTTGTTCAGGCCGAGGATGAGGTGCTCGATCCGCAGGAGGCCGACGCCGTCCGCGCCGGTGGCGGCGGCACGCTGTGCGGCCTCAGGGAGGGAAACGTTCACCTTGACGAGGGTGCCGGTGATGACCGGGGCGGCCGCTGCCGCCGCCGGTGCGGCTGCCGGGGCCGCTGCTGCCGGGGCTGCGACGGCTCCCTCGTAGATGATGCCCTTCTCGCCGTCGACGGTGACGATCTGGCCGTCCTTGAGCAACTTGGTCGCCTTCTTGGTTCCGACGACCGCGGGAGTCCCGAGCTCGCGGCTCACGATGGCCGCGTGGCAGGTCATGCCGCCTTCGTCGGTGACGATGGCGCTGACCCGGCGCATCGCCGGCACCATGTCGGGGTTGGTCATCTTGGTGACCAGGATGTCGCCGTCCTTGACGCCGCTCGTGTCCTTGACGTCGCGCACGATGACGACACGGCCGCTCACGACGCCGGGGGATGCGCCCTGGCCTTCGACCAGCACCACGCCGAGGGGGCCTTTCTGCTGCCCTGCGGCCCCGCCATGCGGGATCTCGGGGCGCTTTATCGTCGTTATCGGCCGGGACTGGAGGATGAAGAATTCGTCGCCGACGATCGCCCACTCGACGTCCTGCGGGACGCCGTAGTGGTCTTCGGCAATCTTACCGAGCGTTGCGAGGCGCGCCACCTCCGCGTCGGAGAGGACCGGGGCAGTGCGCTGTTTCGCGGAGAGTTTGACGGTCTTCGTCCCGTGCCTGCCCTCCGGCACGATCATGATCTCCTTCTCGGCGATCAGGCGGTCGACGACCCGCTCGGAGCGCAGGTCAAAGACGTAGTTGTCGGGAGAGACGCTCCCCGAGACGACGGCTTCCCCGAGACCCCAGGAACCCTCGACGATCGTCAGGGGTTCGCCGGTGACGGGATGGGAGGTGAACATGACGCCGGACTTCTCCGAGCCGATGAGTTCCTGGACGACGACGGCGATGTTCACGCTCCGGTCGTCGAATCCCTGTTTCGCCCGGTAGTAGATGGCGCGCGCGCCGTACAGCGAGGCCCAGCACCGCTGGACAGCGTCGAGGAGGTCGGTCTCCCCGAGGATATTGAGGAACGTCTCCTGCTGGCCGGCAAAACTGGCATCAGGCAGATCTTCGGCGGTAGCGCTCGAACGGACGGCGACGACCGTTCCGTTCGCCCCCATCCGATCGTATGCTTCGACGATATCCTGCCGGATCTGGTCGGCCATCTCGACGCCGAGGACGATATCCTGCACCTCCCGGGAGACCGATTCGAGCGCTCCGTTGTCGTCTACGTCCAGACGCTCCAGTTTGCGGAAGAGTTCTTCTTCGATCCCGGTCTCGATAAGAAACCTTCGGAACGCCTGGGCGGTCACCACAAACGCCTTCGGCACAGGCAGGCCGATGGCCGTCATCTCGCCCAATGAGGCCCCCTTTCCACCTACAGAAATGATATCTTCCTTTTTTATTTCTTCGAGCCACAGAACGTTGGGCATTTCCTTCATGCTCGCACCACACATATACTTCTCACCATTACATAAAAGATTTCGGAGGAAAAAGCATCAATACATATGATGTTGAATTAGTATGGGTTGAACCGTGAAATATAGAGTGCTGGTCAGCGACCCGCTGGCAGAGGAAGGGATCGACATCCTGAAAGAATTCTGCGATGTGGATGTCAACACCGGGCTGACCGAGGATCAGCTTGTTGCTATTATCGGAGACTACGATGGTCTGCTGGTGCGCTCGGGAACAGAAGTGACGGCGCAGGTCATCGACGCGGGAGCAAAACTCAAGTTCATCGGCCGTGCCGGCGCCGGGGTCGACAATATCGATACGGATGCGGCGACGAGGAGAGGCATCATCGTTGCGAACGCCCCCGAAGGAAACACCCTCGCGGCCACGGAGCACACGATGGCGATGATGCTCTCGCTCGCGCGCAATATTCCCCAGGCGACTGCGTCCTTGAAGAAGGGCGAGTGGAAACGCTCGAAGTTCATGGGCGTCGAGCTGAACGACAAGGTTCTCGGTATCGTGGGATTCGGGCGTATCGGGCACGAGGTGGCGAAGCGGGCACAGGCGATGGCGATGAAGTGCATCGCCTACGACCCGTTCATCACGAAGGAGAAGGCGGCAAGCCTCGGCGTGGAGATGGTGCCGCTCGACGAACTCTTCCGGAGAGCCGACGTCATCACCGTCCACACGCCGCTGATCAAGGAGACGCGCCACGTTATTAACACCGAGACGATCGCGACGATGAAGGACGGTGTCCGGCTGATCAACTGCGCCCGCGGCGGGATCATCGACGAAGCGGCCCTCGCAGACGCGGTCGCGAGCGGAAAGGTCGCCGGTGCGGCGCTGGACGTCTTCGAGAACGAGCCGCCGACGGACTCACCGCTCCTCGGGCTCGATAAGGTGATCGTCACCCCGCACCTCGGGGCGAGCACGGTCGAGGCGCAGAAGAACGTCGCGATCTCGGTCGCGAACCAGTGCATCAGCGTCCTCTCCGGCGGCGCGGCGAAGTACGTGGTGAACGCACCGATGATCCCGGCGGAGCAGCAGGCGCTGGTCGAGCCCTACGCAATGCTCGCGCAGAAGATGGGCAGGCTCCTCATCCAGCTCACCGAAGGGCGGCTCGAGTCGATCGAGGTCACCTACGGCGGCGAGGCTGCTCAACTGCCGAATACCAAGTTCGTCACCCGCGTGATCTTAAAGGGCATGCTCGACCCGATCCTCCAGGTGCCGGTCAACATCGTGAACGCGGAGTTCGTCGCGAAGGAGCGCGGCATCCGGATGAGCGAGACGACGACCGAGGAGGCGCAGGGGTTCAAGAACATCATCACCATCATCGCGAAGACCGATACGATGACGGAGACGGTAAGCGGGAGCGTCTCGGGCCCGAACCGCGCGCGGATCGTGAGCATCGGCGGCTACATGACCGACCTGACCCCGACCGGCCACGTGGTCATCTCCCGCCACACCGACAAGCCGGGCGTCATCGGCAAGGCCGCGACGATCCTCGGCCGCGCGAACGTGAACATCGCGGGGATGCAGGTCGGCCGCCACAAGCCCGGCGAAGAGGCCCTGATGGTTCTCACCGTCGATTCTGCGGTGCCGGCCGACGCGATGGACGAGATCAAGAAGATCGACGGCATCCACACGGCAAAGCACGCCGAGATCTGATCCGTCCGATCACCCCCACCCCCCTTTTTGCCGCGTGCCGGCCCCCGATGCGGCGGAGCCGGGACGGGGCGGTTTTCGGCGCGTGGCAATAATTTTATACCCGGAGCACCAACCTTATGGATCGTCGGGCAGACACGGGCTCGTGGTCTAGCTGGTTATGACGTCGCCTTGACATGGCGGAGGTCCTGAGTTCGAATCTCAGCGAGCCCATCACCGTTTTTGCGAAACTTTGCTTCTATAAGGTTCTTTCCGGAGAGGATATTCCGGACGAGGCTATCGATGAATCGGGAGATGTTTCTCGCGTTTTCATGCAGGCAATCGTATACTTCCCGTGAGATTGTGATGTGCAATATCAGGCTATCGCGTTTATTTTTCGATTTACTCTTCATAATATCACCTCTGCCCTTGCCCCATGGGGTGTCCGGACACTCGCACCGGAATACAGACATCCTGGTTCGCTGGTGATATTGTAGCACGGGCTAAATATGATGACAGCCTGAGCCACTTAGCCAGAAGGCAAGGGATCTACTCGCACCCTCGATGTTCCAAAAAGGGTATTAAAAGAATGTTATTTCGTGTGCAGTTTTCTATGGCAGTTGGGGCATACAACAAGTAGATTCACTTTTCGATTATCTGCCGGATCCCGATTTTTATGGTGAATGTCGGGTTTCAGACCCTTCAAAGAGGTATGGCATTTCTCACATTTCCCCTTGCACCTAAGCAGAATTTCCGTTTTAATACTTTGAGGGATAGGTACGCGTTTTTTCTTCTCATCGAATTGATCAATGGTGTTTAATCCTGTAAAACCCAAGCCCTCCCAGGTGATCTTTGGCAACACCGGCTCTTTAATCTTCGGAGTTTTCGGCAAGGTGAGTTTAGGTAACTTAATTGGTTCTAAGTCAAAGGGATCCTTTTTCCTTCGAGTAGCCATGCCAACACCTAGTCCTTATGGTATCTACCCATAATCTGCCCTTTTTTTCCCTTATTGGTAGTCCTTTGCCGAATGCGGAAATCTGCATGTGTTTTTGGGTTGTTAATCCTTTCCTTTGCCATAATTATTCCACCAGACAATGAGCAATAACCCATTCGAGTATATAAAAATAGACACCTGAACTTTTTGAGTGAATATTCCATTTTACTATAAGCAAACAAAATCAGAATAGATGTCAACGAATAGCATAAGCACTCACTCCTGGGACTAATTCATCTGGCATGCAACACCAGATTCATCCCCCGGCCAGCATATCCACATACATCCCTCAAACATTTAAATATTTCAACCATCTACGTATATCCATGGGCACGATCACCCTGAGCATCGATGACGGAACGGAGCAGGACTTCCGGAGGCTGGTCGAGAAGATCCTCGGGAAGCGGAAGGGAGCGCTCGGCGAAGCGGCGACCGAAGCGATGAAGATCTGGATCCGGGAGAAGACGCAGGAGGAGGTTGCACAGGACGCTCTCGAACTGACCGAAAAGGCGTACCATCTTGGGGCACGGAAGTATACGTCGAGGAAGGACCTGTATGACCGGTAGCCCGCCGCTCATCGACACGAACATCCTCGTCTACCTCTTCGACGCGGACGCACCTGAAAAGCGGCGCATCTCGAAGGATCTCGTTACGGCGTGCTGGGAGTCGGAGATGCGCTACTCGGTCTCGGTACAGAACCTCGCGGAGTTCTCGGTGGTCGTGACCGAGAAGGTCGAGAACCCGATGCCGACGGAAGACGTGCAACGATTCATCCGGGACATCCAGGACTTCGAAGGCTGGAATGTTGTCGGCTACGGCAGCGAGACTATCCTCTCCGCCCACGAGATCCGTGATAGGCACAACGTCCACTTCTGGGATGCGCTCCTCGTCGCAACGATGATCGAGTCCCGGATCGGCACGATAATCACCGAAGACGCGCACCTCCAGCGCATCCCCGGAATCACAGTCGTCAACCCGTACCGGGAAGGGTGAGCGGACCGCAGGTGTACCTCCTGCCGTTCATCCCCGTCGCACCCGACAACCCTACTTCTGCAGCCTCTCCAGGAGTTCGTCCAGCCGTGAATAGGAATCCTTCATGCCTGCCTCCATATCGGACTCCATCATCCCGTCGCGGTCTTCAACCGAGAGGAAGACCGACTGGCCGGTAAACTTCGTCCGGTTGCCGGGCAGTTCCTCGAACTTCGCCACATCCAGGGCGACGTGCCCGGACTCCGGGAGCCCCTCGAACTCGAAGGTCTGGATGATCCGCTCGGGCGGCGTCAGATCGTGGTTCACCCCATGGAACCCGTACTCGTTCCCCTCCTCGTCCGTCTGGACGTACCTCCAGCGGCCCCCGTTCCGCGGCTCGAACGTGTCTATCCTCGTAGTGAGACCCCGCGGGCCGATCCACTGCTTGAAGAGTTCCGGATCGGTGTGGGCCCGGAAGACCAGTTCTCGCGGGGCGTCGAACTCCCGGACGACGAACATATCCTGCTTTCCCGGTTCTGCCGTGATCCGGGTGGGGTTCCGCTCTTCCCGGGCCGGCTCTTCGCTCTTCTGGAGTTCCTGTGCCATTCTGTTCATCTCCTTTTGCACCCCCTGGGGGCTTCATCTTGTTTATAGATTATCGGCCGTCCCGACGGTGTCGGATTAACGGCACACTCTTCATTGCAGCGGTTCTCGCCGCACCCGCGACTCCCCGAGCACCCACCCGGCGTACGGAACGCCGGACAAAACCCGCACCGCCGCATAACTCCCGAGCACCGCCGCGATGAAGACCGCCGGGTAGGTCGGCCAGTCCGCCCACGCGAGCCCCGTGAGCGAGGCCCAGAGACTCGCAGCGGCGGCGATGACGAGCGGGTGGACGAGGTAGATCCCGTAGGAGTGCTCCCCGAATGACCGGGTGGCAGCCGCCGGGCGGCCGGCCGTCTCCTCCAGCCGCCAGGCCGCGAGGACGAGCACCGCGATGACCGGGACGTAGTAGAGCGGCTCCAGGATCCGGTAGATGCAGAAGACCGCGAGCGTCGTGCCCGCGAGGCTCCCGTAATGGATCACGCTCGCGATCCAGATCCCGCCGAGGAGGAGAGCGCCCGCACCGGCCGCGGCGAGAACCCACCCCGGCGGGATCGACCGGAGGGCCGAGCGGCAGTCATCGGTATGCCGGGCGGCGTGGATACCGAGGACGAAGTAGAGGAGGTGCGACGGAAAGAGGCGGATCAGGGCTGTGTACCACTCCGGACCCGCGAACGCTCCCGCGAGGTGGGCGCCCGCGTTCCAGAGGATCTGGACGATGAAGAGAGCGAGGAGGAGGAAGAGGGACGCACCGAACCGGTCGATCCGGTCGTAGCCCCGCACGATGAGCGGGAAGAGAAGGTAGAGCTGGATGATCAGCACGAAGAACCAGAGGTGGTAGGCCGCGTTCCCGAGGAGGAGGGCTTCTGCCACCCTCTCCGGAGAAGGCACCCCCGCGAACCCGATCGTCGCCTCGACCGCGACCAGGAGGTAGAACGCGGTGAAGAAGAGGTAGGGGGGAAGGATCGTCTTCGCCCGGCGGCGGTAGAACTCACCGGGCGAGTAATCGCCCGCATACCGCGCCGCGAGCACCCACCCGGAGACGAAGATGAAGACGGGCACGGCAAAATGGGCGACGATATAGATGAAGACGTCGAGGAGGGCGAGCGGGTTCACGACGGGAATCCGGGTGTAGTTCATCGAGACGTGGACGGCGATCACGGCGAGGGCGGCAAACCCCCGCATGTACTCGACCTCCCGGAACCAGACCACCGCTGCCACACCTCTCTATCGCCCGCAGGACACTGGATCATCGCAGGCCGGGTATATAACTGCCCGTATACGCAGCGGGTCAGGCACTAATAATATCAGGCGACACCATCATATCAGGAGAGTTGAGTCCATGCAGTACTCGGAAGGACAGGTCGGCAGGGTCTTCACCGTCCGGATCGACGACGGGGAGGACTTTCTTCGGGAGATCCAGCGGTTCGTCACGGCGATGAACATCAGGTGCGGCACGATCCAGTTCCTCGGCGCCGTCCGGTCGGCAACGATCGTGACGGGGCCGAAAGAGCCGGTCATCCCGCCGGCACCGCGGGGCGAAGAGATATTCGGGGGCTGGGAACTCCTCGGGTTCGCGACCATCTACCCCGGGGAGGACGGGCCGTCCATCCACCTCCATACGGCGGCAGGGAAGGGGATACGGTCGCTCGCCGGGTGCCTCCGGGAGAAGGCGGAGGTCTACCTGGTGATCGAAGCGATCGTCACGGAGTTCGTCGGCATCACCGCAAAACGGCTCCCCGACGAGAAGACCGGCGTCAACCTCCCGGTCTTCGACCGGACGCTCCCATGACCGGGCAGCCGGAATACCTCCCGATGACGGTCGCGGAGGCGGAACGGCTCGGCATCGACCAGTTCGACATCATCCTCGTCACCGGCGACGCCTACGTCGACCATCCCTCCTTTGGGACGGCGCTCCTTGGCCGGGTTCTCGTCGACGCCGGCTACACGGTCGGCGTCATCGCCCAGCCCGACTGGAAGAGCGGCGACGACCTCCGACGTCTCGGCGAGCCCCGGCTCTTCTTCTCGGTCTCGGCGGGAAACGTCGACTCACTGGTGAACGCCTTCACGCCGAACCTCAAGCGCCGGCACTCGGACGTCTACTCGCCGGGGGGGAGGCTTCTCCGGCCCGACCGGGCGACCCTGGTCTATACCGACCGCATCCACGCCCTCTTCCCGGAGACACCGATCGTCATCGGCGGGATCGAGGCGAGCCTCCGGCGGTTCGCCCACTACGACTACTGGTCAGACGCCGTCCGGCAGTCCATCCTCGCCGACGCCCCCGCCGACCTCCTGGTCTTCGGGATGGGCGAGCGCCAGGTGGTCGCGATCGCCGACCGCCTCGCGGCCGGAGAGACCGCAAGAGCCCTCACCGAGATCCCCGGCACCGCCTACCGCGTCGAGAAGAAGGTCTGGCGAGGGATGGATCAGTCCGGGTACGTCGTCCTCCCCGGCTATCCCGAGGTGAAAGATGACCGGTATGCCTATGCAAAGGCGTTTGCGATGCACTACGCCGAGCAGGATCCTCTCCGGGGCAGGCCCGTGGCCCAGCCGCACCCAAAGACCGTCGTCGTCCAGAACCCGCCGGCGATGCCGCTCTCGAGCGACGAACTCGACCGGGTCTACGAACTCCCCTACACGCGGAGAGCCCACCCCTCCTACACCGAACCCATACCCGCCCTCGAACCCGTCAGGTTCTCGGTCGTCACCCACCGGGGGTGTTTCGGCGCCTGCTCGTTCTGCGCCCTCACCCACCACCAGGGCCGGATCATCCAGAGCCGGAGCGCGGACTCGATCGTCCGCGAGGTGGAGCGGATGGCAAAGATGCCGGAGTTCACCGGGGTCGTCCAGGACGTCGGGGGGCCGACTGCGAACATGTACGGCATCCACTGCAGCCGGTGGGAGACCGCCGGCACCTGCCCCGACCGCCGCTGCATCGACTGCCCCGCACTCGACCGGAGCCACGAGGAACAGGTCCGCCTGCTCCGGCGCATCCGGGAGCTCCCGCGGGTGAAACGGGTCTTCATCGCATCGGGCATCCGCTACGACTTAATCAGTCCGGATGACCGGGAGTACCTCTCGGAGGTCTCTACCCACCACGTCTCCGGGCACCTCAAGGTCGCACCGGAACACGTCTCGAAACGGGTCCTCGCCTCTATGGGAAAACCCTCCCGCGAGGTCTTCGACGCCTTCCGCGAACGGTTCGAGGCCCTCCAGGAAGGAAAGAAGAAACGGCAGTACCTCGTCCCCTACCTGATGTCCGGCCATCCCGGCTGCCGGATCGCCGATATGGTCGAACTCGCCGAGTATCTCCGGGACACCGGCCTCTACACCGAGCAGGTTCAGGACTTCACGCCGACCCCGATGAGCATCTCGACGACCATCTACCACACCGGGCTCGACCCCTTCACCCTCGAGGAGGTCTACGTCCCGAAAGGCCGGGAGAAGAGGGTTCAGCGGGCGCTCATGCACTACCGCGACCCGGAGAACTACGGGCTCGTCTGCGAAGGGCTCCGCGCCGCCGGGAGGGAAGACCTCATCGGGAGCGCGTGGGGATGCCTCGTCCCGGCAAGACGGAAGAAAAAACGGTAAGGGTATCAGCGCAGGGCCGAACTGACGGCGAACCCGGCGGCGATCGCGAGCGCCCGGCTCGGGATTCGGGGGATCACCAGGGTCGTCACCGCGAGCGTGACCGCGAAGTTGGCTGCCGTCCCGGGGGTGAAGACGTCGCTCGCCACCCGCATCGTGCAGGAGCGCCATTCGTGATGGGGCGACGAGGGGAGCGCTACCCGCTCTGCAAGATCGCTTGCCGTCCGCATGGCCGTCGAACGCCATGATTCCGTCTGCGGTACACTCTTTCTGCAGGGCATGATAATCGGTGATGGGTTCTGAGAGTTACTTATTCTTATGGTCGGCGAACTCCTCCCGGATCCGGCGCATATGGTTCCGGTGGCAGGAGGGGCAGAGGGCTGCCAGGTTCCCGAGCGTACGGGGCCCGCCGCAGATCGCCGGCCGCCAGAGATCGAAGTGCGTCGATCCGGCGTCGAGCGAGACGCTGCACCCGGCGCAAAGATTCTTCTGCCGCTCGAGGATGGCCTGGACGGCCTCGTGCGTGAGATACGCATCCCCGATAGGCGCATCGTCGGGGTACACCGCGGCATGAGTCCCGCGATCGGATGTCACGCGGAGAAATTATTTTTCCAGATGATATACTTTGCGATTCTGCGTCGGACTACAGCACAAGAAAGAAGAAAAACCTGCACCGGCGGCAGGGTGCAGACGAATTCCCCGCCCGGAACTCAGGGGGAAGATGCAACCCGTTCGACGGTCTCGTTCACGAAACCCATCCCCGACTCCGCCAGGTTCATCAGGCGTTCGAGATACCCGATCCCCGTTTCGAGCCACCCGAGGACGTCGCGGGCGAACGAGAGCAGGTCGGCACCGGTCTGCGCGAGCTCCCCGACAACCTCCCGGATCGATTCGAGCGTCTCGAGCACGCTTCCCGGTGCGTCGGCGTCGGGCGGCGTGGCGGCGGCAGCAGCTAAAACGGCAAAGATGAGCAGGATGGTAGCGATCATCCTCATGTTGCCACCTCACCGGCCGGAACGTCGATGAAGCGGATGATAGACAATCCGTTCCGCATAACGATCGTTACGGCATCGATCGCTATTAAGCCGTCCGCTCCGTAGTTCCCAAAAAACTGCCGCAGGCGTCCCGTGACCAAAGAGAAAAGACCAATTACCCAAAACGGAAGATATTCCGGTATGCAATACGAGATCACCGGAGACAACCTCCAGATGGTGAAACTCCGCCTCGCCCCCGGCGAGAAAGCCTGCGCCGAGGCCGGCGCCATGGTCAACATGAGCGGGAATATGCAGATGACCACCAACATGAAGGGCGGGCTCTTCAAAGGGCTCAAGCGGATGATGACCGGCGAAGGGCTCTTCATGACCGAGTTCACCCCACAGGGGGGAGAGGGGTTCGTCTCGTTCGCCGGGAACGTCCCGGGAAAGATCTTCACCCTCGACCTGAACGGGAACGAGTTCATCGCCCAGAAAGACGCGTTCCTCTGCTCCGAACAGGGCATCGACCTCGACATCGCGTTCACGAAGAAACTCCGGTCGGGCGTGTTCGGCGGCGAGGGGTTCATCCTCCAGAGGCTCTCCGGCAGCGGGAAGGCGTTCCTTCACTGCTGCGGCGACATCATGGAGATGACGCTTGCGCCGGGCGAGGTGGTCAAGGTCGAGACGGGCCTCGTCGTCGGGTTCGAGAGCACCGTCGATTACAGCATCCAGGTTGCCGGCGGCGTGAAGACCGTCTTCTTCGGCGGCGAAGGACTCTTCCTGACGACGCTGACCGGGCCGGGCAAGGTCGTCATGCAGTCGATGGATATCGCGAAACTCGCGAGTTCCCTGATCCCCTACCTCCCAATCCAGAACTCGTCGGGATAGTTGAACACCATCCCACCCTTATGGACGGGGCCTTCTCACCCATCATCCGCAAGCCCGCAGAGGTAACCTGATAGTCCTCGAAGACCTAAGATCAGGGTATGACCTCCCCGACGGCGGACATCGTCATGGTGGTGCACGGCCCCGAGGCCTTCGATGCCGGCGACGTCGGGCGGCTGATCGATCTGCTCTCGCCCCGGCGGGTGCTGGTCGCGGGGGTGATGGCCCGGACGGCCGCCGAGGAGTCGGGGCTCCCGGTCGTCTGCACGGACGAGCGGCCGAGCGTGGTGCTCGGGGGCATCTCGGAGCGTGCATGCCTGGTCAACCGGGGAAAGACCCCGGAGTCCGGGCGGATATTCGGCGAACTTGTCGCCGGCAGGCTCCCGGGGCTCGTCCACGTCGAGACCTCGAGCGGCACCGTCTACTGCTGGAACCGCGGGGACAGCACGCTCGCTGAGGAGATCGCACGGCTGACGGGTTACGCCCTCGTCTCTATAGAGAGCGACGCCGCCCGGCGGGAAGGCGTGCGGGAGGTTCGTGGGTGCCTGCCCGGGGAGGCGGTCTTCGTGAACGGGTTTGTCATCGGAATCGCGACGGCGGAGACGGTCGTCCTCGCGAGCGAGAACGGGACGCTCCGGGCAGTCTCGGGGCTCGATCCGAAACCGCACGGGTTTGAGAAACTCCTCCGCGCGGGTCTTCCCGATATCCGGAAAGCCTGGTGCAAGAGCGGGCCGGTGCGGAAGGTTTCGCCCCGGCAGGGCAAGCGCGCCCGCCGCGGGGGCCGGGTCGCGGTCATAGACCACTGCGGCCATACCCTCTACCGCGAGATCGGGGAGGATATCTCCGGCGTCCTTGCCGTCGGCGACGATACCACGGCCGTCTGCGGGCACATCTGCTCGCACTCCGGCATCCCGGTCTTCGGCGTGGTCGACGGGGACGCCGACGCCATCGTGACACCCGGGTACGCGCCCGGGTCGGTAGTGGTCGAGGTTCTGGACGGCCGCGACGACGACGTCGGGCGGGAACTTGCGGCCGTCCGGGATCTCGAGACCGCTTCATGGGAGGAGTGGGTCGAGGAGACGCTCCGCGTCCTCGCAGGGAGAGTGCGGGTCGTCCTCGACCTTCGTGGAGGATGAGCATGCGATGCGCCGAGTGTAAGGGAAGGGGGTTCTGCGGGCTCGAACGCTGCCCTATCATGAGCAGGTTCTACGCGCAGCTCCCGGTCCGGCAGAGCGACCATTACCAGGGAGCAGCGCCGTCGGTCTTTGTGGGGAGTTACGGCTACCCGAAGGTTGCAGGCGGCCCGCTGATGATCGACGACGCCGACCATCCGCCGGACTGGGTGGCGCAGGGGCTCGGGATCGAGGACATCGTGGGGCTCCGGGCCCGGACGATCCGCGGTGCCGGCGAGGCGAAGAATCTCTCCGGGAACATCCAGGAGATCGCGCTCTCGAGCCTGCCGCTCGACGTGGAAGTCCGGTTCACGAAACCCGTCGCCTTCGACCTCCGGTTCGACGGGACGATCGCCCCGGTCGGGCTCACCGGCGCCATCAAAAAGATGGACGTCCTCGGGAACGCCCGGGTTGACCGGGCGGTCGACCGGGCGACGTCGGACACCGATCTCTCCGCGACCGACGCCTGCGAGATCCTCAACGCCTCGGGCACCGACGTCTACCGGATCACCCAGCTCCTCACCGCCGGGCTTCTCGGGAGCGAGAAGAAGCGGCGGGTCGTCCCCACCCGGTGGGCGATCACGGCGGTCGACGACACCGTCTCAAAGCAACTGAAGAAGAAGATCGTCCGCTACCCTCCGCTCTCCGGGATAGAGGTCTTCTCCGGCGGACTCTACGGCAACCAGATCGTCTGCCTCCTCGTCCCCGGGGACTGGAAGTTCGAGATGATCGAGGTCTGGGGAAAACAGTCGCTCTGGGGCGGCGGGAACGAGACGATCGCCGTGGACGGCGAAGGGCTCACCAAGTCCGGCTACTCCCCGATCGCGGGGGCGTACTACTCGGCGCGCCTCGCGGTCGCGGAGTATCTGGAGAGCGTGCGCCGCTCGGCACGGGTGCTCGTCCTTCGAAACGTCACCGGCGATTACTGGGCGCCGCTCGGCACCTGGGTCGTGCGGGAGGCGACGCGGAACGCCATGCAGGGCGAGAAGACCCCGTGCGCCGATCTTCGCCAGGCAATCGACGTTGCCTCCCGGCGGATCGGGTTCACCCACTGGCAGCCCCACAGCAGGCTCATCCCGGAACTTGCGACGCAGAAGACGTTGTTTGATTTTTAGCACATTAAAGAGTATTATTCAACGGATAAAACTCCAGATAGGGGTTAATCTGCGCGACTATGGACGAGATCACCTCGGAAATTATGTCTCAGGTTCCGCATCGATGGTAGCGGAACCAGAAGTAGTCACTCCAGCCCCCGAATGAATCCTAATCCTCGCAAGTTGATTATGTATCCAATAAAGAGCCCCACGCCTGCCAAGACGAGCCCGACCTCCAGGTTCGCAAACCCTGCCGTCCCAATGAACCAGCCGAGATAACCCCAGATCGCAGTGAAGATAAATGCCGCCAAGATTGTGACTATAGGATATTTCCATATCAGGATCAGGCCGATCAGGGTGGCTGCTCCCAGAAGTATTGAGTGGAAATACCACCCTATGAAAACGACCAGCGCAATCAATTCTACGCCGAAAATTCCGGAAACTTGGGCATTCTTAGAAACATGGGATAAGCCCGACCGAATATCCCCTCGCATATTGTTATGTAGAAGAATAGGAAAATAAACCTACCTGAATGCGCCGATAGTGTCCAGAAAATCTGGGTGAGGTTGTAGATCGGAAGGATCATGTAGCCGGTTAACTCACGCAAAGCCGCGAAAACCGCGAAGAATGGTAGATGGGTGTGCAATGCTCCTTCATGGCTTCGCATAGGCTGATAGTGAGGGGGAAGGTGATATATTCTATAGTGATCCCAGTCCATTCTTCTGCCGGGCGTAGCGCTCGACGAGCGCTTCAAGGGTCTCGGCCTCGT
>JABNAD010000311.1_pt1 | contig 34343 bp, 38 predicted proteins | sample 7240381 | NCBI WGS metagenome assembly JABNAD01 (sample SAMN11332834, study PRJNA596920) | anaerobic digester metagenome | biome: digested sludge; isolation source: digested sewage sludge-derived enrichment culture grown on H2/CO2 | place: Germany: Goettingen
AAGGAGAGTAATTATTAATGAATGTACTTGTTATTAACTGCGGCAGTTCTTCACTTAAATATCAATTGCTTGATATGACTACTGAAGAAGTTTTGGCAAAGGGTTTAGTTGAAAGAATTGGTATCGAAGGATCTGTTTTGGTTCACGAAGCGCCAGGTCAAGACAAGGTTAAATTAGAACAACCGATGAAGACACATAAAGAAGCGTTGAATCTTGTCATGGCTGCTTTAGTCGATCCTGCACACGGGGTCGTGAAGTCTTTAGAAGAAATCTCTGCTGTTGGCCATCGGGCTGTTCACGGTGCTGAAACATTTTCTGATTCAGTCGTTATTGATGATACGGTTATTAAGAGCCTGGAAGAGTGTTCAGAACTGGCACCTCTTCATAATCCAGCCAACCTGATTGGGATTAATGCGTGTCGGGAATTACTGCCAAACGTACCAATGGTAGCAGTATTTGATACCGCTTTCCATCAGACCTTGCCTGGTGAAGCTTTCATGTATCCACTCCCTTATGAATTATATGAAAAATTCAAAATCAGAAAGTATGGTTTCCACGGAACTTCTCACAAATTTGTAAGTCAGGCTGCTGCTGAATTAATGGGTAAAAAACTGGAAGACTTAAAACTGATTTCCTGTCATTTAGGCAATGGTGCCAGTCTCTGCGCCATTAAAAACGGTAAATCGGTTGATACGTCAATGGGATTAACACCGCTGGCAGGACTGGAAATGGGAACCCGGTGTGGCGATATTGACCCGGCTATTATTCCTTTCCTGGTCAACAAAGGCTACACTGTTGAAGAAGTTGATGTACTGATGAATAAAAAATCAGGTGTACTTGGTGTATCTGGAATCAGCTCCGATTTCCGTGATGTTGAAGGCGCTGCTAATAACGGTGATAAACGAGCGCAATTAGCACTGGATATTTTCCATTATCGGGTTCGAACAACAATCGGTGCTTATGTAGCTGCAATGGACGGCGTTGATGGTATTATTTTTACAGCTGGTTTAGGCGAAAACTCGACAACCTCCCGGGCGGCCATTTGCGGTGGTTTGAAATACTTGGGAATTACTATCGATCCAGTTGCCAACAGCAAACGCGGCGAAGCAACGATTATCTCTGATAAGGATTCTAAAACAACGGTAATGGTTATTCCAACCAATGAAGAATTAATGATAGCGAGAGACACACTGGCATTAGCTAAATAATGTAAAGTATTTCACTTGACAAAACGGGCAATCGTCTATATAATGATGATTGCCCGTTTGGAGTGATAAAATGAATTTTGAAATCAATAAGCTATTGCAGGAAAAAATAATCCCTTTTGAATTTGTTGTTAAAAATACCGATTTAAATGATATAGAGGGAGAACTGGATGAACATGGAGCCTTAGTGTGTGGAACCATTGAGAAGTTATCGAAAGGTAATTTTTTAGTAACTTTCACCATCGAGATGACTATGATCTTTCCCTGTGCGCGTTGCCTAGAACCAACCCCAATCGATTGTCTTTATGACTATACGGATACGGTAACGGTTGAAGATGACGAAGCAATACTTGATTTATTGCCCGTCGTTGAAGAATGCATTTATATTAATGAACCTTTCCGTGTACTGTGCAGTGAAGATTGTGCGGGTTTGTGTCCAAAATGCGGCAATAATTTAAATCACGAGCAATGTGAATGTGACAAATTTGGTGATTATGATCCTCGATTTGAAGCGTTGAAAAATTTATTGTAAGTGAAATGACTTTACTATTAGGAGGTGTGAGTGATGGCTGTACCAAAGAGAAAAACTTCAAAATCAAGAAGAGACAAAAGAAGAACACATTACAAATTAAATATTCCAGGAATGAGTACTTGTCCAAAATGTGGTGAAATTAAATTGCCTCATCGAGTTTGCAAGTCTTGTGGCACATACAAAGACGTTAGCGTTATCAGCTTCAACGAATAAACAGAGTCTAGACTCTGTTTTTTCTCTATCTGGGATTATTTCAGACCCGGATAATTTTTAGCGATAGTATTTACTGAATAGCTTTTTTCTGGGATAATAGACAGATATATGGGAGGGTATAATTTTGAATATATTTTTAGATGCCATGGGTGGTGATCATGCACCCTATGAAATCGTCAAGGGTGCCATTGATGCTGTAAAAGAATATGATGTCAAGCTGACCCTGGTGGGTCACAGGCAGGCCGTTCTAGAAGAACTTTCAAAATACGATTACCCTAAAGACAAGATAGAAATTCTGCACGCCGAAACGGTCATTGAGAACACGGAAGAACCGGCCATGGCGATTCGGCGAAAACCGGATTCCTCGCTGGTGGTGGCCTTGGATGAAATGAAAAAAAGAGAAAATGCGGTGCTGATTTCGGCCGGTAGCACCGGTGCACTTTTATCTGGTGGTTTATTAAAGCTTGGTCGGATCAAGGGGATAAAGCGGCCTGCTTTAGCGGCGACTTTACCCAAAAGCGATGGCGTGTTTGTGCTCATTGACACTGGTGCCAATGCCGATTGCAAACCAGAGTATCTGGAACAGTTTGCTCAATTGGGAAAAATTTATTCAGAAAATGTTTTAGGTAAAAATAATCCGGGGATCGGTTTGATCAATATCGGTGCTGAAGCAAAAAAAGGCAACAGTCTGGTAAAAGCTGCTTACGAGCTTTTGGAAACTGGTGATTTTAATTTTTTGGGCAATGTGGAAGCACGGGATCTACCCGAAACCAAGGCTGATGTGTTAGTCTGTGACGGATTCACCGGGAATATCGTTTTGAAATTAACTGAAGGCATAGCGGCGTATTTGCTCAAGGGAATGAAGACATCAATCATGAGCAACACCAAAGGAAAAATTGGAGGAATGCTGATTAAAGACAATTTACGAAGTTTTAAGAAGCAATTTGACTATGCTGAATATGGTGGGGCACCTTTTCTGGGAGTCAAGGGCGGAATCATTAAAGCCCATGGCAGCAGCGATGCCTTTGCCATCAAAAATGCAATAAGGCAGAGCATGAAGTTTATTGAAAATGATGTGTTGCAAAAAATAACTGATAATGTAAAAAATATGGAGGCTTAAATCATGGATGAACGATTCTTAAAAGTCACGGCGATTATTTCAGAACAACTTGATGTTGATATTGATAAAATTACCCTTGAGACCTCACTCATTGATGATCTGGAGGCAGATTCACTGGATGTGGTTGAACTGATTATGGCATTCGAAGATGAGTTTGGTACAAAAATTGACGAAGGTGCATTAGAGAATATCCAAACAGTGGAAGATATTATCAACGCAATTTCCTGAGTAAACAAAATGAGTGCCGAAACAAAAATTGGCACTCATTTTCAAACAATTACGAAGTTTACACCAGGCGTTTGCATGTTTGGTCTTTTGATTGGGAATAGCGAGAAACGCCCAGGCGGGATCTCGTAATCGATAAGGGGGGATATTACGTGACAATCGAAGAAAAAATCGATTACCGTTTCAAAAAGAAAGATTTATTAAAAGTAGCATTAACACATAGTTCACATTCAGGAAATTCAACCAATAATGAACGACTTGAATTCTTGGGGGATGCAGTATTGGAACTGATTATCAGTGAGTATTTATTTTTAGCTCACAAGTTATCTGAGGGTAAAATGACGAAAATCCGTTCCAATATTGTATGTGCCGAGTCTCTTTCCAAGGCGGCTTATGAGCTTCATTTGGGAGATCATATCTTTTTGGGTAAGGGAGAAATTGTAACCGGTGGCCGACAGCGAAAATCGAATCTTGCGAATGCATTTGAGGCCCTGATTGGGGCTGTTTTTTTAGACAGTAATTTCGAAACGACACGAAAAGTTGTCCTCAAAGTACTGGAAAACAATATTCAACTGGCGTTATCAGGTGCCTTGGTTAAAGACTATAAAACTGAACTTCAGGAGTATATTCAAAAGAATAATGACAATGTGATTGAGTATATTCTGGAGCGGTCTGAAGGACCAGAACACAACAAGACCTTTTATATCAATTTGATTTTTAATGGCGATTGTGTGAGTCATGGGATCGGAAAAAGTAAAAAAGAAGGGGAACAGGACGCTGCAAAGAATTATTTGCATAAGACCAGGAAATTGTAAATTGAGGTGAAGGCTTGTATTTAAAAAAATTGCGATTGTCGGGGTTTAAATCATTTGCAGACCCTGTAAGCCTTGAGTTTTCAGAAGGTATTTCTGCAATTGTTGGTCCTAACGGCAGCGGAAAAAGTAATATCACCGACGCCATCAAATGGGTTTTGGGTGAACAAAGCATAAAATCCCTGCGGGGAAAGAAAATGGAAGATGTAATCTTCTCAGGAACAGAAAAAAAACCAGCCTCAGGTTATGCCGAGGTTGTTTTGATTTTAGACAATAAAGATGGTACACTGGAAAACTATCCTCAGGAAATAGCGATATCCAGAAAACTATTCAGATCAGGTGAAAGTGATTATGCCATCAATAAAAAGAGCTGTAAACTTAAAGAAATTCACAGCCTCTTTATGGATACAGGCTTAGGAAAAAATGGTTATTCGTTAATCAGCCAGGGCAGTATCGAAAATATATTAGCCAGTAGCCCCACGGAACTTCGGAATATTTTTGAAGAAGCGGTGGGCATTGTATCGTATAAAACAAAAAAAAACGAGGCCGAAAAAAAACTGGAACAAACCCAGGGCCATTTGGATCGGCTTCGGGATATTATGACCGAAATCGAAAAACAACTAGGACCATTAAAAAACCAGTCCCGGAAGGCTCAAAACTGGTTAGTTTTGCATGAGGAATTAAAGACTGTTGATCTGGTCATCTTTTATCGGAAAATGAGCAGTGCCGTCACGGAACTTGAAGAACTAAAAATAAACCTTAAAAATCAAATAAAAAGCTGCAATCAAATTGAAGCGGCCATTCAAAAAAAGGATGAGCTCTATCAAAAATTGACCATCGAAAACCGCGAATTGGATCTTTTAACTGATGCTGAAAAGAAGAATCTTAGTGTTCTCAGCACGGATTTTGATCAGGTACAGCGGGAAGCGATCCGCTGTAAAAGCCAGTTGGAGGCCAATGAAATAAGCCAGCAACGGCTTGCCAAAGAGCAGGAAAATTTGTCTTTTCAGATTGATGAAGCCCGAGCCAGAATCAATGGTCTTGAACGTGAAAAAAAAGTCTTGCTCGAAAATCTTAAAAACCATGAAACGGCCTGGCGTGAAATGGATAACACGCTTCACAGTCTGCTGATTGAAGAACAGCAGGAAAAAGAGCGAATCAAAGCGACTCAAGATGCAATTCAAAATCATCAATCCTGTTGTGAAAGTTTGGAGATAAAGCGTTTTGAAATAAAAACGGCGATTCAGGAGGCAACAACAGAGTCTTCTTTTATAAAAAAGCACTTGGATGAAGCCTTGGTCAACCAAAATCAAATCACTTCAGATTTGGAACAACATAAAATAGAACTGGACAAACTACGAGAAAAAAAGCAGCAACAGAACGAGCTCTATAGCCAGTTGCAGTCTCAGTATAGTCAAGTTTTGGAAGAACAGCAAAAAATTCAGCATCAGGTCCATCACATTTCCAATAATTTAAAAGTTAATGCCTCTAAAGCAGAGTATTTAAAGAATATTCAAAAAAATTATCAGGATTATTTTCCGACCATTCGAAAACTGATGACATCTGAAAAACTGCTGGGCCCGGTGATCCATGAGGTGTATGGGCCGGTTGGCGAACTGATCACCACAAAACCCAGGTATCTCCAGGCCATTGATATTGCGTTGGGGGCAAAAAGCCAGAACATTGTGGTAGCCACAGTTAAGGTTGCCAGTGATTGCATAAATCTCCTGAAAAAAGAACGTTTAGGACGGGCAACCTTTTTACCACTGGATAATTTAAAATACAATTCAATTGATGACCGAACCCGGGCGGCGCTTAAGAATATGTCCGGGGTGGAAGGAATTGCCAGTGAGTTGGTTAAAACTGAAGCTGCTTATGCGGCGGCAATCGAAAGTCTTTTAGGACGGATCATCGTTGCCAGTGATTTTGCTTCGGGACGAGCTATCCAGAATAAATTGGCATCGCGTTTTACGGTGGTGACGCTGGAAGGTGAAATCTTCTATCCCGGCGGTGCTATTGTCGGCGGTCAAAGCAAAGATAACCGGCAGTCCCCGCTGTCTAAAAAAATTGAAATCCAGAATCTGGAAAAGGAAATGGAAGCTTATAAAAAAGCCCTCGTTCTTGCAAAAGACCAGGAGTTACAGTCGCACGCATCAATATCTCAGCTGAGTAAACAATTAAAAGAATTGGAATATGAACACAATCGTTGCAAACAGGGTTTGTGGGAAAAAAATAAACGGATTGAAGATTTAACTGAAAAACAACATGTAAACACCCGTTCAATCGCAGTTCACAAGAAAAAGCTTCAGGAGCTAAGTCAGACACTCGAACAATCCAGTCAGGAACTGACAAAGATAGAAACGGCCTACAATCAGGCGAAAGAAGCGACTAAAGAGCAGGATTCCGATGATCGCACTCAGGAGATTCGGGAGCGGTTGGATGATTTTCGGTTAAAAATTTCTGACAGGCAAATGATCATCACTCAGATTAAAGGTGAAATTGCCGGGCTTGATCAACAAATTATCTTGATGCAGGAACAATTGACTCACCAAACAACCAAAAAAACGGCGTTAGAAAAAGAAATTGGATGCTACCACAGCGATTCGAACGACTTGATTCAACTTCAGCAGAATCTGGAGGCGGATTATCAACGATTGTCGAAGCTGATTGAAGCCCATCGCAACAAAAATAAACAAGCGACGGAACTGCAAAAAGCAAACGCCCAGCGCCTGGAAACACTGCAGGAAGAAATAAAAAACGACAATCACCAGTTGATTGTGGAGAATGACAGAAAGAACACTGTTTCCAGCCAGGTAAACAGTCTGCAACTACAGATGAACCATTGGGAAGATACTATCTATAAGAGTTATGAAATCAATTATTTGATGGCCGAAGATGCCTACCGGCAGCTGGAACAAGACAAGAAACTGGATGCGCTGGATTTATCTGAAGAACGTCAGCGTGATTTACGAGAAAAAATTAATGCTCTCGGTAATGTCAATCTTAATGCGATTGAAGAATATCAAGAAATTCTCAGCAGGCATGATTTTATGAAAGCACAGATGGATGATCTTAAAGCCGGAAAAAGCGAACTGTTGGATATTATCAATACCCTTTATGACGCCATGACTGAGCAGTTTAAGGCTAACTTTATCAAGCTTCAGGAAAACTTCACCCGGATCTTCAGTATTCTATTTGAAGGCGGTCGGGCTTATCTGGAGTTTACCGATCCCACCGGGGTACTGGAAGGGGGAATTGAGCTGGTGGCTCAGCCCCCGGGGAAACGGCTGCGCCATATTTCGTTGCTTTCTGGTGGTGAAAAATCGATGGTTGCCATTGCTCTGCTATTTTCCTTTCTGGAAATAAACCCTTCGCCATTTTGTGTAATTGATGAAGTGGACGCCGCCCTGGATGATCACAATATTTACCGGTACATTTCGTATCTGAAAAAAGTGGCGGAACATAATCAATTCATCACGATTACCCATCGCCGCACCACCCTGGAAGTCTGTGATAATCTCTATGGGGTATCGATGTCCAAGGATGGGGTTTCGCAATTGGTGTCAGTCCGACTGACGGATTATGCATAAAATAATATCATGGATAATGTTAAAGTGATTGGGTAGTACACTCATTTTAGCTCCAATTGATGAAGTAAAACTAAGGAGGCAATTATGGAATTAAGTTTATATGAACGGATGCGCAATAAACTGATCAAAACAGCTGACAATTTTAAGGAGAAAATTGAAAATGTCATGTATATGGGCAGTTTTGACGATGATTTCTTCGACGAACTGGAGGAAACGCTGATTCTTTCGGATTTAGGGGCGCAAACTTCGGTGAAAATCACTGAAGCGCTCCGAGCAAAGATTAAAGAAACCCGATCCAAAAGCAAGGAAGAAGTCGTGGGTTTTCTAAAAGAAATCCTGGTGGAGATGGTTCAGGTAGAAACCGAAAAACCCCAACTTCCTACTATTATGCTGATTGTCGGGGTCAATGGGGTTGGTAAAACCACCACTATTGCCAAGCTTTCCGAGCGTTATAAAAAAGAAGGAAAAAAAGTTGTTATTGCGGCTGCTGATACCTTTCGAGCTGCGGCGGTGGAACAACTCGACGAATGGGCTAAACGGGTTGGTGTTGATATTATCAAAAGTACAACCGGCGCTGATCCCAGCTCGGTAATTTTTGATGCCATTGGGGCAGCTAAGGCCCGGAAGGCCGATATTCTGATTTGCGACACCGCCGGACGACTCCATAACAAGGTCAACCTGATGAAAGAACTTGAAAAGATCAGCCGGGTGATTAACCGGGAAGGTGAAGGCTTTTCGATCCACAATTTAATGGTGCTGGACGCCACAACCGGTCAAAATGCCATTAATCAAGCCCAGGTCTTTCATGAATGTGTGGAAATCAAGGGTATCGTTTTGACCAAGCTGGATGGTACGGCTAAAGGTGGTATTGCCATTTCGATTATTGATGAAATGCAGATCCCTATCGAATATGTTGGCATCGGTGAAAAATCGGAGGACCTTATAGATTTTGATCCAAAGAAATTTGTTGATCTGTTGTTTGAATAAGGCTTTGTGTGATTCTGAAATCGGACACCACAGGTTGTAACAAGCTTAAACTTTTAAGAGAAAAAATCTTGAAATTATTGAAGAAATGTCCTGAAAATCGGGAATAAAAGCTTGACTTTTTCTCTGCCAGGACTTACAATAGGTAAGTCGTCAAGTAAATATCCTTTACGACGATGCTGAAGGTGCTTATGGAAAAAAAAGTAGGGGAACAGTATTTATTTGATTTTTATGGTGAGCTGCTGACTGCTAAGCAGAAGCAGATTTTAGAGTATTACTACGATGACGACTATAGCCTGGCGGAAATTGCCGAGGTAATGGCAGTTACCCGACAGGGTATTTTTGATGTGATTAAACGCTCGAAAGCCATGATGGAAGCCTATGAAGAAAAACTGGGACTCATCGCCAAGTTTTTAAAATCTCAAGTTCTTTTGGAAGAAATTGAGAAAGAACTATTGGATTGTGTTGATCGGGAAAAAGACGAACAGCTTAAATCCGAATTGATGCTGGTGGTTGAAAAACTGAAAAATGTCAGTGAAGAAAACTAGAGGTGACAGATGATCTTTGAAGGATTAAATGAAAAATTTCAAAATATATTTTCCCAACTAAAGCGCAAAGGAAAACTCAACGAAAAAGACATCCAGGAAGTTAATCGGGAAATTAAAATGGCCCTATTAGAAGCTGATGTCAATTTCAAAGTCGTTAAACAATTTACCAAAAATATCGGTGAACGGGCAATCGGCCAAGAGGTACTAAGTAGCCTGACGCCCGGGCAACAGTTTATTAAAATTGTCAAAGACGAAATGACAGCCCTTTTAGGTGGCGAAATTGAGCGGATGGACTTTGTTCAGGGCCGCCAGAACGTGTATATGATGGTCGGTCTTCAGGGGGCTGGTAAAACAACGACCGCAGCCAAGCTGGCCAACTTGTTGCGCAAAGAAAAAAAATTCAAGCCCTTACTTGTTGCCTGCGACGTCTATCGTCCGGCAGCAATTAAACAGCTGGAAATTCTCGGGGAAGAATTAAAGATTGACGTCTATTCCGAACATGATGTAAAAGATCCGGTGGGGATAGCCAAACGGGGACTGCAAAAATCAATTGAAGGTCATTATGATCTGGTGATCATGGATACCGCCGGTCGCTTGCAAATTGATGAAGCCTTGATGGCTGAATTGGTCAACATCAAAGAAGCGATTAATCCTACCGAGATTTTATTAACAGTCGATGGGATGACCGGGCAGGAATCGGTCAATGTTGCCAATGAGTTTAATCGCCTACTGGATATATCAGGAGTAATCCTAACAAAACTCGACGGCGATACCCGGGGTGGGGCCGCTTTATCGATTACTTATACAATTGGTAAAGCCATCAAATATATCGGAACCGGTGAAAAACTGACCGATATTGAACTCTTTTATCCAGATCGGATGGCATCTCGAATTTTGGGAATGGGGGATGTATTATCCTTTATTGATAAGGCCCAAAGTATGATGGATGAGGAAAAGGCCAAAGAGCTGGAAGAGAAGTTCAGAAACCAGGATTTTGATCTTAACGACTTTCTCGATCAGATCAAGCAGATTGAAAGCATGGGCTCGATCAGCAGCTTGCTGGAAATGATGCCGGGGGCCAATAAAAAAGCATTGAAGAATGTGGATTTATCTGGTGCTGATACCAAGAAAACCGAGGCCATCATCTTGTCGATGACGAAGGAAGAACGCCATAAACCAGGGATTATCAATGCCAGCCGACGAAGACGAATTGCGTTGGGGAGCGGAACCATGGTTGCAGACGTCAACCGGTTGTTAAAAGGATTTGAACAATCCAAAAAGATGATGAAACAAATGTCAAATCCAAACATAGCAAAAAAAGGACGGATGAAGCTACCGTTCATGTAGACTGAAATATGATTAGTGTTATCAAGGACTTTATGTCATTAGATAAAGAAGTTAAGAAAGGGGGAACGAACATGGCAGTTAAAATCAGATTAAAAAGAATGGGTAAAAAGAAAAAACCTTTTTATAGAATCGTTGTTGCCGATGCACGAGCACCACGTGATGGTAAGTTCATCGAAGAAATTGGATATTATAACCCTTGTGTTGACCCTGCACTCGTAAAAGTAGATGCAGATAAAGCCAAAACATGGTTAGCCAATGGCGCAAAACCAACGGATACCGTTAAGTATTTGTTAAAAAGAGAAAACGTAATCGAGTAGTACCAGGAGGTAAATGATGAAAGAACTTGTGGAAATTATTGCAAAAGCTCTTGTTGAACACCCCGATGCGGTATCTGTCCAGGAAGTTGAAGGCGAACAATCCATTATTTTGGAACTCAAGGTCGCAGACGATGATATGGGCAAAGTCATTGGAAAACAGGGGCGCATCGCAAAAGCAATTCGTACCGTCATAAAAGCCGCTGCCACGAAAGAAGATAAACGTGTCATGTTGGAGATCATCCAATAAAGGCATTGGGCTGTGTATACAGCTCTTTTTTTTCGGGTGTTTTTAGGGTTTAAAACAGGAGAGAATAATGGAAAATAATAATCGTTTAATCATCATTGGCCGCATTCTTGGCGTACATGGAATTAAGGGTGAATTAAAAGTTCAACCGCTGACTGATGATCCGGGTCGTTTTTATGATCTGGATGAGGTCACTTTAATCCATGACAAAACTGCAACGGATTATAAGATTACCAATTGCCGTCTTCATAAAAAAAACGTATTGCTGTTTCTGGCAAATGTAACAAACCGTAACGAGGCTGAAGCATTAATTGGCCGGGAAGTTGGGATTCCCCGGGAACTGGCAGTGGCCTTGTCTGAAGATGAATTTTTTATTGAAGACTTGTTGGGATTGCCAGTTTACAATGACGGAGTGTTGCTTGGAAAAATAACCGATGTGATGCAAGCAGGCGGGGTGGATGTTTATACCATCACTGCCGCCAAGAAGGTCTATTGCGTTCCGGCCCGCAAGCTTTATTTTACAAAAATCAATGTTACTGAAGGCCGGATCGATGCCAGTATCCCTCAGGAAATATTAGAGCTATGAGATTTTATTTCTTAACTTTATTTCCGGAAATCTTTGAAATATATTTTCAAACCGGGATGATTGGCCGAGGTGTCAAAGCGGGTCTGATTGACTATACGGTGATTAATATTCGGGATTTTTCCGGAAATAAACATCATAAGGTTGATGATACCCCTTACGGTGGCGGTGCCGGGATGGTGATGGCGGCACCTCCGATTGTCGCCGCCTTGAAAAGCATTGCTGATTTAGGCACATATCCAGTTATTTACTTGACCCCTGGCGGCAAACCATTTGAACAAAAAGATGGGATAAAGCTATCGGAGTATCCGGGCATCATTTTTATCTGTGGTCATTACGAAGGAATTGACCAGCGGGTGATAGATGCTTATGTGGATCTGGAATTTTCAGTGGGGGATTATGTCTTGACTGGTGGTGAATTACCGGCCTTAACTCTGGCTGATGCCATTGCTCGACATATTCCCGGCTTTCTGGGAAATAGCGACAGTTTGGCAGAAGAATCCTTTGAAAGCCATCTGCTGGAATATCCCCAGTATACCAAACCCCGGGAATTTGAGGGCCAGGAAGTGCCTGAAGTATTGCTCTCCGGCAACCATGCCGCAATCAACAAATGGCGCTTATTACAGGCAGAAACACGGACCCGGTTGAAGCGGCCTGACTTATTTGAAAAATATCAAAAAAGCTTGCATAATGAATAGACAAAGTGTATAATATATCAGTATGTTATTAAGTGAGACGGTCCTCTGTACCCGATGCATGAACGTCGCAAATCGAATATTAAGGAGAAAATAATGGACATTATCAAAAAGATTCAATTAGAAAACATGAAGGCTGAGCCACCAAAATTTAGTGTTGGTGACACCGTTAAAGTTCATGTTAAAGTAATCGAAGGTAAAAAAGAACGTATTCAGATTTTTGAAGGCATCGTCCTTAAAAAGCAAAACGGCGGTGTTGGCGAAACGTTTACGGTACGAAAAATCTCGTCTGGCTTTGGGGTAGAAAGAACCTTCCTGGTGCATTCGCCAAAAATCGAAAAGGTTGATGTGGTTCGTCGTGGTAAGGTGCGTCGAGCTAAGCTTAACTATCTTCGTGACCGTGTTGGTAAAGCAGCAAAAGTCAAAGAAAAAAGAGCGTAATTCAGAGGCTATCAAGCCTCTTTTTTGGTTAATTCAAGCGTTTTAATAACTAGAAATTTAGCAAGGAAGTGAAAAAATGAAAGAAGATCAGGAATCTAAAGGTAATTTGGAACTTAAAGAATGGATTCAATCCGCTGTGATTGCCATTGTGCTTGCTTTTATAATAAAGATGTTTTTGTTCGACTTTGTCATGGTTCAGGGCAGTTCGATGTTTCCCACGCTGGTGGAGGGAGATCGTCTGATTGTCAATAAAATAGGCTATACCATCGGTGAACCGGATTATGGCGATATTGTGATCCTCAGTTATAGTGATAGCATTGAGTATGTCAAGCGGGTCATTGGCAAGGGCGGCGATACCATTGCAATCAAGGATATGGTAGTTTATCGTAACGGCGAACCGCTAGAGGAGGATTATATTAACCCTGATCCTTATGAAGACTTTGCTGAGGTTACCGTCCCAATGGGAACCTATTTTGTCATGGGAGATAATCGGGCCAATAGCTCAGATAGCCGTTATCCCAGCCTGGGTTTTGTCGAAAGGGATGCTATTGATGGGAAAGTTATCTTTAGAATCTGGCCGCTTTCAGAAATTGGTACGGTATAAGGATGTCAGAAGAAAAAATAGAATATATACAATGGTATCCCGGGCACATGGCCAAAGCCAATCGGGAAATTAAAGAAAAACTCAAACTGATCAATGTGGTAATCGAAGTAGTTGATGCCAGATTACCGCTTTCCAGCAAAAATCCGGAAATTAATCAGTATACCTGGAATAAGCAGCATATCCTGCTACTGAACAAGTCAGATTTAGCCGATCCGGAAGTCAGTCTGGAATGGATTGAGTGGTTTAAAAAAAATACCGATATTCAAAAAGTGGTGCTGTTTGACGCATTTGACCGACGGATGAAGACTGAGCTGGTCAGAACCATTCAGGATTTGAATGTAAAAGAAAAAGCTCAGGTAAAATGTCTGGTTTGTGGAATCCCCAACGTTGGTAAATCCACAGTAATCAACAGTCTGATCGGTAAGAAAAAAACTCAGATTGGCAATAAGCCAGGAGTCACCAAGGGGCAGCAATGGCTGAGTACCCCGGATCACCTGATGCTTTTGGACACCCCGGGAATCTTATGGCCAAAATTTGAAGATCCCCTGGTCGGTCTCCACTTAGCCTGGTTGGGTTCCATTAAGGATACCATTTATGAAAAAGAGAACATCGCTGCAGATCTGTTAAAATATCTACTAATCTATTATCCGGGAGATTTGGAAACCCTATACAAAATTGAAGTAGAAGGCAAAAATATCCCCGAGGTATTCGATGCCATTGCTAAAAGTCGGGGATTGCTGATTAAAGGTGGCGAATATGATTATGCCCGCACCAGTGTGCTGATTCTCAACGATTTCAAAAACGGCCGAATTGGCCGCATTACGTTGGAACGACCAGAGTAACGATGGACTTGTGACAGTGCCTGCTGGTAACGACAAAACAACCAATTACCTTATATAAAGTTGGTTGTTTTTCTATTTGAGCAAAGAAACTATCCATTGATGGAAGTGCAGTTTATTCGGTTTAGAATGGATTATTGGGTGACGTTGTCTATATTTGTTTTACCACTTGTAGTATAATGACGGTAGAATCATAATAAAGAGGTAATCATGAAAAAAATTGATAATATGACCGTTACACAGATAAAAGAGTACATTGTGACCAGGCAGAAGGAAGAATATCCTGACCTGATACCGATGCTGAAAGAAGATCATCGGGCTGCTGTTAAAAAAATTGGGCAAAATTTAGAGAAGAAAACCGCAGCCAGAGACCAGGAAGTTCAACGAATTGAAAAAATGAAATCAATTGAATCCGGTTACTATGATCAGGGTATCTTGAATATCGGTGGCATCGACGAGGTTGGGCGGGGTCCCTTAGCAGGACCAGTGGTGACCTGCGTCATTATTCTGAAACCAGATTCCAGTCGCTTATATGTTAATGACTCAAAAAAAGTTGCGAAAAAAAATCGTGAAACTTTGTGTGAACAACTCCTTGAAGATGCTGTAGATTATGCCATTGGACAGGTTGATTGTGATGTGATTGATAATTTGAATATTCTTAATGCGACCAAAAAGGCCATGACTGATTCGCTGGCGAAGTTGTCTATTAAACCGGATTTGCTCCTGATTGATGCTCTTCATATCGATACAGATATCCCCCAGAAAGCGATTGTCCATGGTGATGCCACCAGCTATGCCATTGCTGCAGCAAGCATTGTTGCCAAAGTCTACCGGGACAATCTGATGCAGATTTATCACGAAGAGTACCCGGAGTACGGTTTTGATCACAATATGGGCTATGGAACGGCTGAACATATAAAAGCCTTAAAAAAATATGGACCGACGCCGATCCACCGTAAAAGTTTTATTCAGAATCTGGGCTTAAAATGAAAACACATAATGTAAAAAAAGGTAAAGCCGGAGAAGCGTTAGCATTAAACTATTTAAAAAATAACGGTTTTCAGATTTATGAAACAAATTATAAAAAGCCATCTGGAGAAATCGATCTCATTGCAAAAGATCATGACACATGGGTATTCATTGAAGTAAAATATCGAAAAAATCTGGATTTTGGATATCCCCGGGAAGCGGTGAACCGGTCAAAACAAAAACGAATTGGTAAAACAGCGCTTTGGTACATAAAAGAAATGCAGCTCGATGATGTCAATATCCGCTTTGATGTTATCGAAATCTATTACGAATCAAACGGGGAGCAGGTGATTAATCATTTAGAAAGTGCTTTTTCGTTTTAAAGAATAAACAGGACTGGTGACTGAAAATTGATCACCAGTCCTGTTGCTTTTTTGAAATACTATTGACCGTCATCTACCGAAATCAGAAAGACTTTTTCAGAATAGGTACCTTTGTTTTCTTTATTCTGAATTTTTAAATAGTCAATATGAAGCGGCTCAAAATCAAAGCTTTCCACAATTGCATCCAGCAATTCGTAGATATCCGAAAGTTCATCTTCAGAGGGTCTTTTCAAAAAAATCTGAGCTTTTTCAAGAAGCTTCTCTTGCAGTGCTTCTCTAACTTCTGATTCACCTAAGATTTTGTACTCACAGGTACGTCCACTGTCTCGAATGATTTCAGGAATTTTATCCCGAACAATTTTGTTGTACTCAACTTTCATAATCTATCACCTCAAGCCTATTATACCCAATGGTTAGGCTTCAAAACAAGAGGCAACAATATTTATTTAGAAAAAACCTGACTGATTCCGATTTGATTGTATGATACAATGAAAACAACTAAAAATTAGAAATAACATCGTAATTATTCAGGGCAAGAACCAATTGCAGTTAAACCCTGAATTTTTGCGGGAATATTGGGTATGTATTTCACAATGGTGTGCAGACTTCTTAAATAAAATCAAAATTTGCTAATTCGCAATAAAATTTAAACTTGTGCTTGCGTTTTGGTTGGAGTAATACTATCATAGTTAGAACAATTCTATTTTAAGATAGGGTTCAAGCTTAAAGATGCATATTATTTAATGAGATCGGATGGGTGCAGAAATTTCTGAATAAACATCGGAAGGAAGGTTTTGTTATGAGGAAGCTAACAATCTCAGTGTTCATATTGGCAGTGATCGGTGCAATTGTTTTTGCACTTAACTTTATGAGTCCCGCAGAATCGGACTCATCGGAAAAACTTTCTTCGAATCCGAGTCAAATAAAAAAAGTAATCGTACCGAAAGACAAAACAGTTAATGCAAAAGATTACGGAGTAAAGGGTGATGGTTTAACTGATGATACCGTTGCCCTGCAAAATGCAATTGATGAAGCGAGTAAAGAAAATGCGTTATTGATCTTACCAGAGTCGGAAAAACCGTATTTAATTACAAAACAATTGATTATTAGCGATGACACCCACATTAGTGGCTATGGAGCAGTCATATTCATGGCCCCACAAGAAGATACAATCAAGAACATGCTTTGGTCAAATCCAGATGATACCGTTTCAAATGTTTCGATCGAAGGACTAACTTTAAAGTCAGAAAATACGATTAAGGGTGTTGATTATTACGAGAACAGTCGTGTCAGCAATGTTCAGGGAATCTACTTTCAAGGCGTTGAAGCGATGACAGTCAATGATGTTTTCATGGATAATGTCTATGTAGGCCTAAAATTAGCCCAAACAGGGAAGTTCAAAAATAAGGATATAACGATAAGTAGACTAGAAATTGATCATTCGGGGATGCCGATACAGATTTCTGGTACGAATGGTTTTAGCATGGTTGACAGTATCCTGAATTCAAGCGACGGCGGAACGAAATGGTTGCATTCCGCATACCTCCGAGGTGACAACAGCAATTTTTATTTTGATAATGTTGAATTCAATAATGCGTCGGGTGGTGGAATAGCAATTGCGGGAAATCCGCAATATAACAAACCGCCTGAAAACATGATTTTCAAAGATTGTCGCATCAAGGATAGTGTTGTGGGTGTTCATATCAATAGCGGTGCCAAAAACATAACAATATCAGGCTTGGTGATTGAAGGGTGTAGTTTGGGTTTTAAAATCAACGAAGCATCCGAATTAAGCATTGATAAGGTAAGTATCAGTGGATCAAAACCGAATGAGAATGACCATGGCGGCTTTAGTATTGAGAATGTCGAGCAAGCTACAATTTCTAATGTTACAATTGATGCCAGCGAAATAACAGAATCCCTGTGTTTGTTGATTGGAAATATTGAAAATTTGAGGTTATCTTCATTTGAAGATAACAACGTTAAGGATATTCCTTTATACAGTGTTAACAGCACCGCAATAATAAAGAATTTGATTATTGAATGATTTTTGTGAAGAATGAAAACAAATCGAATAATTTTTTAGATAATCACATCTTAGAAATACGATCAAATCATAATGCTAAGGTGACATCAAGTAACGATTTTTTAGGAGGACGACAACAATGGCTGATAAAATCTATCTGTCATCACCACATATGAGTGATGAAGGATTTGAAATGGAATATATCAAGGAAGCATTTGCCACCAATTGGATTGCACCACTGGGTCCAAACGTCAATGAATTTGAAAAAGAATTTGCAGTAAAAGTTGGCGCTAAATATGCAGCTGCAGTCAATACTGGGACAGCTGCAATTCACTTGGCATTACGGGCAGTTGGTGTTAGCGAAGGAGATATTGTCTTTTGTCCATCGCTCACTTTTTCAGCAACCGTCAACCCGATTATTTATGAAAAGGCAATTCCGGTATTTATTGATAGTGATGAAGAAACCTGGAATATGTGTCCAATTGCATTAGAAGCGGCTTTTTTAAAATATCCTCAGGTAAAAGCGGTGATTGTCGTTCATCTTTACGGTTTGTCGGCAGATATGGATAAAATCATGGCAATCTGTAATTATCATGGCGTTACTGTCATCGAAGATGCTGCGGAGTCCCTGGGTACTTTGTACAAAGGCAGACAAACTGGCACCTTCGGTGAATATGGCGTATTTAGTTTTAATGGAAACAAGATTATCACTACGTCTGGCGGTGGAATGTTGGTTTCTGATAATCAGGAACGAATTGAAAAAGTGCGATTCTGGTCGACTCAATCGAGAGATTCGGCACGGCACTATCAGCATAGCGAATTGGGTTTTAATTATCGCATGAGTAATATATCAGCGGGTATCGGTCGTGGTCAATTAAAAGTACTGGATCAAAGGATTGCCAAAAAAAAATATATCTTTGAATTTTACAAGCAAGAGCTGGAAAAATTACCAGGGATTGAATTTATGCCGATCAATCATTGGAATGAGCCAAATTATTGGTTGAGTTGCATAACCTTAGATGGATCAATAAAACCACTGGAAATAATCGAGGCTCGGGAAGGCGAAAATATTGAATCACGACCGCTTTGGAAACCCATGCATCAGCAGCCTTTTTTTGAATGGTGTGACTTTATTGGGGGAATCGTTTCAGAAAAGCTGTTTAATTCAGGTCTTTGTCTGCCCTCTGATACAAAAATGACAGACTCAGATCAGAAACGAATTTGTCAGATTATTAAAGGGTTGTGACTGTGATGATCTATAAAAGATTTATAAAAAGACCAATGGATTTTTGTTTATCTTTGGCAGCAATCATTGTCCTCTCACCGGTATTTTTTATTTTGGCTTTGTTGATCAGAAAAAAACTGGGCCATCCAGTGCTATTCAAACAACAAAGGCCGGGTTTAAATGAAAAGGTGTTTACACTCTATAAATTTAGAACCATGACTGATCAGCGGGATGAACTAGGCGCACTGTTACCTGATGATCAGCGACTGACCAAATTTGGTAATTTTTTACGATCCACCAGTCTGGATGAATTGCCGGAACTTGTAAATGTGGTCAAAGGTGATATGGCTGTTATTGGCCCGAGACCATTACTGGTACAATATTTGCCCCTTTACAATGAAAAACAAAAAAGAAGACACGAGGTAAGGCCAGGGTTATCTGGCTTGGCTCAGGTAAATGGACGAAATGCCATTAGCTGGGAAGAGAAATTCGATCTCGATGTTAAGTATGTTGATGCTGTCAGTTTTGTGGAAGATTGGAAGATTATCTTATTAACGTTAAAAAAGGTCTTTAAACGCGAAGGAATCAATGCAAATGATTCGACAACAATGGAGTTATTTCAGGGAACAAGTGGAGACGATAAAAAAAACTATAAAAAGTGCTAAAAAATTCACGGTACTAATCGAAGGGGGCGCTGCATTGTGAAAAAAAAGCTATTGATCATCGGAGCAAGTGGGCACGGAAAAGTTGTCGTTGATATTGCAATGAAAATGAATAAATGGAAAAACATCGCTTTTCTTGATGATGATCCATCAATTATGGAGTGTATGGGATTCAGTGTTGTCGGAAATACAGGGGATGCCTTTAAATTTGCAGATAAAGCAGATGTTTTTGTTGCTGTTGGAAACAATAAAATTAGAGAAGCGGTTCAAAATAAGCTTGAGTCAGCTGGAATAGAGCCACCACTCTTAATTCATCCGTCAGCGATTGTTGGGTCAGCGGTGGAAGTAGGAATTGGAACCGTGATTATGGCTGGGGTTGTAGTCAACAGTGCCACGCGAATCGGCAAAGGCTGTATTATCAATACGGCAGCAACCGTAGACCACGATAATCGTATTGCCGATTTTGTTCATGTTTCGCCCGGGGCGCATCTGGCCGGGATGGTGGTGATTGGTCAAAAAACCTGGATTGGGATTGGCAGTACCATCAGTAATAATCTAACCATTACCGGTGACTGTAAAATTGGTGCCGGTGCGGTTGTCGTAAAAGACATAACTGAATCGGGAACCTATGTGGGCGTTCCGGCAAGGAGTATCCGTTGATGAAAAAACTGTCTGGGAGACCGTTTCAAAAATTGTGTAAACCTCGTGGTTGATGTAGAATAAATACATTAGCCAGGAGGTTTTTATTATGGCAAGAAGAAACGAAAGTAACGAAGAAAAGAATCGTCGGAAATTAGTGGAAAGTTTTCTAAGCGAAAATCCCATCAAAGATCCAAATGACATCCAGGAACTGATGAAGGAAATGATGCGCCAAGTGCTGGAAGGCGGTCTCACCGCTGAATTGGATGACGAACTGGGTTATACCCGCTATGATTATCGGAACAAGGAAACCGAGAACAGCCGGAACGGCTATTCGAAGAAAACAGTCCATACCAGTCTGGGCGATATGGAAATTGATGTTCCCAGAGACCGGAATGGGGAGTTTGAACCTCAATTGATGCCGAAACACAAAAATACCCTGACTCAGGACATTGAAGCAAAAATCATTTCCATGTATGCCAAAGGTATGACCACCGGCGATATTGAGACACATATTAAAGGTCTCTATGGGATCGAAATGTCCGATAGTACCATCAGCCGGGTGACGGATAAAATTCTGCCGATTGCCAAAGAATGGCAGAATCGGCCATTGGAAGAAATCTACGCCGTCGTTTTTATGGATGCGATTCATTTCCATGTGCGAAGCGAAGGCCAGATTATCAAGAAAGCCGTTTATATCGCCATCGGGATCAACATGGACGGGTGCCGGGATGTGCTGGGTTTATGGATTGGGGAAAATGGTGCGACTTGCAAAGTTGCAAGTTAAATTGTACTTAACTGTACTGCTCCTTCTGTTTGGAGCTGGTGACACCGGTTGTTGGGTCAGTGGTTTGCATCATATCGCTGTCGATCATAGAGATCATTTCGTAGGCAAATAAAGCTCCCGTTCTTATTTTTGTTTGGCTGCCATCAAGCAGATCCATCATACTGCTGCCGGGAAGCCCAGCAGAAAGCTCGGCTTTTTTATTTAATAGGAAATTACGCAAAAAAGGAAAAAAGATAAGCCCCACAAAAGAAAAATAGGTACAACAAAAAAGCTTTCAAACAAATGAAAAAAAATCAGAAGAAAAGATCATCATCGAAGAAAGCGTCATTAAAAAGATCATCGTCTTCGTGAAGAAAATAATCCATATCAAGAAGATCATCGACAGACATCCGGCGGATTTCATCTGGAGAGATGCCTTCGGGGGGATTAAGGATATATTTATCGCGCAGCGCTTTAACATCGGCGGGTGATGGCATGGGAAACCTCCTTGAGAAGAAAAAGATATCCCATTATAGCATAAAAAAGGTGAGTCATGAAGAATCGGGATGTCTCAGATATTGATGAAAAAGCGCTGTATGGTGGCGGTAGATCTCCAGAGTGCTCATGGTATGACCACAGGAACAAAGAAGTGGATCAAGGCCAAAAGAGAGAGCGATGGAATCGCGCCAGCGGTTGAAGGAGCGAAGAATCTTACGTTTATCGGGATTGATGGCATAGCGAAAGTAGGGCATCTGGGGATGTTGTTTGGCATAAATCCCGTAGTAACGGATCATTTTGAAATGTTTGTCGGGAATATGGCGGATGAGGCGCTTGATGAAAGCCATGGCAGGAAGGGTTTCGTGAACCAGGAGGTCATCTTCATGGCGGTTGTAATGAAAGGTGACCGATTGACCATCATAGGAGTCGATGTGTGAAGTGGCAATGACGGGACGGCCAAGGTAACGGCCGATATAGTTGGCAACCTCATGGGGATTGCAGACATTGGGTTTGGCATAAACATAAAAACCTTGAGGGCAGAGTTTGTAGATCAAGGATTTCATGGGGGTAAAGGAAGGGCCGAGACGGACAGCCAGGCGATCAAGAAGAGCGGTCCGGAAGGCAAAGCGGAGGAAGTTGAAATTGAAATGACTGACTTTGCGCCAGGGAGTTTTGTTGCCGGCGGCCCCTTCGGAAACAAGGACGTGGATATGAGGGTTCCACTTGAGATCACGGCCAAAGGTGTGGAGGACGGCTATAAAACCGGGGGTGAAGTTTTCAGAACGGTTGATTTTTGAAAAAAGGCGCAGGAGTACGTCCCTGACAGAATGGAAAAGATCAGATAGCAGGGAGCGATTCTTCAAAAAGAAAATGCGCAGCTGTTCAGGAATGGTAAAAACACAGTGGCGATGACGGCAGTTGAGCAGTTTGAAGGACATGGCGGTGGAGCGTTTCCGGGAATAGAGATTGCCACAGGTAGGACAGAAACGGCTTTTGCAGCGAAACGGCACAAATTTTAATTTGCCGCAATGATCACAGCCGTACAAAGCAAAACCTCTGGAAAAATCACCACAGTGAATCATTTTATCAATATTTTCGACAACAACCGGTCGCAGTGACAAGGAAAGAATCTGGTCATAATAATCAGAAAAAATCTGCTGTAAAATACTCACGCATGCATTTTACAATAAAATGAAGATAAAGAAAACCCCAGAACCCCTCAAGATTGAGGGGCAGGGGTGTTGATGTGCCGTAGGCACTTTTTTTAGTATCCGGCAGATTGGTCATATCAATGAAGGTGGGTGCCAGGTCGAGGTGGCTGGTTACCGCATCAATGGTATTGCCTCCTTCATATTCTGGGTGCACGATAATCAGGGGAACGTGGATGTTGTTTTCGTACATAAAACCGCCTTTTCCCCGGAGTCCATTGGCTCCCTGCATATCACCGTGGTCGCTGGTAAAGACGATGATGGTATTATCCAGCATTTCCAGATTGGATAGTTCAGATAAAATATTATAGAGCTGGCCATCATTGTCCTGAATACAATTATAATAATAATCCTGGAAATTTTCCCAACGGCTGGCCTCGGCGGGAATTTCGCCCACCCGACGGTTCCATAAATCAAAATATTCCAATTCAGCCGGGACTCTGCCAGGAGCATCAATAGCCTGAGACCAGCTAGACGGAATTTCCGCCTTGGGGTAACTGGTTTCATAAATTGTATTAACCGGAGCTCCGGCAATAGCAAAGGTTGTTTGGCCAGTGTCCTGTACGGCGACACCGTCTGAATCAGTGTTATAATACATAATATCGTGGGGATTCACGAGATTGACGGCCAGGAAGAAGGACTGTCCGGAGGCATTGGTAGCCGATCCTTTTGAGCGCAGCCAGCTGACCGTATCTCCAGCAATGTTGCTATCTTGCATATAGCCCTGCTGAAGCTGTCCAACAATATCACCCTGGGCATTCCAGTCAGAAAACCCGTAGCCCAGCAGCCCATTCTGCTCCTGCATGGCGGGTTGGCTGGTATCATCAAAAACACTGGTGTCGCCCATGTGCCACTTGCCTTTAAATGCCGAGTAGTATCCAGCTGAGAGCATCCGGTCACCGACCGTGGTGAGATTTTCAGAAATCGGCTCCTGCCAGGGTGATTCAGTATTGTCAATCATCAGCGTATCCGTGATGTGGGTGCCAGTGTAAATGACAGATCGGGATGAGGTGGAGACATTGCTGCAGGTATAATGTTTTTCAAAGGTAGTTCCCATTTTTTTTAGCAGTTCCCGGGCTTTGTAATTGGTGCCAGCCGGGAATTCATCAAAATAATGCTCCTGATCGACTGTTACAAAGACAATGTTATAATTGCCATCGTTATTAGGCTGGGCATCGAGATGAGCGATTCTTTGATCAATGGGCTGGTTGCCCGTGTTTTGTGCGCAGCTTGAGACACCCAGCAACGAGGTTGCCAGTGTGAGACCTAATGCTGCTTTTTTAATGTTCATTTAAAGACCTCCTGATCTATAATTTTGAGTATCCGACTTAGCCAACAGTAAAAGGATAATTAATTTGTGAGTAGTGCCCAGTCAATGATTGCTGTTAACCCCAATATACCCAGACGAATCCGTGATAATCATCTCATCATGGAAAGCAAACAGCTTTGCTGATATTAAGAAAGAATATTCGGGTTTAGTGGGGAATGGTTGTTTTTTAAATCAAAAAGAACAATCACAGTGGCAACGTATCTGGATACATTTAAGAATATAATATTATTTTGCAAAAAGACTAGATAAAAAATGATAAAAAGGATATAATAAAGTGGCTTATGATAGAGGTTCTTTGTCAGTGATCTGATAAAGGCCTCTTCTTTACGGAACGGCAACAAAATGATGAAATACAAATTTGCAGATTAATGCGGCGATTGTACAAAAAACTGGCACCTGCTACTGGAAGCGAGTAAAATCAGGTAGTTTTAAAAAGTCACAATGAGATTATTTTACAGGGGTTGCCAATCAAATCAATGGAGGATTATAAAAAATGATAACAGTATCAGAACTAAGCTTAAATTTTAGCGGAACAAATCTTTTTTCCAATGTAAATATAAAGTTTACCCCGGGGAATTGTTATGGGGTCATTGGAGCGAACGGGGCTGGAAAAACCACTTTTTTGAAAATTTTATCAGGCGAAATTGAACCATCCACCGGGAATGTCTTTATCCCCGAGCACATGCGGATGTCGGTCTTAAAGCAGGATCATTATGCTTATGATGCGTATTCAGTTTTGGATACCATCATGATGGGGAATCAACGTTTGTATTCGGTTATGAAAGAAAAAGATGCCCTGTATATGAAAGAAGATTTTTCTGATGAGGACGGTATCCGGGCTGGCGAACTGGAAGGTGAATTTGCCGAAATGGGCGGTTGGGAAGCCGAATCCGATGCGTCCCGTATCATTCAGGGGCTTGGTCTGGGGGTCGAAATTCTTGATGCCAATATGGACAGCCTGACTGGTAACGAAAAGGTCAAGGTTTTACTGGCCCAGGCCTTGTTTGGCAAGCCGGAAATCATCTTACTGGATGAGCCCACTAACCATTTGGATATTCAGGCCGTCGAATGGCTGGAAGAATTTTTGATGGATTATGAGGGAACGGTTATTGTGGTATCCCATGACCGTTATTTCTTAAATAACGTCTGTACCCATATCGTCGATATCGACTTCGGTAAGATTAAGGTTTATGTCGGAAATTATGATTTCTGGTATGAGTCCAGTCAGTTGATTCAGCGCCTAATCAAAGATCAGAACAAGAAAAATGAAGATAAGGCCAAAGAGCTTCAGAACTTTATCGCCCGGTTCTCAGCCAATAAATCCAAATCCAAACAGGCCACATCCCGTAAGAAAATGTTGGATAAACTGAATATTGAAGACATGCCGTCTTCATCCCGAAAATATCCCTGGGTTGGCTTCCAGATTGATCGGGAACCCGGTAAAGAAATTTTAACGGTTGAGCATTTATCAAAAACCATCGATGGCGTCAAAGTTCTTAATAACGTCAGTTTTCGGGTTAACAAAGAAGATAAGATCGCTTTTGTTGCTGACAACGAGATTGCCATGACGACCTTGTTTAAAATTCTGATGGAAGAAATTGAACCAGATGAAGGCAGTTTTAAATGGGGGGTCAGTACCACCCAGTCGTATTTCCCGAAAGATAACAGCGATTATTTTAATGGATGCACATTAAATATTTGTCAATGGCTACAGCAGTATACCGAAGAAATTACGGAAACCTATATCCGGGGTTTTCTGGGACGGATGCTTTTTTCTGGCGATGATATTTATAAAGAGGTTCAGGTTCTGTCTGGGGGCGAAAAGGTACGTTGTATGCTGTCCAAAATGATGATGTTTGGTTCAAACGTTTTAGTCCTGGATCAACCGACCAATCACCTGGATCTGGAATCCATTACCGCCGTTAATAATGGTCTGATTGATTTTAAAGGGATCTTACTCTTTGCCAGCCATGACCATCAGTTTATGCAAACCGTAGCGAATCGCATTATTGAAATCAGAGAAGAAGGCATCATTGATCGTCTCTCGACGTATGATGAATTCATTGAATACAAAAAAAGTCTGGCCTAGTATCATATCAAGCGCACTGCCAATGGTAAATTTACCCTTGGCAGTGCGTTTTTCTGTTTTATAATGATGTCATCTGATCCGAAAAAATAAAAGATTCAAATGATGTGGCTGGTCAGACGTCCGTAAAAAGTTGTGTGGAATTGTTGATTATTTAACGATTTGTGTATTAACTCACAACATAAAAATTTACAAAGTCATAAGATTAGTTTATAATTAAATCGATATGATGAATCGAGAGAGGCTAAAATGGACAAAATAGAATTAATACAGCTAGCTGAAGACTTTATAGCAAATTCAGCTGATAATCGGATAAAAATGGACAGTAAAGCACCCATTGAATTAGTCGGTGAAAAAATATATGATCCGCCAATTTTTGGTTTTTGTGAAGCGAGTGATGAGGTGTTTGCAGTTCTCAAAAACCCCGAGGTGATTGGCTGCCATTTCCGGAATCCCCGGGAGTGGTTGCCGACAGCACAAACTGTGATCTCATTTTTTCTGCCCTATAGTGAAGCTGTCAAAGCCAGCAATCGGGAACAAAAAATCTGGCCCTCCTGGGGATGGTTAGTTGGTCGGGTTGAAGGCCACCGCTTGTTACGTACCCTGTTATCAAAAATGGAGTTACACTTAAGAAAGGCTGGTTATGCTTCAGTCATTCCGACTATGGATAAAAAGTTTTTCAGCATTACCGAACCCATTGAAGAACTTTGTGGTGAGCCGCTGGCCTTCACAAGTAACTGGTCAGAACGCCACATCGCTTACCTTGCCGGACTGGGAACTTTTGGTCTTTCAAAAGGATTGATCACGAAAAAGGGTATTGCTGGCAGATTTGGCAGCCTGGTGACTGAACTGCAGTTGGAACCCAATGGGCGACCATATGAAATTTATAACGCCTATTGTACGCAGTGCGGAGCGTGTGTTAAGCAATGCCCGGTGAAAGCCATTTCAATTGAAAAAGGAAAAGATCATCGTTTATGTAGCATTTTTTTGGATAAAACTGCAGAAAAATACAAACCTCGATATGGTTGTGGTAAATGCCAGGTCAATGTTCCCTGTGAAAATGGCATACCAGGTCAAAAAAGTAATTAGTATCGTCAAACAAAATTTCGTTTGTGTTTGGACGATATGCGATGATTAGTAAGAATGAGAAAAGCGTAAAAAACGTCGTTGGCTGTAATCTCAGAAATCCAACCAGTTTAGCTTAAAAATATGGAGTTTAATCATGCTTGCAAAAAAGTATCAGAAGCTTGAAGAATTAGAAAAAGTGATCGAGTTTACCTATCCCGGAATTACCTTGCTGATTCGTGATTGCAATCTCGGTGAATTAGGGAAAAAATACCAGGTCGGGATGGTGCTAAAGGAACTGGGATTTACCGATGCCAGTTTGCGCCGGGGTGGTATGGTAACGACCCATCGTCTGGCAATTCTTTCAAATCATTATGCAAACATGCAATCTTATGAGCATGACACCCATTGGGGGCTTTGTGTGATGGAGGCAGGCTCGCATTTCAAAGTGTTGGATACCTTTACTCAGGGTGATAAAACCCAGATTATCCTACTTCATCTGCCCGAAAAAGGCTGGGAGGTTTTCGACACTGTGGCAACAAACATTGATCAGCAGGTTGTGGAAATTATCCGGGAAGGATTTACACATTGTCTCGAACTTCCGCCAATTCCTGAACTGACTACCCAGAGCTGGCTCAAACGTTGCCACTATCCCATTGGCATGTCTGAGAAAGGCGATTATTTTCCCCTCAGTACCGACTGAATCATTTTTATATTGAATCCGAATCACAAGAATAATGGTGACATTATATCTTGTGATTTTTTTATCCTACTTATCACACAAAATGACCTGATGATTGAAACGGCTGTTTTGGGGTAAATAGAAGAACATAACACTGCGATTTGGAATTGGATAGAAAATGAAATCATGAATTTAAGGTAGATGAGGTGAGTAAATTGGATGATCATCGAACGGGTCAAATCAAAAAAAATGACGCTTTTTTTGAAGAACTATTTCGAAATAATACTGAAATAATGCTGTTGATTGATCCAGAGTCCCTCAAAATTGAAGACTGCAACATTTCTGCCTGTGAATTTTATGGAAAATCCCATGATAAGATGATCACATCTAAAATTACCCACTTTAATTGCCTCAGTGAAGAGCAACTGAAGAAAGAAATTACTCGGGCTAAAAATAAAGAACGGAAGCAGTTCTATTTTAAACAGCTTCGTGCGAATGGCGAAATCTGTGATGTTGAAGTGCGAACAAGTCCGGTAGCGCTAGAAGGCAGAAATTATTTACTTTCGATTGTGACAGATATTTCCGGATTGCAACTTGACAGTGATTTATTGCGACAGGAAAATACGCTCTTAGAAAAGCGGGTTGCGGAACGAATCGATGATCTGAATGAACTGAATAATCAGCTAATCGTTGCAAAAGCTGAATTAGAACGGGAAATGGTCTTCATTAACGCATTGTTTGAGAGCATTCCTGGTTATCTGTACGTTTATGATGAAACCGGAAAGCTGATTAAATGGAATAAAAAACATGAAGAAATGACTGGCTATTCAGCTGAAGAGCTGGCTCACATGACCCTGGATCAGTGGTTTGAAGGTGAGGATTTAATTAGAGTCATGGCAGAGGTTGAAGCGGTATATAAAACAGGTTATGGCGAGGTCGACGCTAACCTGATTACTAAGGGTGGCGGAAAACTCCTCATTCGATCCAATGGGGTGCTGATGAACCTCGATGGAAAACGGTATTTCACCGGAGTAGGAATTGATATTACCGAAAGCAAGCGGCTGGAATCCGCCCTGGAACAAGAAAGCAAACTGCTTGAGACAACGCTGATTTCTGTTGGCGATGGGGTTATCTCCTGTGATCGGAATGGCCAGATTCTATTTATTAACCGGGTGGCAGAAGAATTAACCGGCTGGACAAAAAATGAGGCCTTGGGTAAACCATTTGAAGACGTATTTAACATTGTAAATGACACCAACCATGAGAAAGCTGGAAACATTGTTGCAGATGTTATCACTACAAAAAGTATTCGGGAGTTGGATAATCAAACCCTGCTGATTGCCAGCGATGGCAGTGAACGCCCCATCGAAGACAGCGCTGCTCCGATTATTGATGAAGGCGGCGAGGTGCTTGGTGTTGTGGTGGTATTCCGGGATTATACCGAGAAAAAACAGAAGCTGGAACAGATTCAATTTTTAAGCTATCACGATCAGCTCACCGGACTCTATAACCGGCGTTTTTACGAAGAAGAACTTCGTCGTATGGATACCCTGCGAAATCTTCCGCTGTCTTTAATCATGGGAGATGTTAATGGATTAAAACTGGTAAATGACAGTTTTGGACACGTCATGGGGGACGAATTATTAAAAAAAGCGGCTGCTGTCATTTCCAAGTCGTGTCGGGCTGATGATGTTGTAGCAAGATTAGGTGGCGATGAGTTTGTTGTCTTATTACCGAAAACCGATCAAGTGGTTGCCGAAGAAATAATCGCACGTATTGAAAAATTGGCTAGTAAGGAGAAAGTCGGCACCATGGAGTTATCCATTTCATTTGGGTTTGAAACAAAATATGACAAGGATGAAGATATCCAACAGGTATTTAAAAAAGCCGAAGACTATATGTATCGTCGAAAACTTACTGAAAGCCTGGGGATGCGGAATAAAACGGTCGGAATGGTCATTGAAACCTTGTTTGATAAATACCAGAAGGAGATGTTACACTCCGAACGGGTCAGCAAACTGTCGGCTGAATTAGGAAGTAAGATTGGGCTGAACATAAAGGACTCCCATGATCTAAAGACGGCTGGATTAATGCATGATATTGGAAAGATTGGCATCGCCGATGGAATTCTTGACAAATCAGAAAAACTTAATGATGAAGATTGGGCAGAAATCAGGCGTCATCCTGAAATTGGCTACCGTATTTTAAGTTCTGCCAATGAGTTTGCTGAAATTGCCGATCACATCCTTGAGAGCCACGAACGCTGGGATGGTTGTGGGTACCCTAAAGGACTAAAAGGCGAAGAAATTTCACTGGAAGCCCGAATCATTGCGATTGCTGATGCCTATGATGCAATGACCAAGATGCGGTTTCATATGGAATCGCTCACAGTTGAAGAAGCAATTGAAGAGATTAACCGTTGTTCCGGAACCCAGTTTGATCCTGAAATTGCCAGAGTGTTTATTGACATAATTAAAAATGAGGATTAAGTATTGGTGACAACTGAACTGAAACGCTTTGTTAAGCGTTCCAGTTTAATCGTGTTTTTTGAGGTTGCGCAAATTATGAAACATGACGCCAAAGGTTTCATGTTTTACCTGGGTGGGGTCAAATTTTACCAGTTTAAAGGTGATTTGTACACAAAACCCAATGGCAAAGGCCGAAATAACCGTTCCCAAACCAACCATTCCACCCAGTAGCCAGCCAATAAAAACAACACTGACTTCCAAAATACCGCGGCAAAGGCCCACAGGCAGTCCTGTCTTGCGGGTTACCGCCACCATCAGGCTATCCCGGGGACCAGCGCCGAAGGCTGATGAAATATAAAAGTATGTTCCCAGTGAAATAATAAAAAGACCAATAATGAGTACCAGAGACCCGATCCAGAAGTTGTCAAAAAGTGGGATGAAATCTAAATAAAGGATCAGATCCATGAAGAGTCCGATCATGAACATATTAAAAATAGTGCCAAGTCCAATTTTTTCCCCCAGCATGAATACAATGGCAACAATGAGGGCACCCACGGCGGTATTCACCAACCCGATACTGACCCCAAGGGTTTGACTGATCCCACTGTGCAGAACTTCCCAGGGAGCATAACCGACATTTGCCCGCATGGTCACAATAATTCCCAATCCATATAGAAAGAGCCCAAAATTCAGTTTGATAAATCTTACAATGTAGCCAGTCATGATGCCCTCCTGATAGAATAATGTTCCCAGTATAACACAAAACAATTCGTGGTCAAACAATAAAATCTGCTAATCTGAAGATTTCAAGCAGTTGACTGCTTGTTTACTTTAAAAATAATGTGGTATACTAACAACAAATAGAATAGCTGGAGCATAATGCTTGGGAGGTAAGAAATGAAAGTAATTGGTATAAATGGCAGTCCTCACGGTGAAGGAAATACATTTACGGCGCTTAGTATTGCGGGTGATATTTTTGCTCAAGAAAGCATCGATTTTGAAATTTTCAACGTTGGGATGAAGGCGGTTCAAGGCTGTACGGGATGCAATGCCTGTGGAAAAAATAAAAACGAGCAGTGTATCTTTACCAAAGATGTTGTCAACGAAGGAATTCAAAAAATGAAGGCCGCTGATGGGATTGTTTTTGCCAGCCCTGTCCACTTTTCCGGCATCAGCGGAAATATGAAGTCATTTTTGGATCGAGCTTTTTATGTTGCTGGCGCCAATGGTGGATTGTTTCGTCACAAGGTGGCTGGCGCCCTGGTTGCCGTCAGACGTTCTGGTGGGGTGGCAAGCATTGATCAATTAAATCACTATATCACCTACTCCGAAATGGTTATGGCTACTGGTAACTACTGGAATGTTATTCATGGTCGGACTGCGGGAGAAGCCTCCCAGGATACTGAAGGTGCTCAGACCATTGAGGTCACAGCTGCCAATATGGTTTGGTTGATGCGCCTGATCGAAAATGGCAAGGGGGTTGTGGCCGAGCCGAACCCTTATAAAAAAGTGTATATGCATTTTGTCAGATAAGTCAGATTCACTAAAAAACACGTTTAGACAATCGTTTAAACGTGTTTTTTCATGGGCTATTTAAAGGTCAAGTTAACTGGTCCGACCCCGCCATCGATATCAATGTGATGTGGTGCAGATTTTGATCCAGTACCAGTTTCTGAAAGATTTTGACCATTAATGGTAATAGGGCCAATACCCTGGTCAGCGGTAATAAAATAGTCGTTCACACTGGCGTTGATATCTAAACTGGTCTGGCCAACGCCACAGTCGATTTCCAGATCGCCAGTAACCAGTCCTTGAATATCTATGAGTCCGACACCACCTTTGATCGCAAAGTCATTGAGTTGAACATCGGTAAAATGAACAGCACCGGCACCGCCGTTAAGTTTACCGGAATCGGCTTGAAGCTGGTCTGCGACAATTTCTCCAGCGCCTTGTTTGAGGATCAGTTCATCGGTGATAATTTCTAATAATTCGCCACGTCCAGCCCCGATTTCAAGTTCCATTTTTTTCAAATGCGTGTCACGAGGGATTGTCACCACAAGATTGGGAGCTTTATCTTTGCCGATCAGATTCGGCAAGATATTGGTATTTTCCTGATCTTCAATGACAAGTTTGCTATTGTCCAGAGTGGCAGTTAAGCTTGCCGGAATGTTTGTACCTTCAACTTGAAAAGTGTCGCCGCTTTGCAGGGTAATACTACCGGCGTCAAATTTGATCAGAACGGACTCCAGTTTACCACTGAAATCCTGCTTGAAGCTATGACTATTTTGTTCAGTGATGGGGGGGCGATTATCGATAAATCCAAAACCCCGCAAAAGAGCCACGCCGCCATTGACAATACTGGAGATGATTCCTAATGCCAGAACCAGACCAAAGGCAATGGCCAGGTATTTAATCCAAGTGTGATTGGTATTCATTTGACTTCTGTCCCCCCGAAGATATTGGTGGAGTTGATATAGATAGTCGGAGGATTATCGCCTAATGGTTGATTGGCTTTGTTCGAAGCGCCGCCAAAAATCGGTGTTGTCGACATTTCTACCCGGACATTATTGGGAACCAACAGATCAACGCCGCCAAAGACGGCAGTGGCAGAAATATAAATGTCCTGGTTGATAATCGCTTGTCTTAGGTCAAGGGAGACACTCCCGAAAACCGCAGTTAAATTAGCACCATTAAATTCTTCGCCAGGAAAGTTAATCTCCTGACCGCCGAAAACAGCAGAATATTCGGGGAGACCATCCTTAGTCATGCCTTGAATCAGCTTGGCATTTTTGCTGAGGCGATCTTTAAACATAATGCTCAGACCAACGGCAATGATAATAATTGGAAAAATCAGATCGACCAGTAGCGACCCATCAAAATAACCCCGGGCTGATATAAAAAGTAATACCCCAATACCCAGTCCAATGGTATTCCAAAGCTGAATCCCATTTTGAACCATGCTAATGGCACAGGGAACAATTATAAACAGGGTCCACCAGCCAGTAAAAAATAATTCAAAATTCCAAAGGCCAAACACATTTCCGGCAAAACCAAGGCCAATAACGACCAACAGAAGTCCCCATAACAAGTTTCCGACTCGATTTCTCATTTTTTTCTCCTTACTTCACAGTTTTCTATATTATAACATGACTCTGAACGAAATAAAATTCATCGGCACCGATTATAATTTAAAAATAAACTAAAACGATGTTATTTATAATTGACTAAATGAAAAGGGGTAGGTAAAATGGTAGAAAGACAAATGCGATAACATCAGAATCTTAAATAAGCTGGTTCATTTGGTGAGATTCACTGATTGTGTGCATTACTAAAAAAGCAAGATCGATTGCTAAGTAGAGGGAGACAACATGGGTTTAGAGAGTGTTTTATATAAATGTGACAAGGGTGTGGATCTCAAACAATTGCGGCTAAAGCCTTGGGCAGTGGCTTCAGAAGTGATGGGGCGATTTAAAAAAACTAATCAGATTCATCGCTGGTTTTTAGAGAACATTCAAAATGGCGTCGATGACGGCCGATTCTATGTGGTGGAGGAATATCAGTTTAAAAAGCTCTACAAATTGTGTACCACGGTGGAAAGCAATCATGATCGTGCTGAAGAATTATTACCGACGTTAAAGGGATTTGACATTGGGAGCGCCAAGTATGATGCTGTGTATTTTGAGAATCTGAGTAAAGTACTCATTATTCTGGGACACATTAACAATACGTTTGACTTTGAAAAAAACGAGTTGGTATACAGCAGTTCCCATTAAAAAACGAAAGAAAGATGTTATCTGATTATAAAAAACCAGCTGAATTTGTTTCAGCTCTTTTTTTTAAAAGAAGGTTAGGCCGTTTTTTGCTTTTGACTTAAATTTAAATTAAGTTAATGTTTGGCTGAAAACTGACGATAATAGAGTAGTGGAATCACTTAGAATGTTTGTGAAAGTCAAATAATAATTGTGATTTCGTAAATTATCCGTGTTTATTGTAAAATATAAATACAGAAAATTGCAAAGCAAAAATCCATAGTATTG
>JABNAD010000312.1_pt1 | contig 34287 bp, 34 predicted proteins | sample 7240381 | NCBI WGS metagenome assembly JABNAD01 (sample SAMN11332834, study PRJNA596920) | anaerobic digester metagenome | biome: digested sludge; isolation source: digested sewage sludge-derived enrichment culture grown on H2/CO2 | place: Germany: Goettingen
CTTGGACCGGAGTATGAAAAATTCTACACCTGAAAAAAGATCTGGCGAATGTGGGATGCAAAATTTATATTCAAAATAGCAATTATTAGCAGAAACTGAGATAAAATAACTAAACTCTCTCCTAATAGGTACTATTAAAATTATGAAGACAGAAAAGAATTTTTCCTCCATCCGATATAGGAACAGATTTTAGTATCACATTCTTTTTTGCATTATTTTTACATTGAATAGAGATCACAGGGCTATAATAGTCCTCATTTACTTCGAAATTATCTGAATCATCATCTTTCCATTCAGGATTTTCTGAACCTTTACAAATTATTTTTCCAAGAAATTCTTTCCATGTTTGGATATCTTTCTGACAATATCCGAACAGATCAGAAAATTTTGGATTAATCATGGTAACACAACCTTGATTATTAGTTACTAAAACAGGGAGATCACAAAATCGTATAGCTTCCTGAAACCTAATATCACTCATTTTCATACGTTCTTCTGTTATCCGCCTTGAAATTGCAATAGATGCCTGTCGAAGAAATGATTCAATAATTTTGTGATTTTCCAGTTCTTCATCAGGACGAAGACATATTCCGACTATCCCATGGAGATTGTTCTGCCATACCAGTCCTGCAACCCAGATCTTTCCGATATTATTATTTTCTATAAATTGTTTACACACCTCTCGAGGAAAAAGACCTCCACAAAGATCGTAAAAAGGAATGGACTCATCGTTAAAAAATGGTTTAAAATGTAATTCAGTCATTGGTTTGAGAGATCCAAGGCTCCAATTAAAGGGAGATTTACTAAAGTATTCTTTGATTGGTACCTGTAATCCAAACAACTCTTCTCCATTATTAAGTTCTTTTGTATTTTCACGGAAATTTTGGTCTTTAATTATTTTCATAAAAAGACCATTGTTTTTTTCATCATAAGATAAAACCCAACATCGGGGATTACTAGGTAATAGAGAAGAAATAGTATCAGCTATGTACTGAAATATATCTACATTCGGTGCTAACTCTACAAGTTCCATTGCAGTTTTGGTAAGTAACTCCATGTCTCGAACATATTTTGTTTTTTCTGAAATATCCTCTAAAACAACTGTTAATCCTTTCATTCCCTCTTCAAATAGGGTTGGGATTACTTCCATTTTAAAAAAATGTTGGAATTTTCCTTTGTGATAACAAATATCTGATATTATTTGTTCATTTTTTGTAGACTCAATAATTTTTATAGTATCTGGAGATGATATGATTGGAAGAGAATCTTCACTTATATGTCGCCCAATAATATCATCTTTTGATGTATTGGAGTAACGAATATACTGCTCATTCACCTGAACGACATTTAAATTTTCATCCAGGATTACTATCATATTTTTCGTAAAACACAAAAATGCAGATAAAGGGATCCTTTGAGAAAGCCAATAGACTCGAGCAGACCCTATTTTTTTTGTTTCAACTTTTCCTTCAGCACGAAGGATGTCAAGATACTTAGAAATGTAATTTCTATCTTTTTTCAATTTTTTACTAATATCAGTGATAGTAAGTCCATGAGGACTAGTTTTAAGTCTTTTTAGGATTGCAACAGTAATGTCCTGTTCTTCAACCATATTTTAATATTGAGCCATCTTTTAAATATATTTTTGAATGGATTTCTTATTTTGGAATTCCCAAAAAAAGGTGTAATTAATCTCTCAAGAAACTTGAAAATCAATTAAAGATTATACGATACCCGATACACAATTCCATTCATATCATCGGAAATAAGAAGAGAACCATCCTGAATTACCTCCACATCAACCGGTCTTCCGTACACCGTTCCGTTGTGTAACCATCCCTCGATAAATGGTTCATAAGAAACCGGAATCCCGTTTTCCCGCTGTACAATAGTTAACCGGTACCCGATAGGATCTTTCCGGTTCCAGGATCCATGTTCTGCTATGATTATTGCATTTGTATAAGAGTCTGGAAACATTTCACCTGTATAAATTCTCATACCCAGAGAAGCTACATGGGGTCCGAGTTCTCTGGCTGGAGGAGTACAGTTTTTGCATCCGTCCGGAGACAGATCACCAAATTCCGGATCTATAATGTTACCTCCATGAAGATAGGGGTACCCAAAGAACATTTTTGGTGTGGGGGCATGATTTAGCTCATCTGGGGGAACATTGTCTCCTAACATATCTCTTCCATTATCAGTAAACCAAAGATCACCTGTCTTTGGATCCCAGTCAAATCCAACGGTATTTCTTACACCCGAAGCAAATTTTTCAAGGCTTGTTCCATCAGGATTCATCCGGTGGATTGCAGCATAGAAATCACCAGGTGGTAGACAAATATTACAGGGTGCTCCGACCGGAATGTAGAGCTTACCATCTGGACCAAACCTGATAAATTTCCAGCCATGAGCTGTATCCTTTGGAAAACCAGCATACAAGATTTCATAATCTGGGATATCAGGAAGAGTCATTTCTATTCCTGGAAATTTTATTATCCGGCTAATCTCTGCCACATAGAGATCGTCTTCTAGTATTGCTACTCCATTTGGCATGGTAAGATCGCTAGCAATAATGGTTCGATTCTCTGCAAAACCATCTTCATCGGAATCACGAACAGCATATACTTTGTCTTCCCTGGTTCCGATGTAGAGCGTTCTGTTTTTACTATATGAGAGAGATCGTGCACCCGGAACATGAGTTGCGTATATGTTAATGTGAAATCCATCCGGAAGAGATATTTTATCCAGGATTTCATGATACATGTCTGGATCCATCTCAACTGCATCAGTAGGATGGATAATCAGGTTTTCATGGAAAACAGAATTCTGCATTGGAAAATCCGGATGAAACGGAATCATCAGAACTCCTAGTAGTATTAGAATACCGAGGCAAAAGATGATTCTCGCAGGATTTGCAGACCATCCGGACATAAGCAATAATGTGATTATGAGTATTTAAATTTCGGTATTTCCATGGATTTTGTCACTAACTATACTCTGAACCGGCCGGTATTCAATTACTTTGGAATTCATTGGGAAAAATAGGAGACAGGGAATTATTAAAATCCACTCTTCAATAGTTACACACCTGATTGAAGAATGGCAGAAAAAAAGATCTATTTGCTGCACATATGAAGCGCCTGCCTCTCAATCAAAAACCACTAAAAATCATGTAATTGGATATGTAAAATATATATTATTAGATCTATTGTAAAGCAAATTGTGTACTCATGTACCAATTCCTGAATTACTATCATTGACCTGAGTAATATCTACGTGTAACTGCAGGATTTCCGCAATAAAGATCTAAATTCAAAAAATTATGCCTAGATATTAAATCAGAATAATATTTAATAGCGGATTTTCTCCTCACAATGCTTCACTCTGCTTCACTTTGATGAAAAGTTGCAGCATGTCTCCATCATGGACCTGGCTCTGACCATTTTACTACCATTATCTATGAGATAATGATATGAAAAAAAAGATCGAAAATTTAAAACCCACAAACTTGAATAACCATTGCAGAAAATCGGATGCATATTTTCTGCAGGTTTTCTGCACGTGCAGAAAATGAAAAACGGATAATTTGACTCTAAAATAGTACATGTACATATGTACACTCTTATATGATCTCATTTTCTGCAACACATACGCTCACGTACTGTTTTCCGAACCTGAGTTCAAGAGGTTGGATCTTTCATACATGTTCATGTATGAGATCATGGTTGCAGAAAATGAAATGAAAAAAATGTATAAATCTGGTAAATATATGATCGAAGGATTTAATTAGGGCGGATCGTTGCAGAAAATAACTCATGGTTGCAGAAAATTTTCTGCAAATCAAACAAATGACATTATGAAGTTAAGGTCAACAATGAAATCAATCATAAGAACAAAAAGAATTTTTAACGCCGAAAGGGAGATTTGAACTCCCGAGGTGTTACCACCAGTGGTTTTCAAGACCACCGCCTTCCCGGACTAGACTATCTCGGCACCTATACATGTCTGTATATCTACTTTAAAAATATATTCATCAAGTACCGATCAATACCCGTATATTCTTTTACATTTCACCTGAAAGGAGAGGGATAATTCTGCACACTTCCATAACTGTAACTGGGATCAGGGGCCTTCCTCTGATTCAGAAAGGAGATAACCTTCCACGTCTGATTATCGACAAATGCGCTTTGGAAGATGGAGACATCATCTGTATCGCAAGTACCATCATATCAAAAGCGAAAGGATACACTCGGCACCTGAAAGATATCATTCCCGGTAATCGTGCAACACATATAGCAGAGAAGACTGGTGAAGATCCCCGTTTTATTCAGGTAGTCCTTGATCAGGCCTGTGATGTTCTCATTGAAACACCATTTACTCTTACTGAAGTATCATGTGGTCATGTCGGAGTCAGGTCAGGAGTAGACGCAAGCAATGTAGAAGATGGCCTGGTAATCACACTCCCCCCGGATCCCATGAATGAGGCAGAGGAGATTAGAAAAGAACTCAATAATCTCAACGGAAAAAGTTGTGGTGTCATTGTCACAGATACCTGTGGGAGATCATTTCGACGAGGACAGACCGGTCATGCAATCGGTTGGAGTGGGATGTCAGCAATTAGAGATTTTCGAGGAGATAATGATCTCTTTGGTCGGACACTTGAGATAACCGAAGAAGCGGTGGTTGATGAAATCGCTGGATTTGCTAATCTTGTCATGGGTGAAAGCAATAATGGGGTACCTGCTGTGCTCTTCCGAGGTATACCTGTATGGTCAGGACATGACGAGATATATTTCAAGCCTGATGAAGACATCATCAGAAAGGCATTAAAAAAAGTGTAAGAGAATCAGAATGCAACCATATTCAGGACGAAGATGGCAAGACCACATACAACTGCTGCAGCTAATACTGCATAGGGGCTGATGTGGACTGCCCGCCGGTCTTCACTGTCATAGTAATTGACGAGACCAGCAGATGAGATTAATCGTCCACCTGCTTTTTTTGCCATAATTTATATCTGACCGCTGAATTATATAAAAGACAAGGCCGGCAATATATCATGATTAAAGAGTATTCGGTATCAGGGACTGCTCTGACTGGTGAAAACCTTGAGGCGCGGGATGTAACCATCGTTGTTCAGGATGGCATTATTACTGCTGTCGAAGATGAAATCTCTGTCTCCCATAAATGGATATGTCCTGCATTTTTTAACGCTCATACCCATCTTGCTGATACCGTTGCAATGGATCTCCCCTGTAATGGAACTCTTGATGAACTCGTTACTCCCCCACATGGACTCAAACATCAGATTCTTGCTCATACTCCGGATGATCGTCTTATTACAGCAATGAATGATTCTATGAAAGAAATGATTCATTCCGGAACTGCAGGATTTGCTGATTTTCGGGAAGGGGGAAAAGAAGGAGTTTTAACTTTAAAACAGGCCGCATCATCATTACCCATTCATCCGGTTATATTGGGGCGTGAAGGTGGTGAGGTGTATGCTGATGGAGCGGGCATCAGCAGCGTTCGTGATGTTTCCTCCTCACAGGAGATAGTCGATCGGATGAAAAAACAAGGTAAGATTGTTGGCTTTCATGCAGGGGAACGAGATTTTCTTGATATTGATGCTGCATTGGATATGAATCCGGATTTTCTTGTGCATTGCACTCATGCAAGATCTGATCAGGTAAAAAGAATCGCTGATGAAGATATTCCGGTAGTATTATGCTGTCGGTCAAATTTTCTTCTGGGGGTTTCATCTGGAAATCATCATCCCCCTGTGCAGGAAATGCTCAATGCTGGTGTTCGGTTGTTAATCGGAACTGACAATGTCATGTTTGTGCAGCCAGATATGATGCAGGAGTTGAGTTTCGTTCATACGGTGTATGGGGTGCCTACTCATGATTTACTCAAAAGTGCCACTTCTGGATTTCCGCCTATAGGGGTATCACATTGTATAGAAAAAGGTAATTTGGCTTCTTTTTTTGTTTTAGATACTTCTTGGGGGAACATTCACTATTCCCGCGATATCGAATCCACCATTGTGAAGAGGGCTCCTTTGAGCCATTTTTGCGCAAGAATTTTTTAGGTAAAGTCCAAATTAATTGGGAAGCCTTTTTGTGAGGAGTATATGTACAACACAATTCTTGTTGCGATTGACGGATCTGTTATTAGTGAAAAGGCATTTGAAGCCGCCGTCGAACAGGCAAAAGCCTGGAAAGCAAAACTTCATGCCGTTTATGTCGTAGAATCGGGGCTTTTTACTGATATTCCGGCAGACAGCAAGCTTGAAATCATGTACAGTCTTCTGGAGCAGGAAGGGAACGCTGCTCTTGATAAAATCCGGGAGATTGCCCAGAAACAGAACTTTGAAGTGACTACTCATTTCGAACAGGGTCATGCCGGGGATACTATTCTTTCAACCGCTGAAAAACTGAATGCAGATCTTATCATCATGGGATCACATGGAAAGAGTAATATTGACCGCATCCTGATTGGAAGCGTTAGTTCCTTCGTAGTTGAACACAGTAAGGTCTCTGTGTTGGTGGTGAGATCATAGTGTCAATCCCCCTGGTATCTGATTACATGACTGGTGATGTCGTCACCGTGGAGATACCTGGAAATAGGGATGATGTATTAAAAATTTTAAAAAGGACCGGAATCAGTGGAGTTCCTGTCTTAAAAGACAATAAACTTGTAGGTATTATTACCCGAAAGGATCTCCTCCATAAACCAGAAGAGAATCAGCTCGCTCTTCTGATGACTCCTAATCCGCTTACTATACGGTACGATGCTACTCTGACCGAAGCTGCAAAAATGATGAGACAGCGGAACATTCGCCGTCTTCCAGTTGTCGATGAGGCAAATAAACTGGTGGGGCTTATCAGCGTAGCAGATCTTATCCTTGCAATTGCACGAATGAAAATTGAGGATGAGATAAAAGATATATACACCAGTCCCACATTTGCACTCTGGGAAGAAACTCCCTTGCCACTTGTTGGGAGAATTATGGAGATATCCGGGCATGAGGCAATTCCAATCCTCAACAGAGATTCAAAACTTCAGGGTATCATCTGCGAACGAGATCTTATCAGATGTGCTATGATCGAGGATTCTGTTGAGACATCTGATCTTTCAACAACCGGGACTGATGATGATGAATGGACCTGGGAGAGTATCCGTGATGTGCACCACATCAGCTATGGAATATCAAGGGTTCAGCTTCCAAACCGACCGGTAAAACAGGCTATGATTACGAATGTGGTCATGGTTCCGCCAAATGCTGAAGTGAGTGAATGTGCCCTGAAGATGAAACGTGCCAGGGTCGATCAGCTCCCAATAGTAAACGGCGATAACCGGCTGAAAAGCATTCTCTTTGATAGAGAACTCATCAAAGTTCTGCTTGATGAAAAATATCAATAAAAACCTTTAAATTATTGCAGGTTATTTGTAACTAAGGCATTTTTGCTTCTGCAATACTTTCGCATTTCACTCATTATTTCCGGAGTTCATTATGGTCGAACAGAGCGATACAATGAAAGGAACAACCACTGTTGGAATTGTATTTAAATCAGGGGTTGTGCTCGCAAGTGAAAAACGTGCAACGATGGGATATCTGATATCCAACAAAACAGCAAAGAAGATTTATCAGGTAGCTCCTCGGATTGGACTTACTACAGCAGGTGGAGTCGGTGATGCACAACAGCTTGCACGGCTCATGACCGTTGAAGCAAATCTCTATGAAATTCGGAGAGGCAAGCGTATCAGCGTTCAGGCAGCATCTACCCTGCTTTCAAATATTCTTCATGGAAACAGGATGTTCCCATTTTATGTCCAACTTTTGATCGGCGGCGTAGATGAGACCGGACCGGTTCTTTTCTCCGTTGACGCAGTTGGAGGAACCGGAAAAGAAGATGGGATTGTGGCAACAGGATCAGGATCTCCCATGGCTTATGGTGTTCTGGAAGATCGGTATATTGCCGGTATGGAAGAAAAATCAGCCGTGGAATTAGCTATTCGGGCATTACGCTCAGCAATCAAACGTGATGCCGGATCAGGAGAAGGAATTGCGGTTGTTGTCATTACTGATGAATCCTATAACGAATTAACAGATGAAGAAATTAATGCTCTAACACCAAATTAGACTATTTTACAATATTTTATTACTTTTTTAGGACGGTTTTATGCTTATTGAGGAACGTCTCAAAGAGATTCAGGAAAAAATTAAAAAGAAAGTGCCAAAAGGAATCAAGGTAGCTTCAGTTGAGTTTGAAGGCCCCGAACTGGTTATCTACACTGATGATCCAAAAACTTTTGCAGATCAGGATGATCTCATAAAAATTCTGGCACGGGATATTAGAAAAAGAATTGTTGTCCGACCGACTATTCTTGAAGATCCGGAACGAGCTGCATCAGCAATTCGTCGGGTCGTTGGAGAGAATGCAGGAATCTCGGATATATTTTTTGAAGCAGATAGTGGAGAAGTCCTTATCGAGGCAGAAAAACCCGGTGTTGTTATCGGGAAGAATGGTGCAACCCTTCGGGACATAACCCGGGAGATCGGGTGGACACCCAAAGTAGTCAGAACTCCTCCTATTGAAAGCAGTACAGTAAAACAGGTACGACAATATCTGCGGGCTGCTCACCAGGAAAGAAAAGAACTCTTAAAAAGAATTGGTAGACGTATTCACCGGGATGTTATCTCAAAGGATCAGTGGATACGAGTTACTACTCTTGGTTGCTGTCGAGAAGTTGGTCGTGCAGCATTTCTGTTATCTACTCCGGAAAGCCGTGTACTGATTGACTGTGGAGAAAAGCCTGATAGTTTTGAAGCAACACCTTATCTCTATGTCCCAGAAATACACCCCCTCTCACAGCTCGATGCTGTGGTTCTGACCCATGCTCATCTGGATCACTGTGCTTATATTCCTCTTCTCTATAAATATGGATATGAAGGGCCGGTTTACTCTACGCCGCCAACACGTGACCTAGCCGCCATGCTTCAGCTTGATTATCTTGACGTGGTTAATAAGGAAGGAAAAACTATTCCCTATTCCTCCAATGAAGTCAAGGAATATATTAAACACTCCATTGTTCTTAATTATGGATGTGTGACGGATATTGCGCCAGATATCAAACTGACATTTCACAATGCAGGTCATATTCTCGGATCAGGCATTGCTCATTTCCATATAGGTGATGGACTTTATAATGTAGCCTTCACTGGAGATCTCCACTATGGAAAAAGCCGTCTTTTCAACGCTGCAGTAAACCATTATCCTCGTCTTGAAGCTTTATTCATGGAATCTACCTATGGTGGTGCCCAGGATATGCAGCCTTCCCGTGCTGAAGCAGAAGAGAGACTTTATGGTGTTTTCCGCGAAGTCCTGGAACGTGGTGGCAAGATAATTATCCCCGCTTTTGCTGTCGGACGTTCACAGGAAGTTATGCTTGCAATTGAAGAAGGCATGCGACTTGGAAAATTCCCACCAGTGAAAGTCTATCTGGATGGTATGATTAAGGAAGCAACTGCAATTCATACAACCTATCCAGAGTATCTTAATTCAGAGCTTCGCAACCTTATCTTCAAAGAAGGCCACAATCCATTCCTGGCTGAATGTTTTGAACAGGTTGATTCAGCAGAAAAGCGTGAGCGTGTCATAACCGGAGAGCCCTGTGTCATCATTACCACCAGCGGTATGTTAAACGGTGGTCCGGTTATGGAATACCTGCGGAATCTTGCTGCAGATGAAAGAAATTGTCTGGTATTTGTCGGTTACCAGGCTGATGGGACACTTGGACGGAGAATTCAAAAAGGCTGGCGTGAGATTCCAATTGGAAACCGTGAGACAATAGTTGTCAATCTTGATTGTATTACAGTAGATGGATTTTCAGGTCACTCAGATCGAAGACAACTGATGAACTTTGTTTCTCATATGCAGCCAAAACCTGAAAAAATATTTGCAATCCATGGTGATGAGAATAAAACAATCGATTTAGCAAGTTCTATTTACAAGAAATTGCATATTCAGACAACATCTCCCATGAATCTGGAAACATACCGGTTGATATGATCAGATGAACCGACCAATTTTTCTCTTTTTTTCTATTTTCATTATCATGGCGCTTTCGAACGCCATTGTTCCAGTACTCCCCCAGCTTTCTGATGATCTTTCATTCCAGACTCTTATCTTCTCTGCATATTTTTTTGGAGCAATGATCTCAACCCTCCCATCAGGAGTTGCCAGCGATAAATTTGGTCAGCCGGTGATGATTCGATTTTCTCTTATGCTTACCTTGATATCCGGAATATTAATTCTGACTCTTACCGATCCTGTCGATCTTCTGATCTGGAGGTTTATTGAAGGTATTGGAGCTGGGATGTTCGTGTCATCAGGTCTATCCTGGATCGGATATCAGCCGGATAATCTCAAAAACACCGGATTTTTCATGGCCTCTTTAAATCTTGGTCTATTGTGTGGACTTATTGGATCAGGATGGCTTGCACAAATTACCAGTAATATTTTACTTGGGGTGGTCATCTTCACCGTTTTGAGTGGATTATTACTTGTAATATCAGTTTTTATTCGAATGCAACGATTTGGAACACAGAAATTGATGGACGCTTCTCTCCTTGCCCGAGAGACCGGGTCGCAGGTCATAAGGGAATATCCCCTATGGATATCAGTAATCGTTCTCCTTGGTTCAACCGGATATGTTCAGGCAGTATTTCCTGAATTATCCGGATCTCCGGTACATGAAGTTAGTACTGTTCTTGCAGCCATGAATTTTGCAACCATCATCACATCTCTTCTGACTCCTTATCTGAAGATAGAACCGGTCATGCTTATTCGGATTTCGGCCCTTGTGATTGTCCCGTTATTATTTTCATTTCTCATAGCTCCGGTTATTGTTCTTATCATGGGGGGAGTTGCAGGTCTTATCATGGTTTCTCAGGTAGCTTATCTCGCATCAGCAGAAGAACATCAGGGAATTGCCATGGGTCTTTATTCAACATGTAGTTATGCAGGAATGACATTTCTTCCTGCCATTGGTGGATTTCTGATCAGTCTTTTTTCATTTGAATTTGCCTCATTTATTATCGCTCTTGGAGCAATTGTAACTGCAATTATTATTGGAAGATGTTCATGCAGAGGATTTGATATTCATGGAAAAGGGGTATGAAATATCTGATCTTCTAATACAACAACAAAAGATATGGGACAATGAATACAGAACAAAAGGGCGACTCTGGGGGAAAGTTCCATTTGAACCAACTGCAGGATCAAATAAAGGGATTTTTTTAGATTTGGGATGTGGAGATGGTAAAAATCTCCGAAGAGGAGAAACCGGTACCCTGCGTATCGGTCTTGATTTTTCTATGCATGCTCTTCGTTTATGCCGGAAAAATCCTGATTTATGTGATGTCACCTGTTTGTGTGCAGATGTCAGACATCTCCCGATAAAAAATAATGCGATTCAATCGATTGATGCCCATCATATTCTTGGACATCTTCTTTCTCCGGACAGATATCTTTGTTCAAATGAAATAAATCGAATTCTCTCTCCGGGTGGCGAAGTTTTGATTACTGTTTTTGGGTCAGAAGATCTTCGATATGGTCATGGATATGAGGTAGAACCTGGAACATTCATGAAAGGAACCGGGATTATCACTCATTATTTTTCATCTGATGAGATCAACAAAATTTTCTTAGATATGGATCAGGTCTCATTAGAACCATGTTCCTGGATCATGAAGGTTAAAGGAAACGAATATGTTCGTTCCACATGGGTAGTTTCGTATAAAAAAGAGAATACATACTAAAAAAGTTTATATGCACGATACATTTGTAGCATACGCCGTAAGAAAAAGATATACCATATTACATAAATAGTAATCACCATGTCTCCTAGCTTTGCTGATTCAGAACAGGAAGACTTGTATGATCATGATCTCTCCCGTATTGGAGTATCGCTTCCATCTAATCTGCTACAGAATTTTGATCAAATTCTAAAAACACGAGGCTATTCATCTCGATCTGAAGGTATACGTGACGCTATCCGTTCATATATCAGATATCACAAATGGATGGCAGATCTTTCAGGACCCAGACAGGGTATCATTACACTCGTATATGATCACCATCAGAGGGGACTTGTAGCAGCAATTACGGATATTCAACACGATTATATGGAATTAATTCAAGCATCTCTTCATTCACATGTTACTCATAACCGGTGTGTTGAGGTCTTGCTGGTAAAAGGAGATGCACAGGAAGTTAAAAGTATTGCAGAACGTCTTATGGCACAAAAAGGTGTTGAGACGGTAAAATTAACGACGATACCCCTTGAGGGGTAATTCTTTTATTCTGTTCCCTCTGAAAGACAAGGGTTTTTCCGGTACAACCAGTTTCTGTATACTATCGGCGTGCTGATAGTTGTAAGCAGGCTCATGAAAACAATACCTGCATAAATATCCTGCCCGATTATACCTCCGGTCAGTCCGATTAATGCAACAATCATTGCCACTTCTCCCCGGGGTGACATTCCAAAACCGACAATTAACGAATCGCGATTGCACATACCAATAAGTCGGGAAGGTATGGCACATCCTACCACTTTTGTCAGGATTGCCACAACCGTTAACACCAGCATGAATATTATTCCGTCAACTGTTAATGCATGAATGTCAACCAGTATACCAAGAGATACAAAGAATATTGATGCAAAGATGATCTGCAGGTATTCTGCACCCTCCTTCAAATCCTTGCTATGTCTAAGGCCTACACTCTCCATTGAAACACCTGCAAGGAATGCGCCAACAATTCCGGAAAGACCGACGAGATCCGCTACCATGGCATAAAAAAACGCAATCATCATTGCGGTTATAAAGACAAATTCTGGAAATTTCTCTGCTATCCTGGATTGATCCAGTTTCATTAACAATTTACTAATTACTGAAACTCCCAAAAGACCAAAGATTGCCATAAATCCGATGGCCTTGATGAAGACAAAGACAACTCCTTCTGGTGTGAATGACCCGGAAACGAAATCTTCAGTGATTGCAAGTGCCAGAAGTGAGAGCACATCATCAATTACTGCAGCACCAATAATTGCTTTTGCTGCATCCGACTGAAGCTGGTTGATCTCACGAAGTACGTTAGCAGTAATAGCGATACTTGTTGCTGTAAGGGCGGTTCCAACGAAAAATGCCCCCTGCATGTCAAAGTGAAAGAGAACTGCTGTAATATACCCCCCTATCCAAGGGATGATAACTCCAAATCCGGCAATAATACTATATTTTACATTGAAAATTTCTCTGATATTAAATTCAAAACCAATTACAAACAGGAGAATAATTGCTCCAAGATGGGCAATACTACTTACAAAATCCGTGTAGGTGACAAGACCTAAAATACTGGGTCCGACAATGAGGCCTACCAGAATTTCCCCTATGACTGCTGATTGGTTTATTCGGGATGCAAGAAGGTATCCAGCAAGAGCAACAAAGAGTAGCAGGCTCATCTGAAATTCAATAGAAGAGATCACACCTTCTGGGCTCATAATTACTTATTTCTCCGTGATATGTGGTTTTGGTTCAAGTTCACCCAGGATACGATTTGTCCGGTCCAATATTTTCCTGATCTGATCCTGTGTGTCTGGATGATCAGTATGGAGATCACGTAATGCTTTTGTTGATGATTCAATATCGGCGATATATGATGCAATTGCAGATCTCGTTAATGTCCAGTTCTTTTCGTTCTGGATTGCAGAATCTTCTGCTTTACTTCTCCTGACAAGGTGCCGGACTGCATGGGCAAGTTCTGTAAAAAGAGGTTTTGGGTCTCCTCCTTTTTGAAGATAAAAGTCTGCCCCGTTGTTTAGTGCTTCAATTACCACTTCTTCCCTTCCTTTACCGGTAAAGATGATAAAGGGAATAGATGGATTTTCTGACCTGACACATTTTAGCAATTCAATGCCGTCCATATCAGGCATATCATAATCAGAAATGATGGCATCAAACTGTTCAGACCGTAACCGGGTAAGTCCCTCATCTGCTGAGTCTGCAATTTCTACATCGAGATTTGCTTCTTCTTTTAAATAAATTTGTGTCAGAGTGAGCAACGTCTTTTCATCATCAATATATAAAACACGGGTCATTTTTTTAATATTTGTGATAGCACCTGAGCATTCCATTACGTGGTAATGTAGTATTATCTTCTCAAGGGAAATTTCTTTTTTGCCATCTAAAGAATAGGGTGTATATACTATATATTCAGGTTGTCAGTTGCGATGCTCACTTCCTGATAAGCCTTTTTGAGAAGTCGGTTATAATACCTGATATCAATCCCCTTTGGATCCCATGATGGATCAACAAGGAGTCGTTCTTCATTTCTGACCAGAAATGAGGCATCCATTCCAGGTTCTATAGTAACATTGTATTCACGATATGTATCCAGAACTGCTTGAGCAATACAGTGAGATTTGTATTTTTCTTTTCCAATCCGACGGGTAATTATCAGTTCCTCTGGATCTGTACTGGAAAGATCATGTCGGTATTTTGTATAGAGATTATGCAAAATTTCTCGTGCATGGTGAAGTTGCCGGGCATCCGGGTATTGAGCCAGGTGCTCTATCATATCGGTCTGCATTCTGGCAACATAAGGAGGGGTTGTTCTTCTGTTTATGGAAATACCCTTCATCTTCATCGTTCCATCTGTCAGTCTGCCAAAATAAGAACTAAATGATCCGCTTCCATCATTTTGAGGCAAAAATCCTACCCAGTCAAAATATTCACATTCGGTATGAAATTTCGTATGTTTTTCAATCCTTTTTTGAATGGAATCAATACAGCCTCCCTTGATGAACAGACAATCTATTATTGCATGAAGGACTTTTCCTCCATTCTCCTCGGTAAGTGTGATACATTCTTTCAGTATTCGTGTGGCTGAACGTGTAATCTCTTCATGTACTTCGATTCTCCCAAACCGTGCATTTTTGTATCCTGTGTATCCAAAGCAGGTGACGAGCATCCATTTCAGGACTCCGTCCATGCCTTTGTATGTTGGATCTGTTTTCTTTTTCAATTTCGTATACTGTCTGAGATCAAGAATCGGTTTCAGGACGGAGGGAAGAAATCCTTCGCTATTAGGATTCATCAAGGTTTCAGGTGATAGATTTTCTTTGACGATGATACTTGGATAAAAGGATGTAAAATCAAGCTGGGTTACATCTGCATATATACCTGGATGGGGTTGCAGCATATATCCTCCGCGATAATCAAGTCGCATGGATCTGACATTCCGGTTCGCTTCTGCATCACTTTTTCTGAATGGAACAGCCAGACCTCGTGCCAGTGCTTCATAGACTTCATATGTGGAGATGAGTGTTCCTGGTGTCAGCCGTGATGCCAGGTTAGGGGAGAGACCTGATAATCGTGATGCAAGAAATATTCCTCTGAGATCGCCTTCACGATACATGAAGCTCTGTCTGGTATCAATGATGATTCTGCCTTCGGGGATTTTTGCCCCAAGCCGGTGTTCCATTCGCCCATAACTAAAATATGATCTGGGAGATACGGTATGAAATATTCCGGTTCTACTGAACGAATTAAAGAGGTTGTATTCATGTGCAGCATTATAGAAGATCCCTGACCATGTATCATAGTCCGGAAACAGGATAATATCAGGATCCTGATCATTGATGATAGTGAAGAGATCATCTGCCAGAGTTTTTTTCGAACCTTCAAGGAACCATTTTTTTGTATCCATGGAAATCGAGATGTTTCCGGGATGATCAGAACGATGAGGATTTTCACTACAGGAGATATTCATCAGATCAAGTTCTATTGTCTGGTCAGGAGAGAACCGATTAGCATTGGCATATCCCCCAACGACCTGATTTGTATTTGCACAATAAAACTGTTCAGGCCTTATATCTACATTAAATAATTTTGCCTGGTAGCAGGTCTGCTCTTCAATTTGTAATGCAGTTTCCCTGTCTGCTTGTATATGAAATCCTTCTTCAGTTCCATATATGGTTTTGATAGTGCATGGTGTGACATCATATACTTCATCCAGTCCATCAAGGAGATCGTAATACTGGTGCATATCCGGAAATGAGATCATAAAACCCGGGTTCACGATATGATGAGTGCAGGATAACGTTTCACCGTTTTTTATCCAGAGGTCTACTCCATATTTCGTCCTCGAGACATCGAAAATGAAGTCATTTTTTCCATGGGTCATATCAGACCTCTAGAGTGAGTTGCCTGGATGGGGTCTTTTTCATTTTTCGACCCGGCTTTTCATTAATAGTCCGGTATAGAATAATCCGATGAAAAAAGGGTTCCAGGGCCTGTATGTATGTATCCGCATATGGGGTCAGGAGTAAAACTCCGGTATTTCTCGCTGCATGTTCTTTGCACCGGTGGCCGATAATGGGAAGTAAATCTGCACGTTCTTCAAATAAAGATCGATCATGTTCAATGATTATGAATGATTGATAGGCATCATCAAGAATTGTAAGGATCTGAAATGCAGTTAGGGCCCTTCTGACAACAAACCGATCAGAAAATCTGAAAAGATCTGGTAGTATGATCGGATAATTGCCACACAGGTAGAGAATAAGTCCCTGTTCTTTCCTAAGAAATAATTCGGGCGCTTGGGTCAGTACCTCTGTTGGTGCAATGAAAGCAGTGAAGGTACCATGAGAGACTGAGAACTGTGGTATGAGAGGAACTGACATGGCATAGCAGGATGTTGGTACCCCACATATAATACTAAAGGAAGCAGGGTGAAAGTGAAAAACGTATATAAATAGTCCTCATTTTTCTTCAGAGACCTGAGGATTGTATGAAAGGACCATATTTCTCGCTCGAATAAATTCTGCTATACTCCATGCCTGACAGATAGCACCTGCAGGAGCATGAGGGAAATCACCGTTGAATAATTCAGGAAGCATCCCGGCTCCTTCTGTGAAGAAATAATGCCAGAGGGGGAGAAGCCTTCGTGATGCACGATCAGGGCTTTCTCCATACTGTATTTGAGCGTCAATATACCATGAGATAAACCAGGGCCAGACCATTCCATTATGGTAGGAAGCGTCTCCAGTATAGGTTCCCAGATATCCGGGTGAATGAGGTGCGAGCGAACGCAGACCATATGGTGTCAGGAGATCATTTTGTATTCTTACAAGTGCTTTTCTGCCTTCATCAAATGGAACAAGACCTAATGATAATGCAATAAGTTGATTTGGTCTGACTGAGGGATCATCAGGATCTAACACATCAAAGAGACAACCAGTATTTTCATTCCAGTATGTATAATAGGCACTTCGTACGCGTTTTGGTGATACTGGAATATCAATTTCAAGATAATCACAAATTTCAAGAGCAAGTATCCAGAGCGCATTTATCTCAACCGGTTTTCCTTCCCGTGGTGTATATGGTGTATCCATCCATGTTGTACCTGAAGTTACCGTGATGAGATCCTTGTCAAGATGGGTTATCTCGGTATCAGGATATGCAGATATGAGCGTTTCAAGATCAGGCAAAATCTCATCAACAAAAGGTGAATTCTGGTGTGTCTGAAGGTAATGAAAAAGAGCCCAAAAAAGCCAGAGTGGAGCATCTGAAGAGTTGTATGAATCCGGAATACGGTTTGGGATAAGTCCTCCTTTCTGAGCCTTGAGAAACTTTCGAAACAGATGTTCTGCTTCCCGGTACTTCCCCCTGGATAGAAGAAGTCCTGGTATACTGATAAAAGTATCACGCCCCCATTCCTGAGTAAACCAATGGTATCCTGCAATTATTCCTCCATTTAGAAGACATAGTTGTGATGCACGGGTTAAAAGATCAGGTGATTGTGTGGTATGTACACGAGAAGGTGGAGGGATGGTGCAATCCGGATACACCTGGAGTTCAATACTGGTATCGGTTACGGTCCCTGAAAAATATCCTGGTGAGATAAGTGTTTCAGTGAGATCTTTCCCCTGAATGGTATCTTTTGGGTACCTGGCATGGTAATATGGTATGTGGTTAATAGTGAATGGTAACTGGCATCTGAAATGATATTTGTTCCAGGTATATCCATCCTGAACTGGAGTTACAAATACTGATCGGTCAGATTCACATGCATGGATGTTGCGATCGATCATTAGTGGTCTGATGGTAAAATCGGCTATGCCATCTACTTCCCATCTGACAAAAAGGCCGTGGTCGAGATCAATTGTTTTTGTTATAAGGGCTGATTGTAGAGATAATTCCTGGGTGACCGGATAAAGTCGTGTTGAAAGGATATATTGAAGCATCTCATCTGGTGGTCGTTCTCCCCACCATCCAGGTAGGAGTGAGATTTCATTTATGGTTTCGTGTAAGGCTGAAAGGATAATTCGTCCGTCATCTATGAAAAGACCATGATGTCTCCGGGAATTTCCTGCCCATGAAGTAGAACAAAAAAATGTATCCTCACTCATCAGAAATTCACGGGATGATGCAAGAGCCGTGTGGCTACGCTCTGGTCCGTACCATATCTGATCTGGAACATGTGCCAGAAGTGAAGTCATGGCCTGATGACCTTTAAAATACACGACAGGATCTCTTCTTCGTATCTCTTGAATATACCGGATAAAATAGAGCGATTATATTAATAAATTTTTTAATTAAAAAGAGAAGTAATTATACATTGGTTACGAGGTTTCAATAGCGCACGGATATTGGGGAGTATGTGTTTCCTTTTTTGATTGGATTATCAATTCATAGCTTCAAGATATACATACATAACCTGATCTTTAATAGAATCCCAGAAAAACCGTCGATCTACCTGATTATATCCACCTCGTGAAAGCCGGATCCGATCATGCTGATTATCAAGATAATAATTTACTCCCCAGGCAATTCCTTCAGGTGTTGGATCAACAACAAGTCCATTTATACCATGCTCCACATTCTCCGCAAGTCCACCAACTCTTGAGACGACGACTGGTTTATTTGCACTCCATGCTTCTAAAAGTATGATTCCAAATGGTTCATTTCTGCTCGGAATTACGACAATATCACTGGCATGTAAGAGTCTTACGTATTCTGAATCAGAAATGAATCCAGGAATTTGAACCGGCCATCCTTGTGTCCGTTCTATAAGCCAGTCCCGCATACCTCCTCCGCCGGCCATAATAAATGCTGCATTCCAGTGTTTCTCCCGAATCAGTGGGATTGCATCCACCAGGATGTCTGGACCTTTCTGATAGGCCATTCTTCCTACATATGTAATCAATGGAGTAAGGTAATGTAATCCAAATTGTGTTTTGATTGCTCCAGGATCTATACTGACATCAAATTGTTCTTTCACGACCCCATTCGGAATAACGTGTATCTTTTCTGGGTCTGTTTTATAGAGCGAGAGTACTTCGCTTCGAAGTGTCCAGGAAACTGTAATGCATCGCCTGGCAATAAGACTTGCATACCACTCCTTACTACATATCTCATGGTACTCCCACCAGTCACCATGTACATTTCCATTTCGCCCATATTCTGTTGAGTGAAATGAAAAAACGGTTGGGCGATGTTGCAGGAGATGGAGTGCTTCGGTTACATGCCAGTCGTGGAAATGAATGACGTCAAAGGCCGGATTATCAAATTGATAAAATCGGTTAACAAGCCCTTTTGAAAGATCTGCACAATATTCTACGATATTATTTCCACTGGGGCGATATGTATGAAAATATACCCCATTCATCTCAAAGTCCCCGTCTCCTCTGGTGAAGAAATGGACTTCATGATCTTTGGCAAGAGCCTGGGCAAGGTACGTCGCTGCGTTTGATAGTCCTCCTACCCGTTCTCCGTAAAGGTTTTCCCAGCAAAAAATTGCTATTTTATATCGTTTTCCTGACAAAATTTACACCCATGATATTCTTATGAGAATTTTTTACAAATGAAGTTCGTCAATATCCTTTATTGTAATGCAGCCCACAATTCATGTCTTCTGGTATCTGCTGCAAGAATTAATTCCTGGCGGTTATTCGCTCTGTCGATTGCCTGGGCTAATGGTTCATCTTTTATAACTGTTCGGCACCAGTTTGCTAAATCGCCTTTTTGATGATGGTATGAGATAGAATCAGCAGGAACAATTTGCAGCATATCAGCAAACTGGTCCATATCAAATGCTACATGACCGGTATATCCTACCGGACTTGAAAAGTAAAATGCATCATCAATGGGTAGTGACCTGAGCGGATACAAAAATTCTTTCTTTTCCATTTGCTGTATGGATCTCTCTTCAAAATCAGCAAGTACATCCATATATGTGATGAATGCTTCATGTTCGGGCTGATGACTAAAATAGGTGTGAACTTCACCGCATGATCCATGCTTACATGACATGTAGTAAAAATGATCACTTATCTGAAGACACCGCCAGGTATGCAGGTCTTCACAGAAGGTCTTGGCACGTTGAACAGCCCGAAACGCATTTTTCTGTTTTCTGTTTTCAATCCAGGCAGTACCATCTTTTTCTGCATCAGCCCATGAAATCGGAAGAGGTATGGAAAATTCATCTCGGACTGGTGATGAGAGGATCTCTGAGGGTTTTATCATCTGGACATCAGATCGTTGCATCTCTGGACCCAGGTGTCTTAAAAACTCCAGGATACCTGATTCAACCCAGTAATGTTCTCCGAGTGTCTCATAGTCAATAAATACCGGCACAAAATCTCCGGGAGTTTTTGAGATCCAGTAGGCATATCGATCAGCCGATAACGGCCATGCTTCCCAGTCACGGCAGGTAAAACGAAATGCTATATCATCTGATAGTTTGAAATTTCGCATGATAACGGGGAGACCGGCACATTGATAGAGGTAATTAGGACTGCGCCATTCCAGTATATTGTCTACTCCCTCAGTAAGACATGCTTTAAATCCGAGATCTTTTACTGTCGCTGCTATTCTGTTGTCAAAAAGAAATTCTGTATTTTCAAATATTACTGGTTCTACACCAAATGTGTCTTTCAGGAGTTCACGATGGAGGTTTACCTGGTTGCAAAATTCTTCCATCGTCCAAAAAAGGCTTGAAATACTGTGAAAATAGGTCTGACCAATCATCTCAACGTTTTTATGCCGGGCAGCCTGGTTAAAAAGTTCAAGAACGTCAGGTGCCCATTTTTCCATCTGCTCAATGAGAACTCCGGATAGGGAAAAAGCACAACAAAATCCGTCATCGAGTTGATCTAGTATTATTGAGGTTGCTGGTTCGTAACACTTATTGCAAACACGAAGAAGTATCTCCTTATTGGCATCATCAAAGTAGCGCTCCATCGGGTCTTCGTAGTTTCCAGATAATTTAGGCTTAAAATTCTTTTTCAAACGATATGGTTGATGAACTTCAAAGCCTAAAAAAAAACGCTGATTCATATATACTCCGGTTCACGTAAAATCAAGGATCGTATTTCGATACGAGAGAGATTTGACTGAGCCATAGTTTTACTATTCAGGTAACCTATATAAACCATGCGGGATACGGAATCCGAATAAAAATAACAAAATGAACGATAGAAAAAAATAAACCCGATGCCATGAGATGCTACAGGAATGGATGGATCAATGCTTCAGGCACTCATAGATCCTATAATAATACTTTTCATTTTTTGTACAATTGTCGCAATACTTGGCAGTTTTTTACGTTCTTGGATATTGTCTTGTTTGTTAATTTTATTAATTAGTCTTCTGGTAATTATTATTGCAATAACTGCTGGTCAGGTGGCTGGACTTGAAGAACAGATACGATATTATATAACGGCTCATTATGTCTTTTTTTCGACAATAACACTTACCCTTCGGGACATTATTCTCACAATAATTATTATTCTGGCATTTCAGCTAGCCCTTGCATTTCATATTACCAAAGTAGATGATGAGTTTCAGAAAAAATTTTTCTGGCTACCAGAAAGGAAATGTTGTCATTATGAAATGGAACATACTTTCAAGGTTCTATCTGAAAAAATGAAAGGGAAAAAGAGAAAATAATTAATATTTTTATTTTTCCGGTTTTTTTCCTGCTGCAATCAAATTATATGCCAGATAGGGAATATTATCCTCAATAAAGGATTCAACCTTTTTTGCGATCATAAATAAAGGTCCAGCCAGGTTAAAGTGAGCAAATGAACATCTGAATATTTCTATCTCTTCAAATCCTGCTCTATCTAACAGATCATACATCTCTTTTGCACTGTAGTAGTGTTCTGCAAAAGAACCAACTCCTACCCGCCTTATCTTCATCTTTGCTCCAATGCTATATAGGGCGGGAAGACTTGATGTGAAGATATTTTTCCCAAGGGTACACACCGCAAGCCTACCTCCAGGAATTAATACTCTTAGACAATCGTGAAGGCTTTGTCCGGGATTTTGCAGGTAGGAAAATGCCAGTAAGCTTGAGATTGAATCAAACGTTTCCGATTCAAATGGGAGCATTTCTGCATTTCCTACAACATACGGCAGATCAGAATATCGCTCCTGGGCTTTCTTTATCATTCCTGGGCTTATGTCAATACCAGTGGCAGTCCGGTTTGTACCTTCTTTAAGATACCGATCCAGAAAAAGACCTGTCCCACATCCGATGTCTAGTAAATGTCCCTCATGATGAATTTTACTGAGGACGGCCCCTGCAATGTGGTCATAATATATTCTGCCTCGCTCCCGGTGATCATATCGCTGATCATACACATCGGCAATGTCATCATAATGTGACTGAACCCTGGCTTCAACCGATGGTTTTATTTCTGTTATGAAAACACCTCCGCAACTATTGTTGCAACCATGGCATTGATTTGAAGATACTCATTCCCTGCATGGGTAAGTTTTGCATCTACATCGGCCAGCCGGGTGACAATTGCAGGATCATTATATTCCCGCTCTGTGACCTGAAGAAGGGTTGTTATGATCTCTCTCCCTGACAGACCCTGAGTGATCATGAGATCCTGCAATCTCTTTTGTGCATTGGCAACATCTTTTGCTTTCATAGCATGGAGTGCAATACATACTTCTTCCTGGGTATCGGTTCTGCTGAGTGTATCTGGGTTAAAAGGGGTATTTGTTTCAATCCTCACCTGAAGATACATGATAGCTTTTCGGAGGTCTCCTGCAGATGCGGCAACGATAAGACCGATCTCATCTTCCGGTACAGGCTTTTCAGTTTGGATATCTTCCTGGATTCGGTTCAGACAATTTCGTATAATTTCACGTGATAGGGGAGTAAAAAAAAGTGGAAGGCACCGTGATTTTATGGGAGGGATGAGGGATGAAGCCTGGGTAGTACAAAAGACAAATCTGCAGGTTCCACTGTATCTTTCCATCGTTCTTCGAAGTGCATGCTGGATATCATGGGATAGTGCCTGGGCATCCTCAAAGAGCATGACTTTAAATTCTGCGTTAATAGGACGTATTGAAGCATATGAAGAGATAATATGTTTGAAATTTGAAAGAAATGATTCGTCAGAACGATATAGATGTAAAAACCGTTCATCTGATTCAAGAGAAGATTTTCCTCGTTCCATGAGATCAGATGTCCGGAAGATTGTTACATTATCCTGCCAGGAATCACCGTATAGTTCCCGAAGCGTAGTCTCAATAGAGACTGATTTACCTGTTCCGGGCGGACCTGATACTACGAGATGTGGGAGGTTTTTTGTTGCGGCACATCTCCTGAGAACCTCACAAACCCGCTCTTGTCCCAGAATCTGATCAAAACTGACAGGACGATATTTTTCAATCCAGAACATCCAAAAGCCTCTCCCGTATATATTCAAGGGCATCCCTGATAAATTCGGATCCGTTGATGGTTTGAGTAAGCTCCTGAATCTCTTCAGAACAAAGATCTTTGCAGAAATGGGTAATATTTGGGATCGCCCGAGTCACTTCATCAATTATCGGTACGGTTGCAACCTTCGATGTCCGGGAGAGGGGATTTAGATCTATTGCTATTACCTTTTTTCCCATGGCAATAAGCGCCTGTGCCCGATCCCCATCTTCAAGAGGTACGAGAATGACATCTGCTGAGTACATCCCGTCAAAATGACATAATCCCCTGTCATGGTCGAGCGGGATATAACGGGATACATCTCCTTCAACCAAGGTGATTCCCTGATCTTTCAGGAGATTTGAAATTACCTTCACCCGTTCGTCAGTACGATGAAACAGGTTTACCTCTACCCGTGCTTTTGATATTACCTGGAGTTCTGCAATTTCTTTTGCTACAAGTGCTGCAGTATTTCCATTCACCGATATAACTGGATGTCTTGCTACGAGAAGAAGGGCTGCTGCAATTTTTTCTGCTCGTAAAGCAGATTCAGTAGTTTTTTCTCCAAGTAAGTAATCAAAGGCTTCTCCTCTTCCATGAGCTGTCAATCCTTCGAGCGAGACAACTCCTGTTTTTGTCGATGCTGCTAGTCGTTCACGAATAATAAGTGAACGATATCGGGGATGGCTTTCTGGGATCATGAACATCGATCTCCATGTAAAATTCTCGGCCCTCCAGGCGAAAGTGTGAGTCGGTATACTTCTCCAAACATATTCAGAATTGCTTCTGCCGTTTTTCCGATTGCAAACACCCCGCATCCAAGCATGGTCATACTTGCCAAAACCCTGTTATTATCGCAGACCTTCAGCACTGTTCGGACCTCTTCAGAAATAAGTCCACTTTTCTCTGCAAATTCTCTTGACGCTAAAAACAACTCATCCACTGTTTCAGGAATATAATCTGGAAATGCTTTGGATATCTTATCCATCCAGGATGGGGAAGTTAAAATCGATGATGTTTTTATTGGACCAAGAGTTATTGCATAGATAGGTCGTAGATCCATTAGTCTTCTTATTTCTCCATCAGGGCCGGGAGTTTTACGAATAACCGCACCTCCACCCTGGCAGGCAGAAACATCTCCAAGACCTGTCCGATGCATTACTTCTACCTGGTGTGCAATTTTTATGCAATCATGTGAGGAGAGTCCTAAATTATAGAGTGAGTTTACAGCATGAGCCGTCCCTAAAAGAGCGGCAGCAGACATGCCATATCCACTTCCGATTGGAAGGTAACATGTCGTCTCAATAGCAGCATGGACTGCCATTTTTTTAAGGAGATCCATGATAACTGGTGAGGTATCTCCTATTTGTTCTGGTAATCCGGTTTTATCACTTTTAAAAATTTTAACCGATGATATTGGATTTTGTCTGGCAACCACCCTGACTCCTTCTGAAAGAACAAGCCCTCCACCGATACTTCCGGATTTATCTAGATTTTCATGTATGACCGGAAGAAAATATCCAGATATATGGCCTGGACAAAATGCAGTGACGCTGGCTGATTCCATGATTAAAGGTGCCTGGTAATGATTCGCTCAAAGATTTTTTTTGCAATATCCTGTTTTTTTCCAGAAATCTCATGAGTTTCAAAAGAGTCCATAATAGTATATCTTCCCTCTTCTGATCCCAGATTGTCAGGAGTATTGGCAAGAACCATAGAGACTTTGTTCTGAAGGAGTCTTTTTCCTTCTTTATGGGCGTTTGTCCCTAGTTTGAATGCTACTGTTATTGGAACATTTTGGATTGCAAGATCGATTAACTTAGGTAGTGGGTGTAATGTCAGGTTTACGGATTTTCCACTTGGAATCTTTCCTTGAAGACATTCCGGAGCAAAATCAGAGATTGCTGCAGCACTGATGTATATATCAATCCTCTTTTCCTTCATTACCTTTTGTATAGCTTCTCCCATGGAGGTTGCAGTTGTGATCCGAATATTAGTTCCGATATTTATCTCGTCACGATGAATAATAGTCACGTCTGCACCAAGTCGGAATGCTTCATAGGCAAGCTCTTGTCCCATTCTTCCTGAAGATCTTGTGGTTAGAACACGGACGTCATCTACCGGTTCTTCACATCTTCCGCTCGTTATTAATATGTGTTTTCCGGATAAAGGACCGCCGGATAATAAGCGTTCACACCAAAGAATAATCTCATTGATGTCAGCAATCTTGGCCTTTCCCTCTTCTATCCTGGGACCCACTATAGTAATTCCGGATTGAGTGAGCAGGTCAAGATTTTTTATGACGATATCATGCCTGAACATTGCATGATGCATAGCAGGGACTATAATAATGGGCATTTTCCGACCCAGTGCAGTCGTCGCACACGTTGTAACAGTCGTGTCATCTATCCCGCATGCAATTTTGGATATCGTGTTTGCCGTACATGGAGCGATCAAAAACAGATCTGCAAGCCCGTCATCACCACAATAGGTAACATGCTCTACATGACCGGTTATCCGGGTAATCGTGTCTTGTCCACTTGCATATGTCAGAGCATCAGGGTGAATTATGGAACAGGCTGCCTGGCTCATTACTGGTTTAACCTGAGCCCCTTTTCTTTTCAAAGCATGAATAAGGCGAACTGTTTCAACTGCTGCAATACTTCCGGTAACTCCGAGAAGGATTGTTTTACCATAAAGAGTCATGATATCCTCACATCTGTTACTGTATGTACTTTTCCAGGCCCAATCTTTTTAATGGCCAGATGTTGACAGGTAGCTTCATGTCCTGACTCCATGAGAATTCTTTCAATTTTTTCGGTAGTATTACCTGTACTATGAACATGAAGCATTGTCCCTGACTGCACATGATCCAGAGCAATGGAAAGAAATCTGACCGCCTCATAAAATCCCATATGAATCCGATCATATGGTCCGGCAAGATTATCTCTACAATCTCCTTGTGTGACCGTAATGCGTGATGTTAGTTTGTTTTCAAGAATATTTTTCTTTAAATATGTGATTGAATCTGGATTAATTTCAATTGCATGGACATGTGCTCCTGCTTTGGCGAGCGGGAGAGTAAAGTATCCAATTCCGGCAAACATATCACAAACCTGTTCTCCGGGTTGTACTAGATTGGCGATCCGCTTTTTTTCTTCGCGGTTTCCTTGTGAAAACATAACCCTGGTCGGATCAAGGTGGTATTTTATTCCTGATTCTTTGTGAAGAATGTCACCAGTAACTCCGTAGAGAGTAGTGGTGTCAGGAATTCGCATATCTCCTTTATGTCCCCGGTACCAGATAACTGCCTGCGGATTATGCAATCTGATAACCTCATTTATGTCTGAATCTAAAGGTTCAGATCCATGGAATGCGATGATCGATCCAATCTTTTGAAATCCTCTCCCGTTTCTTTTCCGTTCTGGAATTATACCAGAATATGGATATCCGTCTTTTACCGGGATATAAGCAGTTTCTCCATATACATATGGTTTTCTGGTTGTATCTACCCAGGATGCAGATGTATACTTTTTTATATCCCTGGAGGGGATTTCCCGGACATTCATAGAGCAGGGGTATGAATTATACGACCAAAACCCGATCATCATCTCTGATGATATGGACACATTCACCAGATGTTATATTTCTCCATGACTGAACTGGAACTTCTTCCGTTTTTCCGGTCACTTCGTCCATAAGTCCGAGTGTCTCTCCATCCTGATAGACAACGAGCATTGGAGTTCCATCTTTAACTGACCCTATGTATCTGGATTCTGTGGATTCCGGAACTGTTCGTGGGATACCTGATGCCAGATCCAGATAATTAATGGTTTTTCCTTCCGCTCCAAGGATTTCTCCATATGTATTCCTGATATAAATGACATCGCCTTTCGTATATCTCGGAAGACGAACTGCATAGGTAATCCGGTATAATTTTTTTCCCTCTTTTTCCCCAATCAGTGTCGGGTGAAGTGAATACCTGCCTCCCATTTTTCTGGTGATATCACGGGAGATCTGTTCACCAAGGGTTTGTGTCCCGACAATGATGTCAAGACCCTCCCGACCTTCTTCCATCCGGGTTACAAATGAGAGGCGATCACCTTGTAATTGTAACTCTTCTTCTGCCTGATATGCTATTCTTTTGGCTCGTTCCTGCTCTTCAGGTGTAGCTTTTCTTCCTTCTGCACGAAGTTGTACAACACCCTGCCAGTAATTTCCGTGGTATCTGCTACACCGGTCACAGGAATCATATTGCCACAGTATCTCTATCGTACAGGCTGCCTCAACTTTTTGACCATATAATGTTCCGGTTACTGAAACATGTGCAAAAGACCGGTTTTTACTATTTTCGTCAAGTTTTATAGAGACTTCAGGCATTCTGATATCCTGAAACAAATGAATGGCGGAGAGCGCAGCTTCATATTCAAGATCCTCTCGGGTTCTTTCACAATCATTCCACCCACTCTTATCCCGCATAGAATTACAGCTCGGGCAACGGACCATTTTTACCCGGCCATCACAGGAAAACCAATCGATATCAGATGCACGACATTTTCCGCAGATATCGCCTGTTTGAGACGGGCCACCACATTTTGGACAAATTGCCTCTTGTAAATCCATATTTATCGCTTATATCCGTAAGATTGTTACGTAGGGTATTCCTTCGATAAGTCGACAAGAATCCTTTTCTATAACTCCATATCGGGTCGCTAAATCAACGCACCGATGCCCGAATATGGTAATGTTATCAGAGGTCATGAGAACGCGGACCACCTCTTCTTCTAAGGCCGGTTCATTGCCAAAGAAAGATTCTGTAATAGATATTGAAATATCTCCTTCTGTGTAGGTCTTTCCGATTAGTTCCCGGTCGCAGAGTCCTATGACTTCTTTGTTATCTGCAGATCGGTGAATACGAAGTAACATCCTGATATGATCGGGTACCAGAGGGAGAAAAACCTTTCAGGTAGATCAAAGCGAGATGTCAATACCGTATACTTTATTCGGAGTGTGCATATGTATCCGGTAGAGGTCATTTTCAGTGATGGTTCCCTGCTCGAGATGTCTCATGGTAAAACGTGGAACCGATTTTGGTCCGATAACTGCTCCGGGTCTGCTGTTTTCATCCATGTAATCGCTCTCCATGGTAAATTCCCGTTGTTGTCTGCATAACTCCGGAATAGCTTCATGTTTTGCAACCAATGAAGGAGTAAGCGGTGTGTCCGGGGTTCCAAAATGTTTTATTACCTTATTCGGATCAAGGCCTTCTGTTTTTGCCATCTCGACCATATCAGAGCATGGACCAGATTCTGCGTGAATTTGTATGGCACATCCGATATCTGCTGCAAGTCTGAATCCCTGAGATACAACCTGGTTTGAGAGGTTTGTTATCTCTTCAGTTGTGTCGTAATGAGGTCTGCCGCTTTTTATCGCTATAGCTTTTCCTTCAGCAACATAGTGTGCTGCGCAGGCGAGCCCTCCCATCATGATATCCGCAGCTTCTGAATAACTCATGCGTTCTGCCAGAACCGTGATCTCAGCTGGATGGACCCCCAGAATAGGAAAAACTATTAACCCTGTTTTATCATGAATCTGCTTTGCAATATCCAGAGTCTCATCAAATACCTGACTGAAATCTTCTCCGGTAGTGGGATGAACTCCAAGAGACCATGATGGTTTTGTCACAAGACAGATATGAGTGCCACCTGCCCGCTGGTACTCTTTTGCAGCTTCGATACCTTTCCCATTTCTGGGATCGATATGAATATGATCATCAAGGATTGGATACTTCGGTGTCCTCATCCATCCACTCGATTCTCATCATAGGGTAATCACCTTCTCTTGCAATACAGGCATGACAGGATGCTTCATTCACCCTGATGGTGAGTTCAACATCAAGCATCAGACCTGTTAGTTCACTATACCCAAAGCTGTTTGGGATCATGAGCTCACGATCAAGGCTGACCGTTATGTCAGTCATATATGGTTGTTGAATGTGCGCATTTTCTATTGCTTTCTCAAGGGATGAAGCAGATTCGCGGGATACTGGCACTCCTACCCATTGATGGTATAAAGCGCCCAGTTTTATACCTGCTTCAAAGGCTGCTCGTTCCCTGTCAGTAATCATATCTTCACATGAGTGATTTCAGCCTATATAAGATCCCGCGTTTTTCCCGAACATGTCTTGAGAATTCATATGGTTAACTATCATGGAGTCTAACAGGTATGTAATGGCGATACACCCTATAGAATTCAGATATGGAACCCCCGAGATGAAGCAGGTATTTGGCGAGGAACACCGTTTTCACTGTATTATTGAGGCAGAGATAGCTCTTGCAAAGGCTGAAAGTTCTCTTGGAATGATACCTGATGAAGATGCGGCTGTTATTGCAGAAAAAGCTCAGGGGGCATCACTTCAACGATCAAAAGAGATTGAAGAAGAGATTCATCATGACATGATGGCTGTTGTCCGGGCTATATCAGAAGTTTGTGGACCGGCCGGGAGATGGATTCACTATGGAGCTACATCCAATGATATCCTTGATACCGCAACCGGACTTCAGATTCGTGATGCGCTCGATATTATCGAGACTAAATTAAAAAATATTCTATCTGTGCTTCTTAAAAGAGCAGAAGAGACTAAACATCTGGTATGTATTGGCCGGACACATGGGCAGCATGGCGTTCCGACAACATATGGACTTCGGTTTGCTATCTGGGCGAGTGAAATTGGAAGACATATTGAACGATTATCCCAAATCCGTCCACGAGTATGTGTCGGACAATTAACTGGTGCGGTTGGGACGCAGGCAGCCCTTGGAGAGAAAGGTATCGAGATACAGGAACAGATGATGAAATTTTTAAATCTTTCATCAGTTGATGTCTCAAACCAGATTATACAACGTGATCGATATGCTGAATATTTCTGTTTCCTGGCAAACCTTGCTACAACTCTTGATAAAATTGGTGTAGAGATCAGATCTCTGCAACGTACAGAAATAGGTGAAGTTGAGGAAGCATTTGGTTCAAAGCAGGTTGGATCTTCAACTATGCCTCATAAGAGAAACCCAATCAAAAGTGAACAGGTATGTGGTCTTGCCCGAATTATACGTTCATCAGTTGAACCCGCTTTTCAGAACAATACTCTCTGGGATGAACGTGATCTGACCAATTCTTCACCAGAGCGAATTTTATTCCCCGAAGCCACTATTTTGACAGACCATATTCTGAAAACGATGGTGTCTGTTCTTGAAGGCCTGAACCTGAGGGAGGATCGGATTAAACAGAATTTGTCAATGCTTCATGGAATAAATATGGCAGAATCAATCATGATTGAATTGACAAAAAAAGGTATGGGAAGGCAGGAGGCTCATGAAGTAATCAGAGAAAAGAGTATGGAAGCTCTTACCACAGGACAACCCCTTTCTGTTCTCCTCTCTCAGACACCCGAAGTTACCCGGTTAATTCAAGCAAGAGATATTGAAAAACTGCTTTCACCCGAATCATATATCGGGACATCAGTCAGGCAGGTTGAGCGGGTAATTAAAAAATTAGAATCGTTATATCTGTAAAAAAATTAATCATAATACCCGGTAAAGATAGATCCATATCGTTCAAATTTAAAGTCTGAACGGTCAATGACATCTGTGGAAAATTTCCACGTCTTTTTTGGTTCCAGGTAATCTATCGTTGCATAGGCATTACCTATCTGATCTCCATCAGCATTAAAGAGATTAAATGTCAGTACAATGATGTCAATTGTTTTATCATCCAGGTTTCTGATTTCACCTTTAATGTATGCTTTATCCCGGGAGATACGGTCAATATAGGTCTTTTTAATTGAGAGATTTACCATTGAATCTTCTGTACATTCAAGATACCCAAATGGACGTGAGACAAATATTTTTCTTCCATTTGAATCTTCTTTTTCAATGGTACTCTGGACTTGATAATTTACTGAATCATATACCGGAATGGAATTTCCGTATTCTTCAATTGTTATCACCTGATCTGAAAAGACAGATACTGGTGAGACAATTATGAGAAAAATCAATGTGAAAAGGATCGAAAAAAAGGCAACCCCTGTTTTAATTTTTTTTATCATTCCCTATGTCATACCCCCTGTATTCCATAAAATACATCATATTATTCTTACTTATTTTAACAACTTCTGATCTGTTCACTGTAATTATAAGACTACCGATAAATAGGGAAAAATCAGAGTAATGATAGGATTCTGGTCAAGACTGTTCAAAACTAAAACAGTTAAAAAGGGGGGCCAGAAAAATGATGAGTTATTGGATCAAATCTGGTAAAGAAATTTTTACCGTATGCAGTCAATTAGCGAGATTTTTTGAATAATCATGAGACTTATTACCATCCCAATAGTTATTCTGATTCTTTTTGTAATTTTTTCGATATTCACGCCGGTTCTTCTGCTCCAGGCGAGCGAACCGATTCTTCCAACAGAAATGAGACAAACCTTTGCCCAAGTATGTGCAGATGGTTCATCAATTCTTGGAAGATATGAAACATGTGTTGAAGTATATGATTATCTTATCACCAAATATCCCGAAATTGGTCTCTACTTTGAGAAAAAATCAGAATATCTTCAAAAACTAGGAAAGTTACAAGAGTCAGTTACTGCCCTTGATGGGGCCATCGGGCGAGAACCAGAAAATATTGAATATCTGCTTAAAAAAGCCAGAATTACAAAATCATTAAATAAAGTTCAGGAATCAGATACAACATATTTCCGTATTGATCAGATTAAACCAAAAACCGCATCTGGTTTTGATTATTCTGGAGACGCAGCTTTAGATCAGGGTATGTATCAACAAGCTTATATCCAATACACAAAGTCACTTGCATTAGATTCTACGAATGCTCAGGTTTGGGAAAAAAGGGGAGATGTCATCTTCGCCCTTCTTACTATTCCCACAGCAGGACTGAATGCTGATGATGAATTAAAGACACAGGATCTCTATACCGAAGGTATAAAAAGTTATGAAAATGCTATCCGGTTAAATCCTGGAAAAGCAGTTGAAATTCAATTTAAATTGACAAAACGATCAATAGATGTAGTTCCAAAAACAATTGGAGACCTGGAATCCAGATATACGCAATATAAATACCTTGAATAAAAATTAGAGAGGCAATGAATGAATCTGAATAAAAATCTGGTTTTTTCTATTTTAATTATTCTGGGATTTATATGGATTATATTCCCGGTTCTGGCTGAACCTTCCCTCTCTCATGAAGAATGGAAGAATATTCTTGCCATAGGTGATGAGATAGATTATCTGACTGGCGCAGATCTTACTCTATTCATCTCTCCGGATCACTATTATCAAATACCGGGTCAGCAAATTGTTCTATCAGGAACACTGAAGGGTATATTTGGACCACTTTCTAATGCTTCTGTCCTAATTGAGCGGTATAATGGTACAAATTTATCTTCTGTTTTAGAAACGGTCACTAATGCTAACGGAGTATATATTCTAACAGATTATGTAAATGAAACTGGACCTGTTGATTATCAGGCTCAATACGTTCTGAATGATAATAGTCGTGAATCCTTGAAAAGTGACAGATATGAGTTACTCGTGAATTGGCAAGGTGAACAAAATCTCTTGAATGAACAAATATCCTTTGTTAATTTGAATAGTACGAACGGTTCATTTCAAAATTATGGAGAAAATATCTCATTGTTACTCAATGCGAATTCTTTAGAATTTGTTCCTGGTGAATCTATATCTCTATTCGGATATCTTGTTTCTGACCATAAACCAGTACCTTATGCACCGATAAAGATATATCCATATATTCATTTTAATATTACCGATCCGATAAATCCTCTTTTTCCCGGACAAACAAAACAGGATGGGAGGGTAAATTTTTCCTACCATCTTTCCGGTCCGGATCCAGTTCATTTTTTCTTATCCTATCAAAAGAATCTGAATGAACCAATCTATAGATCGAATACAATCTCCTTTATCCCTCTTGAATCCGGAATAAATCCCCCTGCCCGGATAGTTCACGAAAAAGAGACGATAATTGCATATCTTCAAAATGAAACGGTTGATCCTATTCAGAATATTACCGTGTATGGTTGGTACAATGGAAATGGCGGTTCTGGTGTTCCACTTTCTCCCTTAGATCTTGTATGGTATAATTTTGGTGAAAAGATCTGGGATAGATATCAGAACAGCAGCCAGGTTCTGACGAATGCAGATGGAAAATTTGAATGTACAGTAAAAGCTCCACAGACACCAGGAATGTACCTTCTTGGGATGAGAAGGCCGGGAAGTGTTACTTCAAATCAATTATACTCAAATGTTCTTGCATTGTCTGTTGTAATCCCTGAATTAGAAGAAGATTATATAGAGGTTCAACCTACCGGGAATATTCTTTTGCAAGTACAGCAATCTCCAATCCGTTTATCTGAAAAAACGTCATGATGTAGCCATCAGGCTCGATCTATGAAAAACAGTTAAGGTAC
>JABNAD010000052.1_pt1 | contig 34268 bp, 37 predicted proteins | sample 7240381 | NCBI WGS metagenome assembly JABNAD01 (sample SAMN11332834, study PRJNA596920) | anaerobic digester metagenome | biome: digested sludge; isolation source: digested sewage sludge-derived enrichment culture grown on H2/CO2 | place: Germany: Goettingen
GTACCTTAACTGTTTTTCATAGATCGAGCCTGATGGCTACATCATGACGTTTTTTGAGAAGTTATCTGAACGAATATCCGGTTTCTTCTCTCCACTTTTTTGCCATCATCTTAAGAACGGTATGATCCATCGTTTCACTGAGCCGGTAAATCTTATGGTTTGACCGGTAATACGTCTCGATAACCCCACTGTCCCGGAGTATTTTCAGATGGTTTGAGATAGGGCTGTGAGTTTTTTCCAGGTTCCAGATCAACTCGCAGACACAATGATCACGGAGACAAAGCATAAGAAGGATCTTTAACCGTATTGGGTGACTCATGAGATGACAGAGCTTCATGAGGGTATCGGTAGCCGGATGGACAAGTGCCTCTGATTCATGGCGCAGCTCTTCTTCCCAGTCCTCACGTAAGGCACAATCAGATGGACAACACCGAGTAGATGACATATTCCTCTTCTCAATATTCTTGTGTTCAGTATGAAATAATATCGATACAATCTCAGTAAAACCTGAAATACTCCTTTTCCTTTTTCATACTACTTAAAACAACTTTAATCTGGTTCAGATGACTGAATATGAATTGGTAAAAATTTCAAAGGTTACGGGAGTCTGTGGTCTTTGTGAAGAGTATGCAGAAAAGAATTCCACCAGTCCAGCAAAGGTCGCCGTCATGTCATGCGAAGGAGCATGTGCACGGGGCGAGGTTGCCAGACGAGCGGCAAATATCCTGGCTCATATCATTGCTCCGGAACAGACCGTCCGTATCTGTCTTGGTGGAGCCTTCACAAAGGATACCGGCCAGAGAAATCTCGTTCGGAGAGCAGGGAAAGTGATTGCTATAGAGGGATGTTTTATCGCATGTGCTTCACGGATGATGGAGGGAGTCCTTGATGATCTCAATCCAACCGTGGTTCTTGCAGATACGATATATCCTGAATCCCTGCCTTTTGGGATTAATGAAGTATCAGATGAAAGGTTTACAACATATGCAAAGCAGGTTGCCGAAGATGTTCAAAAAAATCATCTCCGGGCCTGAAATTTTTTTTAAAGGTGAGTAATCAGTCTTTTATTCCCGTCACCAGGTAAAAGACAAGAGAGGAAAAGAACGAATGAGAATTTTCTGCATCATATAAATCAGATAACAGGGCTTCGCTCTCCTCCGGGGTTATTATTTCAGATTTCGTCACCAGTGAGATGGTATTCTCAAGATCAAATACTTTATTTGCAATATTGAGATCAGTGATGGTAAGGACGATCGGTTTCATCTCTATATGATGAAGATCTGCATTCATACATGCAGAATATAATGATTTACCTACCCACCCCGAGGGTATGTGTCCACACCAGAAATCTATGATTTTTCGGGTTACTTTCCGGTCACCAGGCCAGATACCATAGGTATCCCAGTCTGGTTCAAACATTACTACCGTACCTGATTTTCGAAGGACCCGGGTCATCTCCCTGATTGCATCAGATGGGTTTTTGGTATGTTGCAATACCCGATCAGTCCTGACTCCATCGAACATGCCATCTGAAAACGGAAGATGCATGGCATCACTCATCACAAAGTGAGGAGATGCAGAACCTGAATATTGACCTGATTTCGCGGAAATGAGCATGGTTTTACTTACATCGATACCAACTACCCGGCCTTCAGGTCCGGAAAGTCCTGCCATTACCCATGCATCAACACCGTTTCCACATCCGACTTCAAGAATTGAGGCTCCAGGGCACACGTTTAATTCCTGATAACTCTGTTTTTTGCATTCCTGGAAAAAGGGTAGCGAATGAATGAGATTAAGGTACTGAACAAAGGATTTGCTATCTGTTGTAGTATCTACGCGAGCAAATCCTGACGAAAATGACTCCATAATATATCACGACAATGAATGAGATTTTACATTGGATAGGAGAAAAGATGATAGTATGCATTCCCCGTATTCAGAGAATACAATGATGAACAATCAGGAAGTTATCTTCTCTGCAAACTGGGATATCTGCTCAAAGGAAACTTCTCCATGAGGATCCCGACTGATACCCAGATCTGTTGCAATTACCGTCTTTGAGTAGCAAACTCCGGATTTTTCAAGCACTTCACAGGCACAACAATCTTCGCAACCAACAATTGCCCAGACCGGTCGGTTAGTACCAGGGTTATGAACTGACTTTCCTTTCTCTGCTTTCATCCAGGTGTACATACCAGGAAACCGACGAATTAGGTGCATGGCTGCCTGAGTAGTCAATTGCCCGACATTACAAAACCCGGAGCAGGTTGCCAGAACAACCGGGCCGGATGAGGAGGAATGATGATGGGATGACATTATCGCTCCTGGTCTTTCATCCACCGGCAGTACCGGGAATTCCCCTTAGATTCCTTCCTTTTCCAGTCCCGACACATCATCCGGAAACAAGTCTCATTCTCCTGATTCTCCATTGTTCTTCTCCACTGTTGCATGTTGCAAAATCCCATCCGGGGCATACAACACATCATGATGATGCAAAGGATTCCAACAATCAGAAATACTCCAATAGGGAGAAAAAACCATAGTAATGCTACCATACAATGATATCAACAGATAACTGGTTATAAGGCAAAGTCGGATCTCAGTTTTTTGTGAAATGGTTAGATCCAGGTTCCCCAGAGTTTGTTATAAAAGACCGTACCCGGAGAGAAGAAAGGATGGATGTCCTTTCAGAAAATAAATTGTTGACTTTTATCGATCAGGTGATAATCCCAACATTCGTAAGGAACTGAAATAAGAAACCGGCAAGGATTGCGACTCCGAGCACGGTAATCATAAACGCTGCAACCAGTCTCTTTTCAAAGATGGATGCAAGGAGTGTGACTTCAGGAATGCTTGCTCCCGCTCCTCCGATGATTAGGGCCATGACCGCACCGATTCCCATCCCTTTCTCAACGAGAACTGCGCTTATTGGGATAATTGTTTCCGCCCTGATATACATTGGTATTCCAATGACCGCCGCAACTGGAATTGCGAGTGGATTGTCAGGTCCGGCAACAGCTACAATCAGATCTTCCGGAATAAAACCGTAGATGAATGCTCCTATTGCTGCACCAAGGATTAGGTAGGGTATGACCTGTCTGAATAGTGAAAAGGCAAAAGTAAGTGCCCGGGAAAACCTGGTTTTGTGAATTGAATTATTGGTATCTTCGCATTCACAACAACATCCCTTCTCCAACGTTACGGCTTTCACATACCGGCCATATCCGGCACGTTCGAGTAGGATACCTGAAATGACGGCGATAGAAAATGTGATTGCTGCATAAATCAATGTTGGAACAACACCAAACAATGCCAGAAGCAGGAAAAAGATAACCGGGTTTAAGAGTGGTGATGCTATCAGAAACGAATATGCAATGCCAAACGGGACACCGACATCAAGCAGTCCGACCAGGATCGGGATGGTTGAACAGGAACAAAAGGGAGTAAGAGCACCAAAAAAGGCTCCGAAAATATTTCCCATGCCCCGGTGTGTTCTCGTGAGAACCTTTCTGATTTTTTCTTCCGGAACATACTCACGGATGAGACCCACGAGAAAACTGATCCCGATGAACAGAATGACCAGTTCTACGGTAATGATGACAAAAAACTGACCGGCAGTGACGAGATCATTAATGGCAGTCATATTCATCACCACTTGTCAAACGCGTATTCAATTTTCGATTCAGTACGTTATCGGTCATTTGGGCACAACACAGATGCCCAATGTGGAGTTTGTAAAATGTCATGATATCTGGGGATACAGATGTGAAGATTTACTATGCAGTACTACCGGCTAATTCCGGAATTTATGAGTAAAAAAATGAAGGTGGATCAGCACCCCAGCCCATACACCATTGACAGAGAGCCACGATAATTACCACATGTAATTCAAATAAGAATGAAATTACTATTGACATGCTCGTTATATATACATGCCTGTTTCATATTTGTTTGAACCACTCAGGAATTCAGCATGAACAAAAAAGGTACACAATCAGAGGTATCAAAGGGTTCAGACTCTCAATCACCTAAGGTTGAGGCAATTCTTACCATTGATGCCAGGGGTCAGGCCCTCATCCCGAAAGATGTCAGAGAGGAGGCACAAATGAATGTTGGTGATAAATTTGCCCTTATCTCTCATAATCATGAAGAGAAGATCTGTTGTCTTTACCTGATTCCGGTGAATGATCTCTCCTCCAAGACAACTAAACTGATGCATCACATCCTATCTGAATAGAGAATTATCTGAACATCCATAATTCCTATCGAGGATCAGAAGTTTCAATAAAATTTTAGGTGCTCGGGGTGCAATACTATTCATGGCAGAAAAGAAAGGTTTCATGGAACGAATATTCGGTAAAAAAGATTCACCATGCTGTTGCTGTGGTCCGAAGATTGTTCCAAAAGAAGGTTCATGCTGTTCTTCTGAAGAGAAGAAAGAAGAGAAAGAATGATTCCTTTTTTTCATATTGGTTCATTCCATTTCTCATTATAGGGAAATTGGAAAGAGCACTTGAATTATCACCGCCAGGATACACGTGGTAATCCCGATTACGATTTGGGGAAGTGTATAATAGGTGAAGATCTTTTTTACCTCGTCACCTGGTTCCCGATGGAGCAGCCAGAAATACGGGTCGGTGACAAAACACATCACTCCGGCTCCTGCAAGGATGAATAAAAATAAGGCTAAAGGATTCATTGATGCGAGAATACTTGTTCCGGCGAGGAGTATAGCAATAGAAAAGATATGAGATATCTATATATCAGGTAGTTCTTTCAAAATGGAATTAAAATATTCGCGCAGGCATTCCAAATTTATTTGAGATAGGTATTGTTATATAGTTCAAAGATCCACTTCAATAAATGTTGAAACACTCTGATGAGCAATCAGAGTACATTTGAGATGAACAAATCATGCCATTTATGATGCCATTCTTTGGATTTCCCATTTATTACATTATTGGGATAATGGTTGTCTGCGTAATCATTATCCTTTTGATGATGCGTATAATGCGAAAAATGACCATGCAGGGTGGATGTTGTCCCTGTTGCTGCGGTCATCAGAAAGAACAGAATAATCAAATACTGGAGAACCAGTGATACCGATGATTGATATCCTAACCGGAGCATTACTCCTGGGATGGACAACCCTTGTTGCATACCTTACTGAACACGTAGTTACCTGTCTGATTCCCGCTTTCTTTATCGCCGGAGCAATAGCAGCATTTATCAAAAAAGATGCCATTCTGAAATACTTCAGTCCGGATGCAAAAAAGTCAGTCAGTTTTGGCATAGCCTCAGTATCCGGGACTGTTCTTGCAGTATGCAGTTGCACTATTCTCCCGATGTTTGCCGGAATTCTGAAAAAAGGAAGTGGCATTGGTCCGGCGATTACGTTTCTATATGCCGGTCCGGCGATTAATATCCTTGCCATCGTATATTCCGCAAAAGTCCTTGGTCTTGACATCGGAATTGCCCGTGCTGTTTCTGCAATAATTCTGTCAATCGTCATAGGTCTTATCATGGCATTGATCTTTCAAGAGCATGATAATGAAGTCCGTGTAAATGCCAAAAAGAACCCCCGTATCTCTTCCGGAGGTGAAGAACGACCAAAATGGGTCGTACTTGCATTTTTTATCTTCCTGATTGCCATCCTGCTGGTTGGAACTTCACAACTCGACGTCTTTATCCGGCTCCTGATAGTCTACTTCCTTTCTATGGCGGTTGCATTCCTGCTCATTTACTACTTTAGTCGTGACGAAGTAACCGAATGGGGGTATGAGATCTGGGATCTGACCAAGAAGATCTTTCCTATCCTCGTGATTGGAACCTTTGCTCTCGGGGTGCTCTCCTACTTTATCCCTCCGGAGACCTTTCAGCCGTATATTGGTGATAATTCAATCGTCTCGAACTTTATTGCAGCCATTATCGGTGCAATCCTCTACATGCCAACATTACTTGAAGTGCCGGTTATCGGGACAACTCTTGGATATCTTTCCGGGAATATGGCAAAAGGACCAGCCCTTGCTCTCCTACTGACCGGCCCATCCATCAGTCTGCCCAGCCTCATGGTTCTCACCCGGGTTATGGGAGTCAAAAAGACCGGAGTGTATGCAGTGCTTGTTGTTATCTTCTCAACCCTCGCAGGATTCGTATTCGGGAACAGCGGGCTCTGATGAGAATGGCGTTTGATAAACCCTGTTGTCCGGCAGATGCACTCCGGAGGGTGAAGATGATCCTGGTAAACGGGATCCCAACCGGTATCACCATGCTGGATGAGATAATCGCTGAAGTAAAGGAGATGAATCTCACATCCGAGCAACAAATCAAAGAAACTCTGTTGAAAAGAGTAAAAGTGTACAATTACATCTCCAAAGGAGCAGAGGAGATATATATGAAAGCAATTATGGCAGAATATTACAAACCCTGAAGATAACTGCTGGAGTTCAACATCGTCAATCCCATGCAGGGACAAGATGTGTATCCCTCAAAACAAAAGATGATTATCTCATATAACAAAAGTATTTCAAATAAAGGTGAAATATGAAACTTGAAGTATTCGGAACCGGCTGCACAAAATGCAAACGAATGTATGAAAATGTGACTGAAGCGGTGAAGAAATCCGGAATTGAGGCAGATATTGTAAAAGTTGAGGCACTTGAGGAGATTGTGAACAGAGGCGTGATGATGACTCCGTCTCTCTTCCTGGACGGCGAGGAGGTTGTTGCCGGCCGGGTTCCCACCGTCAACGAGATCATGGAAATTATTCAGGAGAGTGCATAATGGCAGAGCAGGCTCCATGCACCTGTGGAAGTAATGAGAAGAACCGACTTATATTCCCCTGCTCCGGACAGGCAAACACCGGACAGATATCAAATCAGGCTGCGATTCAGTTATCTGACGAGGGATATGGCAGTTTTGTCTGCACGGCTTTGCTTGCATCAGGATCAGAGTCTCTGGCTGAACGTGCCAGAGGGGTGCAGGAAGTCGTCGCAATCGATGGGTGCGGGATGGATTGTGCACGAAAGATCCTGGAGCAGGCAGGAGTTCCGGTCCATCAGCACCTCGTAATAACCGATCTTGGTTTTGAAAAGAAGAGCGGAAACAGGTCATTTTCTTCAGATGAAGTTGAATCAATCGTCTCTGCTGCGTGGAAGGGAGAAGGAAAGCTGCAGGAGTCCAGTTCCGGGGAGAAGAAATCCGATGGTTCAGGAGGCTGTGGCTGTGATTGTGGCGGAAAATGCGGTTAACCGTCCTCTTTTTTCATGATGCTCAATGATTCAGAAATTACCCTCATCACCTGTTCCGGGATCTCAAACACCGGAAAACTTACGGCAAAGGTTGGAGAGATACTCATCAGGCGATGTCCGGGTCAGATAGAAATGTGCCTTCCTGCAAGGGCACAGCCAGAGAAGATGCTGGATGCTCTTGCCCATGCTGAAAAGATCCTGGTGGTTGATGGGTGTTCTGACTGTTGCGGTAGGAAAAAACTCAAAGAACAGGGATATGATCCGGATATTCATATTATCGCAACCGAATGCGGTATTGTGAAGAACGGTATGGAAGATCCCCGATTTGATGAGATTGAACTACTAACATCCGTTGTCCGGGAAAAAATCAGGTAATATTCTCCTTGTTGTATCAATAACCATGCAAGCTCCAAGAAAGGATATCCTGATACCGCTCCTCCTTCTCGCAGTAATTACATTAATTATGATCTTTTCAGGTGGATGCGGGTGCAACCAGATTTTTACCGTAGAAAATCTCTCCCTTCAAAATTATAGCACAATTACATCAATTCCTTCTTCTGGGGTTCTTGAAGTATATCATTTTCATGAAACCAAGCAATGTTATTCCTGCCGGGTGCTTGGTGAACTGGCGAAAGAGACCATGAATACATCATTCATGCAGGAGATGGATGAAGGGAAGATCTTCTTTAGATCCGTGAATATTCAACTCCCGGAGAATGCGGAGATTGTATCCAGATTCGTGCCAACTTCATCCTCGCTCATGATTGGATACACGGATGAGGCAGGGTTTCATGCAGAGAACCAGATACAACTCTGGTATAAACTTGGAGATAAAATTGCATTTGGAGAGGAATTATCCGGTGTGATCAGAAAGAGACTGTCAACGGTTCATGCATGATATACAACTTGAAATCATATTATCATCGCATTTTTCCCATTACCTGACCTCATAGATTTTTCCGGTTCATCGCTCATCCTCTATGGTCATCATATCATCTCTGGCCGATAGTACCATCAGGGGTTCCTCCGGCTGTTTTCCCAATCTCCGTTATCTGGCCTATGGTCGGAGCAGTGATAGTAGTACTCCAGTATTCCAGATTTCCCCGGAGTAATCCGATATATTTCAGTTTTTACAATCTCGAAGGCATCAGTCTCTTATGTAGATACATCGACAGACCGGTCCCTGCAATAGTAAACAGAATAAGAACTACGAAATCAATGATGATTGGCAAGAAGTTCGAATTTGTATATGAATATCGGACAATATCTACAATATAGGTCAGCGGAGAGAACCAGGCTAACATCTGTCCCCAGGGAGGCATCTGTTCAAGAGGAATGAATATTCCAGATATAAAAACCAGCGGGAATTTCACCAGGTTTGAAATCATCATTATGTTTGAAGGCGTATTGGTTGGCATTGCAGCAAACAACATACCAATCGCTGCAAAACACCAGGCTCCAATGATAATCACACTGAGGAGAATGAATCCATGCAGAAGTGATAGCCCAAGCACTATACCAATGATTACCGTAATAAAAGTGATGCCAATGGAAAATAGTGCTGATGCCACCATATCACCGAATATCATCGCTTCTACGGTTATCGGGGTTGATGCAAGTCGCTCAAGAGTTTTTGCCGATCCTTCCCAGGGAAATATCGCCGGAGATACTGCTGTTGCTGTAAAGAAGAGTGTCATTCCGACAAGTCCTGCAATAAGAAAAGACAAAGGGATCTGCCTGCTACCCATGAAAAAAGCAAGGAATAAAAATAATGGCATAATAATCCCAAAGATGAGGACCGGACCTTTCAAATAATAAATCCGGATATCCTTTTTTGTAATAGCCCATGCCCGTCGTATCTGTGAAGCAATCCCATAGGGATGTATCGGACTCATTTTTCTTCCTCTCTGGTAAGCCTTATGAATGCTTCATCCAGGGTTGGTGCCAGTGTATTGAGAGTGACGATTGCAGTGTTCTGCTCTATAGAATATGCTACAATCGACCGAATCGCTGCATCTTTATCTGAAACAATTATCTGCCATTTATCTCCGGTTTTTTCTGCCCTGATAATCCCGGGAAGATCTCCAGGTTCTATACTGGGAACGTCTTTTGCAAAACTCACTTCAATCCTGTGCTCTCGGTCTATTGCTGATTTAAGTTTTTCAGGTGCATCAAGCGCTATCATCTTCCCGGCCCTGATTATACCAACACGGTTACAGAGCTGGTTCGCTTCTTCCATATTATGGGTTGTTAAAAAGATGGTCATTCCGTTCCGGTTCAAATCCCGAAGCAGTGAGAGTATCATATGAGTGCTTTGCACATCCAGACCACTCGTAGGCTCATCAAGAAAGAGGAGTTCAGGCTCATGAATGAGTGACATTGCAAGGATAAGGCGCTGTTTCATCCCTTTTGAATACGCCTGTACCTTCTGGTCCTTTCGTTCAATTAATCCTACTAATGTTAATAATTCTTCTGTACGCCGTAATATTTTTGATTTTGGAAGATCATAGAGTTCTCCCATAAGGAACATATTCTGCTGTGCTGAGAGATCGATATACGCATTTGAAGTCTCCGGAACCACACCAAACCTCTGTTTTGCATAAACCGGACTTTTCATGATATCATATCCAAGAATCGTCGCAGTCCCGCTGTTAGAAGGAAGCACTCCGGTAAGCATTCGTGTGGTAGTGGTTTTTCCTGCACCGTTTTGTCCCAGAAATCCGAATATTTCTCCCTCGCTCACTTCGAAGGACACATGGTCCACTACAGTATTCTTCCCGAATTTTTTTGTAAGACAATCTGCCCGGATTACTACTGTCATAATGTCACATCATACATCTTTCCAGATCCCAAGAAGTATCATCCATCTTTATCTCTATTTCGGATCTTTCATGGAGATATTTATTTTAATTATTATGTGCTGCAGCCCAACATGCTGCACATCCTATGAACGAATCATCATCAGGTGTTGATAGAGAAATTTTTCCTCCGCTGGAATATGCATCTCCCTTTCCGGTGAGAAGATTTGGATCTAGTACCATGGTGAGATCATATGTGCCATAATCCAGATCTGAAGTAATACTATATGACAGAGTAAACGTTTTCTTTTCTCCATTCATCAATGGTGAAATCTGTGCCTCATTTGGGGTAAGCAATCTTTCTCCCAGATATGCATCTACCTGTACCGGTATAGGTGAAGTGTCATCTTCTCCCTGATTTTTTACAACAACTTCAGGTTTTATTAGCGAACCAGGAGACACCCACATATAATCTGATGAAACAATGATATCTTCTATAATATACTGGGGTTTACTTTTCGTCTCTATTGTATGGGAATTATACCATGAATCTATTTCAGCAGGCTCTTTTGAAGAAACAGCATACTCTAGAGGTTTAGGAGGAGAAATATATGGAGAACACAATGTCGGAAATTTATCATTCATATTTGTTGCTGCCTGCACGGTAATATTTTCAGAGGTTAAACCAAGGGGAATGTGTCCGTACAATGATATTCCTACATGAGAATCAGGATCAGGGATCATCTGTCCCCAACCGATCAAGGGAGCATCGGAACATGATACATCATGAACGAATAATCCGACGGTTATTGGTCTGATACTTGTCTGAACACTTTCCGGGAGAGTGATATGTGCAATTATCATGCCATCATCAAGTTTTAACCCATCAATATTCAGAACTTCTGATTGTTCTGTTTCAAACGCCAAAACAGAATGCGAACTACCAATAAGAAATATCAGAATAACTATAGTAATCCGGGAATAAGAGATAGAAATCATATATATTGAACTCCATGTCTGGTGCATGAAGCACCTCAGACTATTTTGAACATCTCACCCATAAGAAGTTGCTTCTTTCGACTAAAAAAATCAGGATGTAAGTTTCTCATATAATCCGGATAGAGTTTGATTATACATCATTCTGATGGTCTCTTCATGATCGGCAAGGGGTTTTACTGGAACAAGATCCATGACTGCTTCCGGAGATTTGTTACTCCTGATTCAATATTTTACCCAGGATTATGAGATCCACATAGATACCGTCAATAAAAAATGCTTCTTTCTTTTTCCCTTCCGGTTCAAATCCAAGATGTTCATACAACCGGATAGCACGGGGATTGGTATCAGCCACCATACATTCCATTCGTCGATATGCCTTCCTCCTGACTTCTTCCTCCAAAAATTGTATGGTTTTTGTACCGATTCCTTTCCCCCAGTATCCAGGTTCAATATAGAGGAAAAAAGTCGCCGAATGAGAAAGTCTGGTCCCTGGAGGCTGTACATAATACCCAGCTCCACCGATTATCCGGTCACCGGTATGAATCCCCCAGAGGGAGACAATCCCATTCTGGATATACTGCCACAGGGCTATTGTCGTTTCCATCGGTACCGGCGGGATCGTCTCAAAATGTTCGGCAATCTCCGGGATATTGGACAATTCATTAATTCTGCCAAGTTCTGACTCCTGAATCGGTAAGAATTGAATAGAAAGAGAAGAGGTATTGAACATGATAATTTATACGTTTTATTTGTAAAAAAACGGTTCCTATTCAAGATCCTAATACGATGAAATAATTTTTTGCTAATTGTGTCGCATTTAAACAACTGAAAGGATATATCCGAAAAAGAAAATTATTCAGATTAATTAGAATTTTCTGATAACATTAAATATTCTGAAAACCTACATTGTAGGCAGATTATATGGGAAAACTAAAAAAATCCGAAATAATTACTGCAGACGAGATGAGATGCAGTTGTGGCCCAAAGAGCAGTTGCACGGTGGAATCCATTCTTACCATCGATGATAGGGGTCAGATGGTCCTGCCAAAAGATGTCAGAGAACGAGCAGGCATCAAACCTGGTGACAAACTGGCTCTTATCAGCTGGGAAAAAGAAGGGAGCATCTGCTGTCTGGCCCTCATGAAGACAGAGAACCTGAGTGGTATGGTGAAAGAAGTTCTCAGTCCAATTCTAAACGATACCGGAGCAGAATAATGGAATCGTCTTGTTGTTGTTCCTGTTCTGTACCAATACCGCCTGTCACGAGTGAAATCACCACTGCTAACCGGATTGATCATCTCCTTGCACGATGGGGATATAATCGGTCAGGACACCGGGTAACACCCGGGCTGTACCACCTTGGCAATCCCAATGCTGACTCACCGGTCTTTGCATCTGCCAACTATACGCTCAGTTTTGATGCACTCCGCTCAAACCTCAGAGGGTTGGATGCATACATCCTTGTTCTGGATACCAAGGGAATTAATGTTTGGTGTGCAGCAGGAAAAGGGACGTTTGGTACGGATGAACTGGTCAAGAGAATTGAATTAACCGGCCTTGGACAGGTTGTATCACACCGCACGATCATCGTTCCCGAGCTCGGAGCACCTGGGATTGCTGCTCATGAAGTGAAACGAAGGAGTGGATTTTTAGTTCAATATGGTCCGGTTCGAGCTGCTGATCTCCCTGAATATCTGAAGATGGGAAAATTAACTCCTGAAATGCGTAGGGTTACCTTTCCGATGAAGGACCGTCTTGTTCTGGCACCAATGGAGCTTGTCCATATTGCTCTGCCGGCGGTAATTGTAACGTTTATTCTCTGGTTTTTAGCTGGATATATTGCTGCTCTAGCCGCAATTACTGCAGTCCTTGCCGGTACAGTCCTGTTCCCTCTTCTATTACCTTTCCTTCCGACCAGAGATTTCTCAACGAAAGGGCTGATTTTAGGAGGAATTGTTGCTATTCCTTTCTCAATCACATATGCAGGTACTTCTGGTCTTCCTGAATGGGCATTATATGCCGGTGCTACTGTCCCTCTCCTGATTATGCCCCCGGTTGTTGGATATCTGGGCCTGAATTTCACCGGATCAACTCCCTTTACGTCACGAACCGGAGTAAAAAAGGAGATATTCCAATATATCCCAATTCTAGCCACAATGACTGCTTGTGGAATAATTATTGGGATTGCTCTCGGGATATCCCGTTTGATGGAGGTGATCTGATGTTTAATTCGTATATTGAAAATACGCTAGAATTTCATGAAGAGAAATGTATCAACTGTAAACGCTGCACAGAGGTCTGTCCACACGGTGTTTTTGCTGAAGCAGGCGGCCGGGTAAAACTTTCAGAACCGAAAAGGTGTATGGAATGTGGTGCCTGTGCCCTGAACTGTCCGGTCCAGGCAATTGATGTTGAAAGCGGTGTTGGGTGTGCCTGGGCGATGATTAGTGCCGCTTTACGGGGAAAGGATATGGATAGCGGAGAGTGCAGTTGTGGTGGTGGGGCTGGATCTTGCTGTGGTGGTGAGACAGAAGGGTCCTCATGTGGATGTGGAGAGGGATGAACCTTACCCAGAACTGTGGGATGAGACCTATATATATTTCGTGAAGAATTGAAATGCAATTAATGGAATGAAGGCGTAACGGTTGATGATTTTACTACACTCGCATTTGAGAAATATAGAGTCTCGTTTCTTTTCAGCATGTTCCTGCAATGATTTGTCCGGTATGTAATGAAGAGTATGTATTAGAGATTCAGGACAGAATAGAAATACATCCATTTTCCTTCTTTTCCGGTTACTATCAGGTGGTCTGAGTGCTCTCCTCGAAAATTTTTATTTTGTCTTTGGTGAGATCGGAAAAATGATAGACGAAAATCCCTTTATTTTTTAATATTTTTCCGGTTTATATTTTGACTTCGAAGATCTCTTTTCCTTCACCCAGGTTGGCACTCTGGATTTTTTTTGCGGTTTTAAGGATTGTGCCTTCGATATTTGCTGTTTTTCAGATAGTCCGGAATCCTTTTTAGTGGATCTACCCTCCGGGGTTGTAAAAACGGGTTTTCTTTGAGAATGTTTTTTGTCAGATGCTGGAGTGGATTGAGAACGGTTCTGATCAGAAGGGGGGGTTTTTCTGATATCTCCTTCAGGCCTGGAACGTTCCGGGCGAATCGGACTTCGTGATTCCACAGGACCATTACGATTTTTCCACTCCGATTTTGGAGATCTTCTTTCTTCTCCGGGAGGTGATGAATATGTTCTCCTTCCAGAGTCAGGTGCAGGTCTGTTTTCTCTGAAATCCTGTGCTTTTTTATCTGATTTATTATCTGACCGGCGAGTTCCTGGAACCCCATCAATGAGAAGTTTTCTCCCCTCAAATACCGATTCGCTCAAGGTTGTTTGAATTTTTTTCGCCTGCTCCTCAGATCCCATCTCAACAAATGCGTAACCCTTGCCTTCCATCACTTTAACATCAATAACAGTCCCGTAGGTTGTTAAAAAGGAACGTAATTTTTCGGCTGTTACTGAATAGTTAAGATTTCCAATGAATAATTTTCTTTTTTTCATGATTCATCCAATTGTTTTCATGATCCGAAAAAGGAAATCCAGACCTCTCATTCCCTGCATGAGGTTGATATTCGCGATATTATCAAGAATCGGTCTGTCGTACTCATCTATGAGAATAACTACCTGTTTTCCGGGTTTTTTTACAATTTTTGGTATAAGCGAGAACAGTCGATCTCCAGGATCTCCAAAACTTTTCTCTATCTCATAGTATTCTTCCCACTTGTCAAAAGTGCTGGTCAATCTATTGATAAGATCAGAGATATGACTCAGTGCCCCTCCTGCAAAATCAATCCGAAGGACTGGATATGTTATTGTAAAGCCCCATTCTGCTTCAGGGGAATCGAGGTATACCCCGGAGAAGAGTTCTTTTCTTCCTGAAAATGCACAATAAAGCGTATCGATAAAGAGACTTTTTCCAAAATGTTTCGGGCGGGAAAGAAAATAATATTTCCCTTTTGCGACCATATCTGAGATAACCCGGGTTTTATCGACATATGCATATCCTTCGGTTCTCATCTCTGAAAATGACTGGATTCCAATTGGGAGCTTTGGAGGGGACATAGTAAATTTTGTTAATAGTATAAGGGGTGGGAGATTACATCTTTCTTCCGTATGTATGATTTTTCACACAATAAGATCACGATTGAAATATTACCCCTGTTCTTCCATTTCCCTCCACAGTGCTGCCTTCTTCTTCGGCCAGTCCCGGATCATACCTCTGACTTGTTTTGCTAACACAACCAATCTCAAACCCTGAACTACAAACCGTACTGATTTACCAGAGCTGGATAGATTCAACCGTTCCACGGGTCCCATCCCGGCCAGAGTGAGCAGAATATCTGATTGATGGATTCTTCCAATCTCCCCTGATCCGTCTTTCATAATACGTATCCATCCTTCTTCACCAGCAAGAAGTCTTCCAACTTTGACGTATTGACTCATACAAGCACCTTCTGGTTCTCCTAAATAACACACATAATCAACGGACCAGATATTCTCCATCCGATTCCTGTTCATCAATTGTCATGAAAAAATTCTTCTCCATCGGATCGATTAAAAAATTCATGATATTATTCTTGATTTATCTTGTTCACGTGTGTAACAAACCTGGCATATCTTCTGTTTTGTATCAGGATCAATCCAGATTGCAGCACTAGTATTACACACATCACACCGGCCAAGGTCTTTGTTTGCCATTATCATATGATGGATGTTTAAGAGACCAGGAAGGGCCGTGTAGGTTCCACTTTTTCTCAACCCCGCCCGATCATAACATTTCTGACAGATTTTATGTGAAAACCGTCCTTCAGCTTTCATGTGTGGGGAGAATTTCTCGGTATAATGAACCCACTTTCCGCCACATACAGCACAGGGTCCACTCCACACTCCATTGATAGGACCATAGTCATCAGGATCGATAACCAGATGGGTGACTGGAGTGACTGGAGAAAAAACCGGCTGATCGGAGAAGACCGGAGAATTTTTTTCACCAGGACTTTTTTCTTCCAATTCACGAACGGAGTCCAGAATGGTTTTGGTATCCACCTTTTCATCTGACTGGAGAAAACGTCCAGGGGAAGAGAGAGATCCATATAGTGGGTCATGAGGTTTCTCTGCACCCGGATTTTTTCTCCGGTCATAATAAAATCTATTATTATTCTTATTATTCTGAGAATACTCTTCATTCTGCTCTTCTTTTGGTGGAGAAAATTTTTCTCCAGTGGCCCGCTGACGTTCTCCGGTCTCTCCGGTAATCAAATCTGATTTACCTGATTCAGTGTCAGGTTGAGCATCAACCGTATCGGTATTCTGCGGGATATTTTCAGTGATATCTCCATCTTCATCATTATCTTCATTGTCGTTTCTATTGTCGTTTCCATTTCCATCCCTGGATAACCAGCATCCCCCACCGGCTGACCAGATCTGATAGAGTACTTCGTTCCAGATATACACGAGTTGGGACCTGTTTCCAGTATCGGTCATATCTGTCCGGTACAGGTAGGTAATGGCTGGACATTTTTCAAGTAAACCGTTATGTGAACTTTTTTCACCACTCCCTCTGATGAGTTTCCGGATAGATTCATATGACTTATTGGTCAGGTCCTGGAGTTCCTTCATGGTATACTCACCTCTTCCTGCTTTCCGAATGCTCTCAATCAGTAAGGACTCGCTCTTAGTCAATTTTGAACTTTGACCCCCGGACACACTGTTTAATGCCTGGTAGATCTGATTTGCACAGTCGAAGTCCTCTTCAGTTGCAATTACAACATCAACGTTACCCCGTTGGACCTTCTGACGTTGATACTGATGAAGAGCTGTATGTGACTTTATCAGGTCGAGGAGCATCCCAGGATTTCTCCGATTTGTCGAAGAGGTAAATCGTATCCGTTTTGCAAATGGAATGACGACATACACTGGTTTTACTTGTTTCCAGATCTCATGACAGACTAGGACTTCTTCGCGTGTTTCGGTAAAAATTTCCGGAAATTCTTAAGCAGCGGCGAGTTCCCGTGCAAGGACTTTCTCATCCTGTTCTGATGAATCATCTATCCAGCAGGTGAGCATCCTATTCCATACTTGATCATCACCGGTACCATTTACTTTTGCAACCCACCAGACACACCGTTCAGGAATTATACAGACCTGACCTTTCCGATCTTTATTCACTGTCCGGTACACAAACGGTTTCTTAAACGAGGTGGTGACTCCCTTGAGTGTCTCCTGCATTGCTTCGGAGAGGGTCACATCATCAAGACAGATAGCTGTCCCGGGTTTCAGTCCTTCGGTATAATAGAGGGCTTTATCAGAGAGTCGTCCGTCAAGACGTTCTTCAGGTGGAACATGCTGAATCATCGTGTCAAAGATGTGGCTTTTTCCTTTTCCTGATTCTCCGGTAACAAGAACGTGCAGACCATTTGAGTTGAGGACAGATCTGGATGCAAAGGACATGATAAGACAGGATGCAACTACATCATCGCCTTCATGATCGACTGCGATTGATTTTTTGAGGTACGCAACTGGATCGCCGTTTTGAATTATCTCTGTTGCTTTTTCTGGTATGTCACATGGAGAGGTATTGGATGTGGTGTCTGAGTTATGAGATTCTGGATCAGGTGCCGGTATGGTTGTGGATTTTCTCTCTGAAGGGCATCGTTCTGGAATGTTTCCATAGTATTCTGCTTTTGCTTTTGCTCTCTCTCGTGCCTGTTGTTTCAACCGGCTTTCATAGTCTTGTTTTGGTTGTGGTCCGTCAAACCGTTCCCGAAGTTCAGACCATCGCTGCTCTCCACCGCCACAGGAATTATGATGACATCCGGCAAATATGGCTCTATTATCAAATTGAATAGCGTATGCTCCGTCAGCATGGGCGGATGAGAACGGACACTGGTCAAAGAGAAAGAGTCTGCCGTTTCCGTATGGTTTTTCCCGGTAGAAGAGACCATGACTGGATAGCCAGATCCCAAGGTCCAGGATGTCACTTTGTTTTCGAGAGGGAGTCCTGACAGGTTCAGGTGGAGATGGGAGAAGAGATGCGAGCTGAATGAGTAATTCCCGCCCCACGATATCCACATTCTCTGGTGATGAGAGAATCCGGGATCGCCTATGAGGCCGGTCCAAAACTGAATCCCCCTTCTTTGCCATCGTTCCGTAGAGTTTCCAGAGTTGGGCTGCTTTTGAGACTGAGATATCTACTCCGGATTTTTCATCAGAGAAGAATGCAGAAAGGACGGTGAGAGCCTGCTTGATGAGATTTGCTGAATCAGGATCATTTGGGAGGTCTATGTGGTAGAGAAGATGAGCTCCATTGCCTGAGTCTGCAGAAATCGGATCAGGCCATCCCATTTCACTGAGAAAGCCCCTGATCTTTTCTGCTTTCCGAAGGGCCTCATTATGTTCCTCATCAGATGAAGAAATTCCAGATGGCCGGACGGGATCGATATCGATAGGAAACCACCATCGATGCAGGATATCCTCATCACTTGTGGCTTTTTCATCCTTTGAAAGCCTCATCTCGATTCGGTTTGCTCTCCGGGAGAAGAGAACCGGATTTATCTTGTTCAGGATGATGTACATCCCGACTAAATCTTTTGTAGAATCGAGGATTTCTGCATCGTGTGCAAGTTTTGTATAATCGGTATAATATCCGGATGCCATCCCTCCGGCTTTTCGAAGAGCCCGAAGTTCTACAACCGATCCAGGCGGAAAGAGAAGAGAGAGGGTTTGGGCTATCTCTTCCCGACTCATGATGACTCCTTTTTGCTATGAAGATTCCAGACAAAGTTTCTTTTTTTGAACCGGCTGCAATTATTCCAGAGTTCATACCGGTCATTCATGATCAGGGAGATCATATTCCTTCGTGATTTTTGTGACCGTCTGGAAAGAATAGGAAAGAGGGAAGGATCTGCAAGGATGTGATCTTCGATATGTCTCTGAGAAACAAGACCTGTTTTCTCACCGATTATCTCGGTCACAACATAGATGATCTCATCCATAGCGTGGATACTCATGCAAATCTCCCGGTTATGGAAATGGCTCCTCCAGGGAGGACTGAATACCGGTGCCATTCATGGGACTGAGATATCCATACCTGAATCTCTCCGGGAAACAGCCGTCTTCTGACTATTTCAGAGAGTTTCTGAACAAGTGACGGGAAGTGGTTTATTCCTTCGCTTCGTGTTGTCCTGACGACAATGCCAAGGATTTTTTCCTGTTTCCATGCGATGATGTCAAACCATCGGGTTTTCCCTGATATTCGTTCTGGAGTATACCCAAAAGAAGTAAGCATGGCACAGGCTGCATGGATTGAAACCCGGCAGGCCCGTGAGAGTTCAGCCACAAAACCACCTTCCGGAGAAGAAGTGAATAATCTGGATTTTGGTGTTTTGGTATGAGAAAGTAGATGAAAGAACAGGATCTAATAACCTGTTTAACCCCGCTGCGATCCACAGTTTTCCAGACAGGTAGATTCTGCGGGGGTTTCTTTCTTTTTCGGTTAATCTTTCGTATAACTCATAGATGGTTCCTAAGACTGTTATGGTTTCACCTGCCCGGCGTACTCATGCCGAGCCTTCAAATGTCTGAAAATATCAGTAATAATTCCCACCTTTCCTATGTAGTCTGATGACCGAAATCCTTTAAACTGAGTAAGGAGATCCGGACTTGTCAGACGTTAAAGATGCGCAATTTCCGGATTCATAGGGCTGATTTGAGGTTTTATGCGTGATATATGGGTTTATATGGGGAGGAAACGGCATGCATGGATCACCTCAGGAGGAGGATTCGAACTTGTGGATTTCTCCTTAAATACCTGGAAAGTTATATGAGAATTTTTTGCGCTGTGAGTTATATTACGAGATTTCAGTTTTTCCTGCGCCATACGTGCCGCAAGGGGGATTTATATGTCCGGGGGGATTGTGAGGGGGAGAATGTGGGGACGCATACGAAGTGGGTTGATGGAGTGGGGGAGGGGAGATGAGGGTGATTGTGATGGACCGGGGAGGGAGGGAAAAGTGTTAGAGGAGTGATTGACGTAGAAAAAGTCATCTTTTAGGTCATGACACTTGAGAGTTACTGAGAATGAATCATCTGGACTGTCATGAGATGTAGCCTTGATTAAAACGGGTTCAAGAGCCACATCTGAAAAAGTGTTGGAAATTTTGATATTCATTCATTGGTAACTAAATAAGGACCAGTAAAAATTCGTTTTATCGCATGACAGCATCATTATTTTCTTTCAGTCCCCCGGAAAAAATCTCGATACCCACATTAAACGATCATCGTCCGGACTTTGATTACCTATTCTCTCTCTCAAAAAAATATCGGGATTTTTCAGGTCACATACTTTTCACATTTGATCGTTGTTTATTTATCCGTCATAATGCTGTAGCGGTTTTGGGAGGATTGGTTACTCATATCAAAAGAAATGATGGTCGGGTTGAGCTTAACATTCCATCAATGAAGAGAAATGTTCAAACAAACCTGGCCCAAAATGGATTTTTATCGTTCTGTGGAAATGATGAACCGAAATGGCAAGGAAATGCTGTTTCCATTCAAAATTTTGAAGAAACTGATCAGGATGCAATTATCTATTATTTACACGAAGAGTGGCTTCGGCGATCCTGGCTCTCCATTAGTCCCCGCTTACTGGACGAAATTGTTGGGGCAGTATGGGAAATATTCACGAATGCTTTTGAGCATAGTGAAACCCAGCATGGGATATTTACCTGTGGCCAAAAGTATCCAATTCTGAATGAACTCAATCTCACCCTGGTAGATTTTGGTGTTGGTATTCCGGTCAATGTTCGAAGATACGCTATCCAAAAGGGACGTGATCCTGATAGTATCACTTCCGATAAGGCATTACAATGGGCATTTACGAAAGGGAGTTCTACGAAGAAAGGGAAGAGAAATGCCGGCGTCGGTCTTGATCTTCTGAAAGAGTTCATCCGGTTAAACAAAGGAACTCTTGAGTTTTACAGTAATGATGGCTATGTCTTTATAGGAAATGACAAAGAGATCTATGAATCAGGATTACCGGAGTTTGAAGGTACAGTTATCAACCTGATGCTCCGGTGTGATGAGAAATACTATCATTTTTCTGATGAAACAATTGATGATATCTGGGCATGAGGTGAGAATTATGAATATTAAAGTTATTACCCTTACCGGTGAACACTGTATTTCGGTGGATGATGGGCAAAAGATATTTGATCTAGTCCATCCGGTCCTTGAAAAGGGAGAAGACGTTACGCTTGACTTCACAGATATTCATATCTGTGCATCACCTTTCTTTAATACCGCAATAGGACAGTTGCTCAAAGATATTCCAATTGAGCAGTTACAGGGCCATTTGAAATTTGTCAATCTTTCACCGTATGGGAACCAGGTGGCAAAGAAAGTTATTTCGAATGCTAAGGAGTATTATTCGAATCCAAGTCTGCAAAAGGCAATTGATGACACTCTTCTAGGGATTGCGGAGAGTGCGTGAGTTCTCGAAAATATATTGTTGTGTCACAGATTGTTGACATCAACCGGTATGATCCTCACCCGGAGGACTCTTTTTTTGTCGATACGAATGTCTGGTTCTGGGTTGCATCCCAGATTGCAAGTCAGGGTCTTTCAAGATTCCGGGCAAAACAGATTCGAATATATCCGGATTTTATTAAGAAGGTTCTGAATGTAAAGGGTACTCTCTATAGATCTGAATTATCGTTTTCTGAACTGAGTAACCTTATCGAAAGGACTGAATATGATATCTTTAAGAAGGAAACGGGGATTGATATCACTCAAAAAGCCTATCGTCATGAGTATGCTCATCGACGGCCGGATGTTATTGAAGAGATTGAACTTACCTGGAGTCAGGTTGAGGCTATGTCTGTTTCGATTCCGGTTAATTTAACTTCAGATTTTACACATAAGGTCATTGAACGGATGTGGAGTCATAAACTAGATGCTTATGATGCTTGTATGGTAGAGTCGCTACATGCTGAAGGGATTCCTCTCCAGATCATTAGTGATGATGCTGATTTCTCTTCGGTCGGGGATGTTACTTTGTTTACGGCGAATAGTGGAGTTTTGGATAGTGTTAATGGTTAAATAATTAAAATATCACTCACAAACTAAATTTGTCACCCTGAAATTCTGTTTACTCCGAACTCTTCGGTTAGGGGTATCATTAGAAAGTTCGGTCTGAATCACTCTGTCCTGAGTAATTCATTTACCCCCCCAACGGACTGGCTGATGGTACATTAGTCCGGGGGAGATTTCCATCGTTACCAACTTCCAATCTTTTTTAGATAACAGCCATATTCGTTGAGAATAAATCGGCTACGTAGGTATGCCCCTAGCCTAATACCGTAGAGGATATTTAGGAAGTTCGATTATATGTTCTCTATATCACATATTGCTCACGTTCCGCTCCCTTGGGTAAATCTCAATGAATTTTTGAGTTCGTCCTTTTTGTGTGACCTCACTGTGTCTTTAAAATTCCTATTGAAGAAATAATTTAGGCTTTTTTAGCCAAAGGCGCGTAATGTGAATTATAATCTGATTTTGATTGCAAATATTCTGATATTTCATCACAGTTTTTCGTATCATCAGTCATCACGAAAAGAACTGCCTTTCTCCCCAACTTTTGATGGACATCAAAGACTTACTCCCATTCTAGATACCCAAGGTGGATATAATCCTCATATTTATTTCCCTCCAATTCGTTTCACGCCTGATTCTTCGGTGAGAAGTTTCATCTGGTGAATGGCTATTTTATTGAGTTTTAAGAGCCGTTCGCTCTGGGGGAGATTATCGCTAATAAAATGAGCATTGAGGTTTTCTAGGTTTGAAAGGCAGACTAGTTGAGAGATGTCAGCATAATCCCGTATGTTACCCTTCTTATCCGGGTTCGCCTCCCGCCACTCTTTTGCGGTAATCCCGAAGAGTGCCATATTGAGGAGGTCAGCTTCTGATGCATATAACTGATTTATCTGCTTTTTTGAGAGTTCAACCGGAATGAGATTTTCCTTAATTGCATCAGTATGAATCCGATAATTGATCTTGGTAAGGTTTCTTCGGATATCCCACCCAAGTTGTTTTTGTTCCTCTTCTTTGAGCGTTGGAATTCTTTGATGAGATAAAGCTTAAATTCAACAGAGATCCAGGAGGCAAATTCAAAGGCGATATCTTTGTGAGCATAGGTTCCCCCATATCTTCCCGCTTTGGATGTGAGTCCTATTGCTCCTGTTCGTTCAACCCATTGTTTTGGCGATAAGGTGAAACTGTTGAGTCCTGCCTGTTTTCTAAACCCGTCGAATTCGACGGGATTAAAATTCGGGTTGTTCAGTTGTTCCTATATCCCAAGAAATTCTATTGTATTCCGGTTTCGAATCCAATTTCGAATGATATCATCGCTTCGTTCTGGATCTTTTTACTTGGCAATATCAGTGATACAGATATAATCCTCGTCATTTTGTATATAGAGGGTGATCTCTTTGTCGAGAACGGTGATCTTTACCATGTTACTTGTCTCCAATATACACGACGATAATTTTCATGGTGTCATTTCCGAAGATGTCAACGACTTATACGGCAATTTTCTGTCTGGCTGGTAGGACTTCTTTATAGATACTCTTAAGTTCAAGGCTCCGGTCCTTTCTTGTCCTGAATGATTGCAGATTCGCTTATTAATTTGAAAATAATTTCATCAACAGGACCAAATTTACATTGTATATATTCTGTTTTTTCTTCATTTATTGCAGGATTTTTTGAATGGTTATATGCAAATAAGTCTGTCAAGAATAGAATCTTAAAAATTTGTGTCTTTCCAAGTAACTTTCCCTTCGCTTTAGATTGATCTATAACATATGAAACAGCATGAATTTTTTTTATAGAATTTGAAGGGGAATGTCCAGTAAACATTAGTTACTTATATAGTAACTTACTCTCCATTTATATGTTTTAGGTATGCAATGTGAAAGCGTTCTATTTAGGAAATAACATTTAATGATCAAGTTGTTGTAATTTGAAGATATAATTCAATTTTTTTTTCAACACTAAAAATTCTTAAAACCTAAAAAATCTTTGTTCGTAACTATTCAGGTGGTCTGAGCGCTCTCCTCGGAATCACCCAAAAATCTCCCTAAATATCTCCTTTCTTCTCCAAAAAATAGATTTCAACCGAAAGATCTTTTTATAATGTAATAATACGCTTTTTTTATCAAATGAACTTTCCAGAAGAACTCAAATCAAAAATACTTGAGTGTCCTCCTGAAGTAATTGCATACATCGTATTTCTTCAAGAACGAATTGAGCAATTAGAAGCACGAGTCAAAGAATTAGAATCCCTATTAAATCTTAATAGTAAAAACAGCGGTAAACCTCCCTCTTCAGATGGATATGCCCGAAAAATCCGGAACAAAAAAGACAACCATAAAAAGAAACGTGGCGGTCAACCCGGCCATCAGGGAAATATCTTAAAGCCCAGCCTAAATCCTGATTATATTGAAACACATCACCTTGATTACTGCTCATGTTGTGGGCATAGTTTAGAAAAAGGGGAGATAACCGGAGTTGAGAGACGCCAGGTATTTGAGGCCCCTCCATCTGAAATCGAAGTAACTAAACATCAATCCTTTACTGTACGTGGTTCACATTGTGGGAGCCGGACATCAGGTGATTTTCCAGAAAACGTTAATTCTCCTGTTCAGTATGGTGATAGAATTAGGTCTTATCTCGCTTATCTCGTACATTTTCAGTTAATCCGATATGAAAGAGTCACTGAACTATGTTCTATATTCTAAAGTTAACCTACTCTTCCAATTACTACTCTTTATCTTATAGATATCGCTAATGATTATAGGATTCAATTTCCCTCTCGCATCTCCTGAATTTTCCCAAAAGATGAATAATTCACAATTTGTAAAGGAGATTCATTAGGAAAAAATTTTACATATGCAGCACCATTTTTCTTTAAAGAGAAATGTTAATAAAAATTTTCTATCTCACACTTATTTCTGACAGTCGTATCCCCAGAAATACTGAACATCTAAGAGGGTTTTTTGCTACTCATTTTAATGAATATGAACTTCTTCATCAACATAGAGAGACGAAATTCATTTACAAATATCCTTTGATACAATATCGAATACTTGGTGAAAAAGCATTAATTCTTGGAATCGAAAATGGTGCTGATGTTTTAAATGAAATATATCCCGAAACAGGTCGGATAAAATTAGGAAATATTGATTATTCAATTGTCGAACGAAGTGTGCGAGTTGAAAAGGTAATTTTTGGAATATCTGATAAATTTCACACATATACTTTTCTCACTCCTTGGATAGCATTGAATCAGGAAAATTATGATAAATATCAGCTTATGACTTATCCGGAAAGAAAAGATAAATTACGAAATATTCTAATCGGAAATTTAATTTCAGCAGCTAAAGGGCTTAATTACCATGTTGAGGGAAAGATTAAATTGGATTTCGTTAGAATATCTACTACTCCGTGTAAAGTAAAACAGATTTCATTAATTGGTTTCAATGGGGAATTTATTACAAATTTTGAAATTCCGAATTTATTAGGTCTAGGAAAATCTGTTTCAAGAGGATTTGGAGCTATTGAGAGAAAAAAGGAAATTTGACAAATACTGGTGCTTATTATGCAACTCATGATCTCTTCATATGGGGCATCTATTCATAAAAAAAGCGATTCTTTTATTGTAAAAACGGATGGAAAAACCACTGAAATACCTATTGTAAAAATTGAGAGTATTTGGATATCAAGTGCTGCTACACTTTCAACGGATGTAATTCAGGCTGCTCTTGAAAAGAATATTGATATAGTATTTCTTGATCATTTTGGTAATCCATACGGAAGAATATGGCATCCAAGGATAGGAAGTACTACCAGAATTCGGCGTAAGCAACTTGAAGTGAGCACAGATCACAGGGGATTGGATTTAGTCAAAGGTTGGAATCGAAGAAAAATGCAAAACCAGGCTGATTTTCTAAAACGGTTGAAACATAATAGACCTGATGATGCTCTCTTAGAAGACAATATACAAGAAATTGAGAGGATGATAAATGAATTGAATAATGTTGAAGGATTAATTGATGAAAAACGTAATAAAATACTCGGCATTGAGGGAATGGCATCTAGATCCTATTTCGAAGCCGTGGCCCACGTACTACCGGATGATTTTAAATTCAAAGAAAGAAGTCGACACCCAGCTCATGATGCATTTAATGCTACTTTAAATTACGGATATGGTGTCCTTTATTCGATGGTTGAAAGAGGATGTATCCTTTCTGGACTTGATCCTTATGTAGGCATTCTCCATACCGATGATTACAATAAATTATCCTTTGTTTTTGATTTGATAGAAATTTTTCGAACACATGTTGACGAAGTTGTGGTCTTTTTATTTACACGTCGTAAGATGCATAATGATCACTTTGAATCTTTTCATGGAGGTATTGGATTATCGAAAGAAGGAAAAAGCATCCTCATGACAGATCTACAATCGCATTTTGATAAAGAAATCCCTTTTCATGGTAAGAATATGCAGATTAGAAACACCATTCTCGCTGAATGCCATGCTATAGCTAATCAGATGATCAAAGGTGATGATTAAAATGCTTGTCTGGGTGATATATGACATATCTGAAAATAAAATTCGAAACAAGATTGTTAAGATATGTAAAAAGTATGGCCTTTATAGAGTTCAAAAAAGTGCGTTTTTAGGAGATTTAAACAATAATCAATGGGATAGTCTTGCAATTGAATGTGAGGATATTATTGAAGATACTGACTCAGTTTATGTGTTCCCCATGTGTGGGAGTTGTTTCAAAACTATCAAGTTGATAGGAATCGGGTTTGACAGGGATCTTGTGAGGGATAAACTTGGTGTCCTTATCCTCTAATTATTATTCACTGACCACATCAGATTTAATAGAGTTTCTCTTTTGCCCACGATTTATTTACTATCTTCATTGCCTTGGAATCGCTCAAAATGAAGAACAACGATTTAAAGTTCAAAAAGGACGTGATATTCATAGAAAAAAAGAAAAATCAAATGCCGGATATCTCCGGAAAGATCTTAAAGTAATAAAAAAAATTCAGGAAGTGTACATGAGTTCTGAAAAACTTCATACAAGAGGTATTGTAGATGAAGTTCTTTTTTTTGAAGATGGAACTGCATCTCCTCTTGATTATAAATTTGCTGAATATAAGGAGATAATATTTCGGACAAATAAATACCAGTCAGTACTTTATGCAATGATGATTGAGGATTTTTTTAACATACCGGTAAAGAAGGGTTTTGTTGTTTATGCTCGTTCTAACCATCTAGTCAAAGAAATTTCCATCACTTCAGAGTTAAAACGAGAAGTAAACGAGATGGTGCAAACTATTTTCAAAATATCTCAAACCGGGTTTTATCCCAAAGGAACATCACAAGTATCTCGTTGTATTGATTGTTGTTACCGGAGAATCTGTGACCATAAGATTAAATAGAAACCTTTTTCGATAAAAATAGTAAAGATCTTTTCCAGGCACCCCCTCATGATTGATGCAATATATGCTATTGGGAAAAGTGAGTTGAAAAATAAACCACTTGATAATGAGGGAATGGTATCGGTTCTCGTTGAAGATCCAGCGAGTAATCAGACATATAAACATGTTTTCACAATAAATTTAAAATTTATTGATGATTCGATTGAATATGAAGGGGTATCCCTTGAAGAATATTCTAATTCGAAAATTCCTCAATATCTTTATCGAAAAGGATCTTCAAATGGACCAGATATTACCATCACCTCTCGGATAACCACTCCAGATAAGACAAAAAAGACAAAGTTCGAAGGATGGTGTAAACAGGACCATTCCACAGATACTATCGGACTTACCGATCAGGAAATTAAATTTATTAGTGCTGTTAAAAAAACACTTCTTGCTCATAAGGATGAGATTTTTTCTGATATCTCTCATGAATTTGAACCTATATCTAAAAATAAGGAAAATGCGTTTATAACCTTGACTTTTGATGATGGCAGTAAAAAGTACCTCGGAAATTACTCTGCCTTCCGAAAAATCCTAATTTCGGATGGAATTTCAGTATTTTACAGTAAATATAATAAGACTGCACGCTCACCAGATCAATTATGTTCAGTTTGCAGAGAAATTGTTCCCGAAGTTTATGGATTTGCAAGCACTTACAATTTTTACACCGTTGATAAACCCGGTATGGTTGCAGGTGGGTTTGATCAAAGTCAAGCGTGGAAGGATTATCCTGTCTGCCAGAATTGTGCTCTGACTCTTGAAAAGGGAAAAGATTACCTGAATAAATCTGCATTATTCAGGTTTTATGGTTTTTCATACTATGTCATTCCTAAGTCTGTATTAAAATCATCGATTTCAGAAGTATACGAAAGATTAGCTGAATATCACAAAGAAGGATCTAATCTTAAACTAACCGGAAAATATCGAAACCTTCTAGATGAAACTCAGGAGGAGATCTTTGATTGTTTATCAGAAGGTGAGAATTCTTTTCTGATAAATATAATGATTTTTGAAAAATCAAATAATGAATTCAAGATCCTGACCTATATTGAAGATATATTTCCATCTAGGCTACGCGAATTATTTAATGCAAAAGATAGAGTTGATTCCCACCAGATTGTTCGTTCTTGTGAGGTCACCGTGTTTGAAGAAGGGAAACCGGTTAAAAAACCATCACTAGAATTTTCATTTAGTAATTATCGGTATTTCTTTAATAAACAGGATAAAAAAGATCCATATTTCCTTGATATAGTCAGGAGGATATTTACAGGTAAATGTGTGAGTTATCCTTTTTTGATGTGGGCAATATCAGCTAAGATTCGTGATCAATTCAATCAAGGATATTTAACTAAAGAGGCATGTATGAGGGGCTTATCGGCTCTTGTGTACCTGCATGAACTTGATCTTTTAATTGATTTTTCTGAAGGTAATTCCATGACTAATAAACAAGTATCAGTATTTGATTCAGTTACACCTCGCGAAGTAGCTATTACTGCAGAGCGAATTTTTAATGAATTCAAACCTTTCTTTAACCAGGATGCGAAGAAGGCGATATTTTTGGAAGGAGTCCTAGCTCAACTTCTTCTTGATATACAGTACCGTGAAAGGGATAAAGCAACTCCATTCAGGGTAAAACTTCAAGGACTGAAATTGGATCAGAGAACAGTTCAAAAACTGTTACCAATGATTCAGAACAATCTTGAAGAGTATGGGAAAAATTATTACCGTGATTTGGAACGTCTAATTTCCGAGTATATGATAGCTGCTGGTGATAAATGGAATCTATCCAAAGATGAAATTAGTTATTATTTTGTCTTAGGGATGAATTTAGTTCAGCATTTTAAAACTAAATCCACAGAAACTAATGAAGGTGCAGAATGAGTGATGAGGTAAAAAATAGATCAGAGATTGTTTTCCTGTATGATGTAAAAGATATCAATCCGAATGGAGATCCTCTCGATGAAAATAAACCCCGGATTGATGAAGAGACAATGATCAATCTCGTTAGTGATGTAAGATTAAAACGAACGATCCGTGATTACTTTTATGATTTTAAGGGGATGGAGATATTCATTAGGGGAGTAAGAAAGGATGATGGAACGCTAAAGGATAAGGATGAACGTTTGGATGAATTGAAGGTAACAAAACCAGATGAACTTTTAGACAAGTGTATTGATATGCGGCTTTTCGGGGCGACAGCAGCAATCAAGGGAAAAAGTATTACCTTTACCGGACCTGTTCAATTTAGGATCGGGCGTTCACTCCATCGGGTTAGACTATCTTTCATGAAAGGGACCACGGTCATGCCTTCCGAAAAAAAGAAGGTACAAGGCACCTTTACTGAACAATATGTCCTTCCATATTCTCTCATTGGGTTTTATGGAATTGTTAATGAAAATGCAGGCATCTCTACCAAACTGACTAACTCTGACATCTCGCTTCTCCTTGAAGCGCTTTGGAATGGTACTAAAAATCTTATTTCAAGGACAAAGGTAGGACAAATGCCAAGACTTCTTCTTCGGGTGATCTACAATGAGAAGAATTACCATATCGGTGATTTAACTGCGATGATTCGATTAGATTCCTCTTTGGAAGATGAAGAAATTCGTGATGTGAATGATTACAAATTGGATCTCACTGACCTTTTGAATATTTTGATTCATAATAAAGAGAAGATTCAGATGATAGAGTATGCAGTTGATAATAGAACCGTCTTTTTGGCAAATGGGAAAGAGGGTTCATTTGAAGATATAATTAAGAATGTGGGAATTAAATCAACGGAATTAGCATTTTGATATATCATGGACCAAGTTTTAGTCTTTGATCTGTTCGGATTCTATGGCCATTTCAGGAAATATTATACCACTACCTCCCCCCTAACATTTTCCATTCCACCTCGTACAGCGATCATTGGAATGATTGGCGCGATACTTGGGTACTCAAAGGAATCGTACTATGATATTTTGTCTAGAAATAATGCAAATATCGGTGTGGGTGTAATAAATCCTATTAAAAAAGTGCGATTTTCAGAAAATCTTATCGACACTGGCGATGACCGTAAGTATATGAGATGGTGCAAAAACCATACTCAAATTCGGTTTGAATTTTTAAAAGATCCGCGCTATCGTATCTATTTTTGGCATAATGATCCAGAAATATTCAAAAAAGCCTTGGATTTTTTACAATTACATAGATGTGTTTACACCCCTTGTCTGGGTATTTCAGAACATCTGGCAGATTTCAGATTTGTTGGTGAGTACTCAGTAAAGTTACAGGAAGGGAAAAAGATTGATATTGTCTCTGCAGTTCGTGAAGATCTTATTCAAAACCTAACTTTCGAAGAAGGACTTGAATATTTAAGTGAATCTCTTCCGAATGAGATGACATCAGACCGTGTTGTGAGTGAATATACTCCTTTCATATTTGAGCGGAATGGTCGGAAAGTAAATGCGATTGTTTCCCAGTCATGGGAGCTGCCTGATGGAAACTCCATCACAATTATGTAATCTTTATTCTCATCCGGATACGCTCCTTCGCGATCATCTGCAAGCTGTGGGTTTACGATGCTATGCCTATGCGGAAAGTATTCGGTATGATCTCAATGAAATAGGAATTGAGTCAGGAAAACTAGGTGGAATCCTTCAGGCCATTGGATTTTGTCACGATTTTGGTAAAGGGACTTCGTTTTTTCAAAAATATCTTTTTTGTTTGGATCTTAAAGAAAAAAATCGATTAAAGGCTCAGGATGAGAGTAAACATGGATTAATATCTGCTATATTTGCTTATTATATTGTTCGGGAAATGGTAAAAGATGGGTTTGAAGACACACACTCCCTTCTTCCACTTACTGCATTTGAAATTGTCCGCCGTCATCATGGAAATTTAGAAAACGTTTCTGATGAAGTTCGAACATTGAGAAATGATCGAACTCTGGATATTATTAATCGTCAGATATCAGAAATTGATCTATCCCAAATCTGTAAAACATATGATGGTCTTTTAACATCTCGACAAATCAACGATTTTTTTGACTCCTATTTCTCAGTTATTCATGAAATTATCAAATGTTATCGGAGATGTAAACCATTATTATCTGGTGAATCAGGAGTTCTTTCCGCTGTTTTCATACAATTTTGCTATTCTATCTTGATTTCTTCCGACAAAGAAGAGGCATCAGGTTTATTACCTATTCGGGTAGGAGATTGTTTACACGATGATCTGGTTGATCGGTACCGTCTTATGAAAGGTTTTCCTTCCTCTCATGATGAGATCTCAAAAATCAGGAATGACATCTATGAAGAGGTTGTGTATTCAGCTTTAAATAATTCTCTTGATAATAGGATTCTATCTCTTAATGTTCCAACGGGAACTGGAAAAACACTAACAGGATTATCATATGCACTCAAAATCCGGAAAAAAATCTATGAAAACTCGGGTTATCTCCCCCGAATTATCTATTCACTCCCGTACATAAGCATAATCGATCAGAATGGCAGAATTTTTGAGGAAGTTTTATGTCAGGATTTCCCCGAAGGGATCTCTAATGACATTTTTTTAAAGCATCATAATCTCACCGATGTAAGTTATACTCGTGGTGAGGATGAGTTTGTTTCAGATGAAGGCCTTTTTATGATTGAGAGTTGGGAATCTGAATTGATTATCACCACATTTGTTCAGTTTTTCCATACTCTGATCTCAAATAGGAACAGGCCACTCCGTAAGTTTTTCAGAATCGCAAATGCGGTTGTTCTCCTTGATGAGGTTCAAACCATCCCTCATAAATACTGGTTACTACTTCGTCAATTATTGATCATTTTTTCCCGTAATTTCTATACTCATTTTATTTTCATGACTGCCACACAACCATTCATCTTTAATTCATCTTCAGAAATTACAGAATTAGTATCTGATAAAAATAGATATTTCTCTTCTCTTAATAGAATAACACTTTTCCCAATATTGGAAAGAATGTGTCTTTCTGATTTTAGCGATCTCTTAATAGCAGAGATAAATAGAGAAACAGGTAAGGATTTTCTGATAATCTTAAATACGATTAATTCATGCCTCTCACTATTTGAAAATCTTACTCTAGATCCAATTCCTGGAGTTGAATATTATTACCTATCTTCACATATTATTCCCAAAGACCGTCTGGAACGGATTAAATCTATTCGGGAAAGTCCGGGGAGAAAGGTAATTATCAGCACTCAATTAGTGGAGGCAGGTGTAGATATTGATGTTGATATTGTGTATCGGGATTTTGCAACTCTTGACTCAATTAATCAATCAGCAGGAAGGTGTAATCGCCATAATATTCGAAGAAATGGAGTTGTGAAAGTAGTTCAACTTATTGATGATGATCGAGAACATGAGTATTATTCATATATTTATTCGGGAGATCCGATGCGAACACGATTTACGATGCAGGTTCTCAATAAAAGAACCAGTATTACCGAGCCGGAATTTCTTGATGTGATTAATTCATATTATAAACTCATGAAAGATGGAATGAGTAATGATGAATCTTTAAAGATTCTTAGTTTTTTTTCAGATCTGAATTTTAATGGATTTAAAGAATTTAAAATTATTCCAGAAAAGTATCCTAAAATTGATGTTTTTGTCTGTGTTGATGAATTTGCGGAGTCATTATGGACACAATATCAGGAGATAAGATTAATTACTGATAGACTTGAGAGAAAAAGAGCATATTTAGAGATTAAACGCGACCTACATCAATATATTATTTCTGTACCCCGAAAGTATCAGGATGGAGCAGGTTATTCCGAAAACACCCATTTTGGATATATTAGCAGAGATGAAATTGAACAAGGGCTTCAATATAATAGAATAACTGGCTTCGTTGGGTATCGGAAATCTTGCAATAATGAAACCCTCGTTCTCTGATCATAATATTTTATACGTACCAAGCTTAAGTATTTAAATGACCTGATAATTGAAACCAAAGCTATCACTCACGAAAAACCATACGTTTTGGTAAAGATATGAGGTTAAACAAGCAAAATTTCGCGCTGTCCGAGAAAGAGATCCATAACAACAAGGATTGAAACCACAAACCGAAGAACCAATCACTGAAAAGCCGACAAGTCCGAGAAAGAGATCCATAACAACAAGGATTGAAACTTGGGGTGTATGGTGATTATGGTAGCATATCATGTATGTCCGAGAAAGAGATCCATAACAACAAGGATTGAAACTCATCAAGCCATTCAGTGATAAGGCTATACACTTCCTGGTCCGAGAAAGAGATCCATAACAACAAGGATTGAAACATCTTTTTCACGTGCCTCTTTGAAAAGTATCCCGGGTGTCCGAGAAAGAGATCCATAACAACAAGGATTGAAACCTATTCCGGGAGCCGGGGGGCATTCCCGATTTAACGAGTCCGAGAAAGAGATCCATAACAACAAGGATTGAAACCTGTCTGGTCAATCCTGACGGGAGAATCCTGATCCATGTCCGAGAAAGAGATCCATAACAACAAGGATTGAAACATTCAATGGCTTGTAATAATGACAAGCAGGCAGCATGTCCGAGAAAGAGATCCATAACAACAAGGATTGAAACATTCAATGGCTTGTA
>JABNAD010000313.1_pt1 | contig 34162 bp, 31 predicted proteins | sample 7240381 | NCBI WGS metagenome assembly JABNAD01 (sample SAMN11332834, study PRJNA596920) | anaerobic digester metagenome | biome: digested sludge; isolation source: digested sewage sludge-derived enrichment culture grown on H2/CO2 | place: Germany: Goettingen
TAAACAAAAAGCAGGATATGCGTGTTGTGAGTGTTACGGTAAAACCTACCCTTAGCTGCTTTACATTTTCAAGCATGAATGCTTTTGGTCGTTTTTCCTTCAAAATAGCAGCAATATTAAAGAATAAAGTACCTCTAGTATCTTCAAAACCTTTTTTCAAACCTGCTTGTGAAAAAGGTTGACATGGAAATCCTCCCAAAAGAATATCGTGGTTTGGAATATCTGAAGGGTTAATTTGGGTAATATCTCCTGCTGGAACCTCTCCATAATTCACCCTATATGTTTTTTGTGCAAATTTATCCCATTCTGAAGAAAAGACCGTCTTTCCTCCACATCTTTGAAAACCTTGTCTAATTCCTCCTATTCCTGCGAATAAATCGATTTGCGTAAACCTTTGAATATCTGGGTTCGCATACTTAGGTTCTGTTGGAAATTTCATAATTCTGTTATAAATCTCATCTGGGATTGGCTCTTTGCCTTCTTCCCACAGTTTTAGTTTCTTTTCTTCTACTTTAGAAAAGCCAAGAGCATCAGAAAACTCCTTGCGAGTAATATCTAATTTCTCTCTTTGGCTCTTTATTGCGTCATTTCTTTCCAAAATAGTCCTCCAATCTATTGTTATCACCTGTTAATTTTTCTTCTTTAATATCAATTGAACTATATCATCTACATCATATACGATACCACCTTTCATTTTGATAGTACCATATATCACTCATTTTAAAGAATATATCAAGTTATATAGTACACAAACTTGATGAAATTATCTCTTCGATAATGAATCAATCCTATCTCCACAACCTACCCGTTTTCATCCTGTCAACTCAACCCTACGGCATTTTTGCAGTGGATATGTTTGGTTCTGAATAAAAACAAGATTCTTTTTCAACAGCTCAAAAACTGCGGCGCAGCGGAAATCCCTTTATTTCAAGCCTTTTTCACACATTACTTCTAAACCCTTGACATCAATACAACACTCTCCACATGGCTCGATAGCATCAGATTGATGTCGGGTACTTTTTATACTGATTTTCCGTGCAAGGGAACAGGTCGAGCATGGTTTTTATGAATTATTTCTGTTCGCGGGAACAGGTCTACTGTTTTTACCCGTCCTCGGGAATAGGTCGAGATTTATTTTACAGCAAAGTCATGTACTTCTTTTTTCGCTATCATGTCTTACTCCTCCCGTTAGTCACCGTCGAATATAATCATATAACATCATCTCTTCAACGTTGTATAGGCGTTTTTCCTATTCGTTTTTCCTATTCGTTTTTCATTTTCTTATAGGTTGTACCATCCACCTCGATGGTGCCCGTCTCCTTAACGGTTTTCTTAACGGCGAAGAGGCCGCGCTTCTCAACAGGAACTTGAACATTTACCTTATACTTCATAGGATATCCTCATAGGCGGCTTTCAAAATCAACATGAAAACACTTTTTTAAACTCTTGTTCATGGGTCTTCATTCTCGTAACAAATCCAGCATAGTCAGATACATCCATAGGGATTTTTAAGCCATGCTTGATAATACTTATATCTTCACGCGGCATGACATTTGCTTCATAAGTTGAGCCGCGATTCATCCATAATTTCAAATCATCCGAGAATTCAGCTTCTGGGTAAAGATAATAACCGACCTTGGCGTCAAAACGGAACATATACGCCAGCACCTGCAAATAATCTCGATTTCCGATATTGTCAATTGGTTTGTACTTGGCATCTGCGATTATTCGTGTCTCATTATCCCGGCTGATAAAATCCGGGTAAACCAGTCCGATATTCCCGTCAAATAGGCGTTGTGCTCCTTTACCGCCTTTATTCATCGGATGATAGAAAGCATCCTCAATGAGTGAGCTAACATATTCCTCCCACAACCAGGCACCGTCAAAAAGGATGCCGTATATTTGCTTTGATCCCGAACCGATCTGGTGTTTTTGGTGTCGCAGAATTAAAAGACATAGCTTTTGCAAATCAAGATATTCTCGGAAATACGCATGGCGAACGGTGTTTTTTTTATTCTGTTCAATAATTCTCTGTCTATCGTATAGCTCGTATCCAGGCGTGGCTTCTATAACGAGTTTTACCTCATCCTTTATCTTTATGAGAAGATTGTTTCCATAGGGCTTTCTTTTGATAAATTCTATGGTATGGCGTACCAGTTCCATCAGATTGTTATCATACGAGAACTCCCTCTGACTATAAGCAACATTCCCGGTAAAAGGAATGTTCTGTTCAATGTGTCTTGCTATATCAATGGTGCCTTTTACATTTCCATCATTATATCTGTGACGAATATATTTCTTAAATAGGCCTTTCCGCATAGCCTTTTTGAGATAGTACGGAAACAGGAACAACAGGAAATTGAACAGCCTGTTATCCTGATTGGCATCAGTTTCTAAATCCACAATATTCGGAAAGTTCAATACTCTGTCGAGGAGATACTGGAAAAAATAATCTTCTTCCTCGCCGCAAAAACGAGACTCAATGATAAGCCGTTCATCTCCGTATCCAAGGAATCCCATCACATTGCCGGAACGAAAGGAATCGTTGATGCTCTGAATTATCATCTGATCCCGCGTTATATCCTCGGAGTCTTTTACAACTTCCGGGAATACAAATATACCTTCTCGTTCAAGTTGCTCTAATGTCTTGTCAGCTATCTTGACCGTAAGGTTTCCGATATTTGAAAAGGTATCTTTTTTTTGTTGTGAATTATCCTTAATCTTGAGTAATTTCATTCACATCACCTTCAATAGGCTTCCGATAACCGTATGCTTTCGCAAATCTGTTCATGAGCCCTTCCTCATCGTACATTCCATGAATGTATTCTTGCAGAAGCGGCTGCAGATAATCCGTCCAAAGTTGATCGAAATCGAGAGTCTTCAACTTTAGGAAGTAGGCTGCGCCAATTTGGTAGTTTTCATTTAAATCCTCTACATTTGCGATTTCCTTATTAAGTGCAGACATTCTCTTGATTGCTTCGGCTTCCAGTTCTTCGTTTTCCAGGGAAGCCAGCATCTCAAGACGCTCATCCGCTTTAAGCTCTACGAATCGGAAACGCCTGCGCATAGCAAAGTCGAAGCTGTCTACAGAGCGGTCGATATCATTCATGGTACCGATGATATAGACATTCTCTGGGATATAAAACTTCTCATCTGGGTCAGAATGCAGATTCGCATATTGCGTGGAAATTTCTCCAGCTTTGCCACGATATCCAGGGTCTATCGCAAAGAATAGTTCACCGAATATTTTTGAAATTTCACCACGGTTAATTTCATCGATAATGAAGATGTACTTTTTTAGTTCTTCCTGCTTCGCCTTTGCTTTTGAGACCGCACTTTTTTTAGCCCTGATTGCTTTGTAAATTGCAAAGTCATAAGAATATGCCTGTGTTGCAAATGACTTTCCGAAGAATGTCGTGATGTCTTTTATCCTGTCGAACTTCTGCCCGGATTCCAACATCTTTTTGACTTCATCCAGATTAAGAGTGAGTTTATTAACGGTGGCGTTTCCCGGAATGGAGATATTGATGTGCTTATCATCCACGCTGGTAACGGTAAACTCATTGCCGTTAATCGTCTTGAAGGTATCCACGCCAAGTTCGATGTTTGAGAAAAATTCCGTCATGGATTCCTGAACGGAGATTTCCTTCTCAATAGTTTCCTTGGATTTCTGGGAGTCTTCATAATTCTTCCTGGCACGGGTAATAAACTTCTTGAAGATACCGTCCTGTAGTTCAAAGCCCATAGTCCCATCGTCATTAACCTTCGGTCTTAATCCTTCGACGAAATCAGAGTAGTCATAACTCGGATGAAACTGCACAAATTCCACTTGCTTTTTTTGCTCATCGGTAAGAAGAGTGTAGTCGTCAAAGTACCCATTACTGATAATATCTGTAGCAATTTCCTTTGCAAGATATGACTTGCCGGTGCCTGGCGCACCTCTGAAAATCAGGTTCTTTGATGCTATCAGCATAGAAGAGAAAGGATTTCTGTAACCCTTGAACTGCTGGACAAGTTCCTCTTGAGCCGCCGCCTCGGTCTCCGCAGCTTTGGTCTCTTTCTCATCTTTTTCACGGTAGGTCAGAATGAATTGATCTCCAGGTTCACCAAAACGCTTTAGGCATTCCTGAACGAAAATAATCGTAGAGAAGATGTTCCAGCAATATATGACGAACTGTCTGCCATTATCATAACCGTATGTCAAATACTCTATGGTATTCCGATGCTTCTTGAATTCATCCACGCTTGGATAGATGCCACGGATCATTTCGTTGTCCGGATTGTATTTACAGATAGGGAAATTTTCCTTTTCTTCCACAGACAGACCTGCTATCTGCTTTTCAAATATCTGGCAGGCAATGCGTGGCATAGTCTGATTTGAATTTCTTCTTTCACCTTTACTGTAGGATCGTTTGACCACATCGCCGTTTGCCTTCTTGAAATACACATCAAGAGGCTTATAGTTGTCGCCGAGACTCAGGTTATCCATTGTGAACCTCTCATCTGTGGATTCAATACTCTCAGCAGTAACGGACAGTTCAAACTTTTCCTGCTGTTTTGTTTCGATATTGAAATCCTGACCTTCCAGATAGCTCTTTGCTTCCACGGCATTAAATCCCTCTGTAGAAATATCCGTACTGTTTGCTATATGATCAGCCACGGCCACCACATACTTCGGCGGATACTTCTTTCCATCCTCAGTCACAAGTTCATACTTTGTGCTCTGATTATGGAAAGGCACTCCGTTCTCATCGATGTACTTTAATGCGTCGATGATATCCTGCTTATTTATTTTTGGTATAGCCATGCTGCACCTCCATTAATTTGCTTCGATTCTCTTATATAATCTCCATCAATTTCTTGTTCACCTTCAGCCACTCCTGGTCATTCTCGAAAGTGGGCAGTACGGTTTTCACTCTTGCCCAGAATGCGGAACTGTGGTTCTTATAGGTAATGTGGCTCAATTCATGCACCACGACATAATCGATCACGGAAAGAGGACACATGATAAGTCGCCATGCTAAGTTTAGATTATTCTTCGTGCTGCAGGAACCCCAACGCGCTTTCGCCTCCGACAGCTTAACCGTCCCCGGGGTAACACCCATGACATTCGCATACTGAGCAACACGCTCTGTTATGATCTGCGTAGCCTGTTCCTTGAGCCATGAAGTCAGAGCTTCGACATCGTAATTCTCCGGGACAATCAGTTCGTTCCCAGAAACCTCGACCGTATCAACCACATCCTTTATGATGGCATAACTGCTACCGAGGTACATAATGCTTTCTCCCGTTTTGACAACAACGGGTAGATGCTTTTCTCCGAAGACTGCCACCTGCTGCTGTTTTTCATTTATCCAGCGCTTTTTTTTACGGACAAACTCATCGATTACCGTGTCCGGCATAAGAATCGGAGCGCGGACAATAAGATTTGCCTCGTTGTCTATCACAAGCGCCACGCTCTTCCTGTTGGAGCGCACCACTTGATATGCTATTTCCTGCATCAAACATCCCTCCCGAAATGCTGATAGCCGAGTTCCATCAGTTTCTGTGCGACATCCTTACGGCGTTTCACGATATCCGGCACGTGCTTTTTGATCTCCGGCGAAATAAGTTGCTTAATAATGTTAGTGCGGAGTTCCTGCTGCAAGGCCACATTATTCCAGAAGTTAACGGCCTCAGTTTCCTGCTTGAATCGGCTCAAAACGTCGTCCGTCAGATTCTTCAGCACGCCCATCTGCTCCTCTGACAGTTCCTCAAAAGCCTTCTTTCCGTAAAACTCCGTCTTCAATAGACCAAGGAACGGCATTTCATGAGTAGCCTCATATCCGTAAGTGTTTTCTTTTGCACGACCGGCTTTGATGTCTCGGCGTAGCTGTTCGAGAGCATTGCGGAGTTCAGTCCAGTTGTTCTTGAACTCCTCCAAAATCTGCTCCAGCCTTTCGCTCAGTCGAGCATACAGTTCCGGGTCCTTCAGCATATTGATATTGATGAACTCGCGGACGGCATACTTGATTTCTTCGCTTACAGCACGGTCGCTCTTTTTCTTTTCTCCGCCTTTCAGGAAGTCGTCTGAAAGCAGGGAGATCGGTGCGATTTCCATATCCACGCCGTTGACGGTGAGGTATTCCTCGATAATCGCACGGACTTTCTTACTCGCATCCTTGTTTGAGAATCTCGGATTCCTGGTCATCTTGGCAACGGATTCACGAATAAAAGCCAGCGTCTTATAATCCTCGCTGTACTCCAGTGCGGCAGGATTCGGAAGAACACGGTCAAACAGGCGTGACATGACAGAGAATCGTCCGTTGTATTCCTCGCGGAGTTCCTCGTCAACGCAAAGTTCCTCTATGATATCGGAAGTCTGTGACAGCGCATAGCCGACCTTCTCATTAAGGAATTGAATAATCTCGTTGTACGCCGTATTCAACGCATCGATATCTTTTGATTTATCACGGAGGGATGCCATGATCTCATACCTGTCCGCATCTGCATAATCGGCAAGAGCGTCCTTGAGGTGGTTTGTAATTCCGACATAATCCACAAGATAACCGCACTTCTTATTCGCTCCGCAAGTACGGTTCACTCTCGTGATCGCCTGCAGGAGATTGTGGTTCGTCAGCTTCTTATCAAGGTACATGACCTGCTCGACAGGAGCGTCAAATCCCGTCAGCAACATAGCGGTCACGATAAGAATACCGTAATTGCCATCGCCGCCCTTGAGCCCTTTCTCTCCGAACGGAGCCTTAAAGCCGTCAATGATCTTTTCGTTTTCGCTTTCGTTGGTGTACTGCTTCAAATGCTGATCTTCATTCGCACCGCCGGAAGATATGATGCAGGCGGTCTTGAGTTTCTTCAGCTGTTCAATGTCCACATGGTTCGGATTGCTGCGTTCCAATTCCGCTATCTTCACGGGAAGAAGGTCATCAATTGCTTTCTTGTATCGATAAGCAGCCTCCTTGCTGACTCCCACCACCTGTGCTTTGAATCCATTAGCGAAGACGGTGCTGATATAGTGGTCGAGCATATCTGTAGCTTTCTCTTTTATGACTTCTTCTGCCTCAAGGTATCCTCTGACCGTATATTTGCCGAGAATCTCAAGCTGCTCCTCATCATCAAGGTATCCGAATACGTCAATGAAGGCATGGTTCATGGCATCGTGATCTGTGATCTCGCTGTCGGTGGCACGGCCTTCATATTTTATTTCCACAACAATGCCATCTTCTTCAGCCTGCCTCATCGTATAGGTGTCTATGTAACCGCCGAAGTTATCGACCGTCTTTGTGATCGGTGTTCCGGTGAAAGCGACCTTGACAGAGTTTGGCATGCTTTTCCACATGTTTGCTGCCAACTCGGAGTATTCGGAACGGTGCGCCTCGTCAATCATTACGAGGATGTGTTCGTTGGTATTCAGAACAGGGAATGTCGAGACAGAGGTTTTCTGTTCCAAGGAGACAGTTTTTTTCTTATCCTTTTTGTCCTTGTTCTTTTCCACTTCGCCAAATTTATGAACCATCGCGACTGTGACGTCGCTCGCCGTATTTGCGATAAGTTTCTTCAATCCCTCAATGCTATCCGCCGTATTGACCGCATACTTCACGGTTTTCGTTGTCTTAAACATCTGTGTCTGTAGGTCTTTTCGGTCAACGATCAAAACGACCTTATAGTTATTCAAATCGAAGGAGTTATACATCTTGCGGATAACAAACATCATCGTGAGCGTTTTGCCTGTACCCTGGGTATGCCAAAGCGTTCCGCCTTTTTCTCCCTTGGCTGCAGTGCGCAAACGCTCTATTATCTTGGACGCTCCGCGGTACTGCATATAACGTGGAACAAGCTTCACACGGATGCCGTTATCTTCGTCCTTGTAAGCAATGAAATTCTGCACGATATCCAGTAGGTGAGAAGGCTCAAGCATTCCCGCCACGGCTATCTCCTGGGCAGATGGTTTTCCGTTCGGATTGATGTCCCGAAGCTTATATGGATAGGCATCCTTCCACTCCATAAAATGACTGACGCCGCCCGTAATGCTGGAATACCGGCAGTCATGAAAACAGGTGGAGATGACGATCTGGTTAAAGTAGAACAGTTCCGGCACGCCTTCCAGCTCTTCAGCACCTCTGCGGTTCTGATAACGCATCAGCTGGTCAATACCCTCCGCCATCGGCTCAGTGATGTCCGGTGCTTTACACTCGATAACTACGAGAGGAAGACCGTTCACGAACAGAACGATATCGGGGATGATATACTCCTCTTTTCCGGGAATACGAATTTTGTACTGGCTTATTGCCAGAAAGTCGTTGTCGGTCTCATCTGGTCCGTCATAGGCGTCCACATCCGTCCAGTCGATCAGTCTCACAGGGCAGTTTACCTCGCCGGTCTCCTCATTGTCGGCTGATAGTCCTTCCGTAATGCGGTCGTAAACCTCTTCATTGTTCTCAAGAATCTGTCTCAGCGGATGAGGGTAGTTCTGCACTTGAACACAGAGATCGTCGATTTGTACATCGTTCAGCCACGGATTCAGACGTTTCAAAGCAGCTTTCAGGCGCGACAGTATCACAACCTCGGAGAAAGACTCCCGGAAGCTCTTCTGCGGATCGTGCTTTTCGCTGTCATCCAACTGGACAACTGTCCATCCCAGCTTTTTCAATTGTTCAAGTAGTGGTGTTTCCACATACGTCAATTCAGATGGCCTTCCTACCATAAACGCCGCCTCCTTATATCATCAATGTTCCTACATCAACTTTACCAGAAAGAAGATCGCTAATTAGACCTTGTTTTACATTCTCTTGCTTATTCATATAGTTGATTTCGGATTGTATTTTCTCGTCCGCTGCCAATATTTGTGCAGCGATATCTTTTTGTTCCTTTGTATCAAGTGGAATTGAAACGAGAAATCGTTCAAGTTCTCTCTTTGGTAACTCAAGGAATGTTGTACCGGAAGACACCCTTTCAAGTGCTGATTTTTGATTGCTTATAAAATAATAGAGGTATAACGGGTCTACATCACTATTGCACTTTATTGCCTTACATCCTTGATTGTAAGTAAATGGAACTGTAACAACAGCACAATATCCCACAGGCGCTCTATTTGATATGATCACCGAATACGCTGGTAATAGCGTCCCAGTTGTTTTTTTTACGCCTATATCAGTCAAATGTCTTTCTGAATCGCTAATGAAAGGCATAGTCATTCCACTTAAATCTGCAGGAGTAAGCCATACATTTTTCCCATTCCAATATTTCTCATCAGATGTTGTTGGCGTGCTTCCTGAAATAATCGTTCCCAATTTGGATAGTGGCACCTTGCGGTCACATTGTAAAAGCCGTTGCATCAGTCCTGACTTAATATTGGTATATTTTTGAATAATCTCCCGTGTCTTATTAATAACAGCATCGATAGACTCCAGCACATCCACTACTTTTTTCTGTGCCTGAACATCAGGAGCCTCAAAACTAAACTTATAGAATTTTTCCTGGTTCAGATGCTTGATTGTAGAGCCGGTCAGCACATTCCGTACAAATAAATCGAACCAATGGGAGTGAAGAACATAATGCAGATACTCTGGAATGACCTCGTTGTTGACCGCTCGTACAACAAAAACTCCGCTGTTCAATGTGGCTTTCTCCGGACAGTCGATTACCACGGCGGTTTTTCCGATAGTTCCGTCCTTCGTAATCAGAAGGTCATGCTCGTGTAACTGAATTCCCTTATCCTGGGCATAGCGTTCCTCCGTCACATGATAACAATCATCCCAATTGACTCTGCCATTATGGAAGTCCACACCTGTTACAAGATATGGTCCCTCGGTTTTAAACTCATCTGATCGCAGTCCCTGCCAACCGATACGGGCGCGTAGGGAAAAACAGTCGATAAGCGTATGCTTTTTCATGGAGGTCACGCGTCCACCTCCTTCTTTGGGATATATCCCAGCTTTTCTAGGATGTCGTTTAGCTTATCTTCGGCTTTCTTTCGCTCATCCAGAAGCGTGGTGGCGGAAACATGGTATTTCTCCCACAGTTTAGTGACTGCACGGATGGTTTTCTGCATCTCTGCTGAAAGATAAGCATCAAGTTCTTCCAAAAAGGCGTCATGAAGAAGCTGCATCACGAGGTCTTCACATTGCTCCTCGGTCAGTTCCTCGCGAATAGCATCAATCTTTTTCTGGAGTTCGGATTCCTTATTTTTGACTTCTCTATTTAGACGGTTCTTTTCCTTTTTGAGAGATGCGATTTGCTTTAGAGATACCTTTGCCTCGTCTGTACCGAGACTCTTAAGGTAGCTCTCCACTTCCTTGACGGAAGGCTCCTTCGGTTCTTTCTCCTCATCATCCCCTCCGGATTCATCGTCATCGGTTTCCATTTCGATTGATGAAATATACGCCATCAAGTCAGCTAGGGCATTCTCCGCTTCATTACGAAGCTTGTGAAGTTCGCTCAGTTCGTTCTCAAAATACTCCGATGCGATCTTATCATCGCTGACCAGTGAGGCAACAAAGCCCTCGGAATTGATTGTCTTAAACACATTCTTTATGCGGATAACTTCCTTGACGTCAACCTTTGTCTCCTTGCCCTCGACAGATTGCTCTATCTCCGTGTATTCACGGACGGTGTAGCTGTGTTCCCACCAATTGGCAAAAACCCCCTGACACTGGAAATGATCCAAGATGCCCAGTGGCTCAAGCGTCTCCACAAGCAGGTTAGTGTACTTGATGGCAAACTCTGCAATGCCCATATCGGTATGGACTCTGTTAATAGCAGGTGCAGCCTCTTTCCAGAAGCCCTCGAACGCGCCGTGCATCCGCTCCTTCGCACCGAGAACACCTACATGTTCAGAAATGTAGGATTTTATCAATCTCTTCGTGGTGCATCTCTCCAGGAAGTCGGAGTATCCGTCTCCTCTGTCAGAGAAAATGTCCGAAGGATCAATGTCGTATTTAGCAAGAAGGCCGTTTAGCGCATCTATCTCCACATTAGGTACCCCGCCGAGCATATGCGCACGGACATCATGCGGCTCCTTAGCGGGTGAGTTATCGACATAACGCCTAATGTTCAGGTTGGTATCGTTCGTCTTTTCATCAAGGATATCGTCAATCTTTACGATTTTGGAGTATCCGGGAACCTCGACCATGTTATCGAACACCCAGACGATTTTCTCGGTATCCTCCGGGCGCAGAAAGTTCTGATTCTTTCCCTCTCCGTACTCTGCATCAGCATTTATAATCAGTATCTTGCCCGATAGTTTTTTCGGTTTTTTCTTGTTTATGACCAAGAGACAGGTTGGTATGGTGGTGCCGTAGAACAGATTCGGTGGCAAACTGATAATCGCCTGAACGATGTCCTGTTTGTCGGTGAGAATTCCTTTACGGATGCTTTTTTCCGCGCCACCGCGGAACAGAACACCGTGAGGCATAACAGTAATCATCATACCGTCCAGCTTTGTGCTGGCAATCATGTGCTGAACAAACATCAGATCGCCCTTCTTGCCAGTCTGCGGAGCCCACCCATATACAAAACGGTTCTGACACTTCATCTTGTCATTCTTCGTATAGTTCTGCGAGAATGGTGGATTAGCAATAACACGATCAAACTGGCGTACCGAACCATTTTTTTGCCAGTAGGGATCCATCAGAGTGTCTCCATGCTGAATGTCGGCATCCTTGATGTCGTGCATGATCATGTTCATCTTGCAGATCGACCATACCGTCGCAGCGTCATCTTGTCCAAACAGTGCCAGCTTGCGACCGTCGCCACCTTGCTCCTCGACATATTGCTTGCTTTGGATGAGCATACCACCGCTTCCGACAGTAGGATCGTAGATTTCCATATTCTCCTGAGGCTTGATGATTCGCACCATCAGTTGAACGACCGTTGACGGCGTATAAAATTCTCCGCCTTTTTTTCCGGCAGAGTCTGCAAAGTTCTTAATCATGTATTCATAGGCTGCTCCAAGCAGGTCAGGGAACACAAAATTGTCATTTGTTAGCTTGTGCTTATTGAAGTGCCATATAAGCTGTACAAGGCGTTCGTTAGTAATAATTTGCTTATTCTTAACCTTTTTTGCGAAATCAATGTTCTTTAAAACGCCATCAAGCTGGCTGTTTTCCTTCTCTATGGCAACAAGGGCGCGTTTCAACTTGGAGGCCACATCCACCTTAACATGGAGCAGTCCTGTCCAGCCGTCGCCATTATCCACGCACTCCCATCGCGCCTCACGAGGCACAAAGAAAGTACTACCGTAAGAAGTCTTATCCTCAAGGAAATCTTCTAATTCTTCCGGTGCTAATTCATCCTTATATTCCGCTTCCAGTTCCTTGCGTTTCTGCGCAAAATTATCGGAAAGTCTCTTTAGAAAGAGCATCCCGAAAATGTACTCTTTAAACTCAGAAGCGTCCATTTTGCCACGGAGAATATCTGCCGCTTTCAATAGATGGCTTTCCAGTTGAGATATTGTTAATTTAGGCATGATATATTCTCCCTTATATATTATTTTATTTGCTGTCCGATGGCTTTTTTGCACATCTTGGCGACATACACCGACACGCGCTTAATGCAGGAATCGGAGTATCTCTGCAGCGTTTCAAGAATGATGTCTTCATTCTTAACCACAAATTCTACCTTACCTGCATCTTTCACAAACACAACCATATCTTCACAATCGTATAGTGCCAGGCTTCCTTCGAGGGCACTGTATAGTTCCTTTTCGAGTTTCCACTTTCTGATTGCCATCAGCGTGAAATCCCAATAGTCACAATCGATATAGTCATCGAACGCTTCATCAATTTCCAGATCATCGTATTTCAACGAGGGCATCTCCGTCCCGTTGAATTTATTGATGAAACGGAAAAATTGACGATGCAGGATATCCTCTTCCTTGACTGGGAAGGGAATCTTTTTCCCGCTCTTCAGCAGTCTCAATTCCTCCATGCAATTTTCAGATGCCTCCCCAGACAAATCGCACAGTTCCATAAAAGCTGATTTTGTCTGAATAGAGGGCAATCTGTTTATTATGGTCATAGGAGCTAGGAGATTCACGGCAAATGTGTCTGCCTCCCGTTCCAGCACCTTGTATTCCGCCTCTGTGAGACTTCCGCGGTATAGAGCCGTAGCATCAAACGAAATCAGATGCCCAAGCACGATGTGCCCGATTTCGTGAGCTATCGTCCATCGTATCCGCTGATAATTCTCCACACGGTCATCATAAACGACCAGATAATCCGCTCTCCCACGTAAGTGCTGCGTCTTAGCATCCGCACCTTCCTTATTAATGAAAAGCGGATCAGTATCCCCGCAGTTATCCCTTAAGACTGTCCATTTGCATATGTGGACATTCGGAAGGGCTTCCACAACCTTCCAAGGATCAACTGGCAGTCTGTCGATTTCCAGCTCGCATAGTAATCGATAGGCTCGTTGCCTTGCAAATGCATAACGTGGGTAATCAGGTATCTGTATTCTTTTTTGCATAGTCCAGATACATTTCAACCTGTCTCACGAGCTCATCGTACTGCGAATCTTTCAAGTCGCTATTACGAGAAAGACCGTCAACAATTTTTTGTGCGGTTTCCTGTTGCTTTCTGGTCTTTAAGTCAGGGAACACGCGCTCAATCAGTGGAGTGCTTTCCCCGTCGGTCTTATACCCGGCGAGTATAAGAATATCGTCCTGGGGAATGCCTAATGCATCTGCCAAAGCAATGAGCATAGGCACAGACGGATTCTGGCGTTCGCCATTTTCAATACGATGCACCTCGGAATGACTGATGCCTGCTTTCTCTGCAAGTGCTCTTTTGGACATTCCCTTTGCTAATCGGCGTTCTTTTATAACTTCACCTACATTGCTCATTTCATTTCGCACCTCCTTGCCACCTATTATATCACGGGTGTTGCCATAAAGCAACAATTTTAAATAAATAATTGCCGCTTGGCTATTCATATTTCTTTTAAGGTACATATCCTTGTATATGTTGACATTCGGAAACACTAATGTTATAATAGGCATATATCTCTGAGGAAAGGAGGTTGGAGCATGAAGCCAAATGTCGATAGGATTAAGAAACTGATGGCGATCAGGCGATGGTCAGCAAGTGAACTAGCAAGGCAGATGGGAGTATCCCGTTCTGAGACCACGAGGCTGTTGAACGGAAAACGAAACGGCGGGAATAAGGTAATCAGCGGGTTAATTAAGGCATTCCCGGATGAATCTTTGGAAACGCTCTTTTTTTTACACAAAACGTACCCGAATGTCAATACTGATAATGATTATGTATCCATTAAGAAATCACAGGGCAATCACCAGCTGCTCCCAATCAAGCATCCCGATGCCCATCAACTAGCTTGCACAGTTGATGAAGATGACGGCCTGGTAGAAATCAAGCAGGGCAAATGCGTCACTACGCTTGTTATCACTCCCGGTCCGGTAGGCATCAAGTACAGCACAAACAATTAAACAACTGGATATCCGCCAGACCGCAATACGGCAGAGCGAAACAACCTTCAAGGTAGTTTCCCTGCCGTTTTTTGTGTCTTAGCGGACATCAATACGGCTCCTGGCGGATTCCATAACGAATCTGAAAGGAGCCAATTTTATGCCAAACAATGAAAAAAAAGAACGCAAAATCTACATCCGCAGCACCAAACAGTGGGTGCCCGTAACTGAAGAAATCTACCGCGAATACTACCGCCCAATTTGGCGCTTACAAAAAGAAGCGCAAAAGAACGGTCAATGCGTATGTCCCAAGTCAAAACTCTGGATCTGCGACAGCGACTGTGCCACCTGCGAATATCATGCAGCTGGAAACACTATATCGCTCGACGCCCCGATTGAAAATGGTGATGGTGATGAGTTCAGCCTTATAGACACCCTTGAGGACCCGACCAGTAACTTTTCCGACATCCTTGTGGACAAGCTTCTGCTTGAACAGCTCCTCGACGAGTTGGCGGAGCGTGACCCCGAGGGCAAACGCATCTGTGAACTAATTATGGATGGCAGCTCCAAGACGGAAATCGCAGATACCCTAAGGCGTGAATTCGGTGGCGGCTGGTACAAGTCAAAAGCCGTCTACCGCGAAAAACAGGTACTCGGCCAGCTTCGCAAACGCATATTAGGTCTCAAGTAATCACACGGGTTTGCCCTCTGCCAGAGTTATTTGGCGGAGGGCAAAAATATTTTTCAGATTTTTTGTACGATGGCCCTCCTTTTTTCCAGTGGGTAGTGAGGACAGGAAAACAACAAGTCCCCAGATTGGAGGAAGTCTTATGAACGACAGAAGAGAAATGAACGACACCGACGAGGAACTGATCGACACTTTGCTTGCGATCAGCGTCGTGTCCAAGAGGCTGGCGAGAAATCTTTCTATCCTTGCAGCCCAAAGCAAATCCACGGAAGGAGGAAAAGCATATGAGCAAAATGAGCGAGATGTCCGCGAAAATCGAAGAACTGCGCAAGTGTGCTACTGCTATCAACGACGCGGCTAACTGGCTGGCGGAGCAGTTCAGCAACTTTGAGTCGAAGCCGGAAGCCGCACCTGCCGAGCCAGTGCTAACGCTGGAAGCGGTCAGGGCTGTTCTTGCAGACAAGTCCCGCGCGGGCTTCACTGCTCAGATTCGTTCTCTGCTCCAGAAGTACGGTGCCGACAAGCTGTCGGGCGTTGACCCGGCAAACTACAAGGCGCTACTTGCAGATGTGGAGGGATTGACCGATGCCACCTAAAGGACACGCCATTCTCTCCGCATCCAGCTCGGACCGCTGGCTGCACTGCCCACCGTCAGCTCGGCTCTGTGAGAGCTACGATGACAAGGGCAGTAATTATGCAGCCGAGGGTACTGATGCCCACGCGCTTTGTGAGTTCAGGCTCCGTCAAACACTAGGCATGGAAGCAACCGACCCAACCGAAAACCTAAAATGGTTCAACGAGGAAATGAGCGACTGCGCAACCGGTTATGCCGCTTATGTGCTCGAACAGGTGGAAGCAGCAAAGCAGACCTGCCACGATCCTGTTGTTCTTATTGAACAGCGTGTGGACTTCTCACGCTGGGTAGAGTCCGGCTTCGGCACAGCCGACTGCATCATCATCGCAGACGGCACCTTGCAGATCATTGACTATAAGCATGGTCTGGGTGTGCTCGTAAGTGCAGAGGAAAACCCTCAGATGCAGTGCTACGCGCTCGGCGCTCTTGAGCTGTTTGATGGTATCTACGACATCAACTCTGTGCGAATGACCATCTATCAACCCCGACGTGACAATGTCAGTACTTACGAAATCTCAAAAGACGAGCTTTACCGCTGGGCAGATGAGGTGCTAAAACCCACTGCTGACCTTGCTTTCGCAGGTGACGGCAACTTCCTGTGCGGTGAGTGGTGCGGCTTCTGTAAAGCAAAACACGAATGCCGAGCCAGAGCAGATGCCAATATGGAGCTCGCTCGTTACGACTTTAAGCTCCCGCCGCTGCTGACTGATGAAGAAGTCGAGGAAATCCTCGTTCGCGCCGATGATCTTGTAACCTGGGCAGCTGACATTAAGGAATACGCACTTCAACAGGCAATCAGCGGTAAGAAGTGGAACGGTTGGAAACTGGTCGAAGGCCGCTCGAACCGCAGGTACACAAATGAAACGGTAGTCGCTGGTGTGGTCACTGACGCTGGCTTTGACCCCTATGAGCACAAGGTTCTGGGCGTCACTGCCATGCAGAAATTGCTCGGAAAATCCCGTTTTGACGAACTCCTCGCGGCCTATATCGAGAAGCCGCAGGGCAAACCCACGCTCGTGCCGGAGAGCGATAAACGCCCGGCGATGAACACAGCCAAAAATGATTTTATGGAGGAAAACGATTATGAATAACAGCACTACAAAAGTCAACAACCCAATGAAGGTTATCACTGGTCCCAACACCCGCTGGTCTTACGCAAACGTCTGGGAGCCTAAAAGCATCAACGGCGGTACACCGAAATTCTCCGTCAGCCTCATTATCCCCAAGTCCGATACTAAGACGGTCGCAAAAATCAAGGCAGCTATCGAAGCGGCTTACCACGAGGGTGAGTCAAAGCTCAAGGGCAACGGTAAGACCGTGCCTCCTCTGGCAGCGCTCAAGACACCCCTTCGTGATGGTGATGCAGAGCGTCCGGACGACGAAGCCTACACCAACTCCTACTTTATCAACGCCAATGCAACCACGGCACCCGGCATTGTGGATGTCGACCGCAATCCGATTCTAACCCGTTCCGAGGTCTACTCCGGTGTGTACGGTCGTGCCAGCATAAGCTTCTACGCATTTAACAGTAATGGCAATAAGGGCATTGCCTGCGGTCTGAACAACCTGCAGAAGGTGCGCGACGGTGAGCCTCTCGGCGGCAAAGCCTCTGCTGAGTCTGATTTCGCAACCGATGATGACGACGAGTTCTTGAACTAAGGAGGACAACGACTATGGAAACAACTACTATTCTCTGTGTCCTGCTTCTCAGTCTTTACCTTGTTTTGGCGGTATTTTGGATCGTCCGCTCGATTCTGGATGCGGTTGATGATCGCAAGCGTGAAAAGCGTAATGCACTGTGGGAGGCTGAAAGGCTCCAGCTTGAAAGGGATCGCGCAGCTCGTGATGAGGAATACCACCAGAAGCGTATGGAGCAGCTTAACCGATAAACACAGGACCGTGGGTGGCGGGAAAAGTCCTACCACCCTTTCGGTCTATAAAGGAACGGTGAATATGAAATCACTCAGTATAGATATAGAGACCTTTTCCAGCGTCAACCTTGCTAAGTCCGGCGTTTACCGCTATGTCGAAGCACCGGATTTTGAAATATTACTGTTCGGCTACTCCGTGGATGGTGGTGCTGTACAGGTTATTGACCTTGCCTGCGGTGAGAAAATTCCTGGCGATGTTATAACCGCTCTAACCGACGAAACTGTGACAAAATGGGCTTTCAACGCCAACTTCGAGAGGATCTGTCTCTCACGATTTTTAGGGCTTCCGACTGGCGAATACATTAATCCTGTTTCGTGGCGCTGCTCTATGGTGTGGGCGGCGACGATGGGATTGCCTCTTTCGCTGGAAGGCGTCGGCTCTGTGCTCAATCTAGATAAGCAAAAACTGACCGAAGGCAAGGACCTCATCAAGTTCTTCTGCCAGCCCTGCTCTCCGACAAAAGTAAATGGCCAGCGCATCCGAAATTTTCCTTATCATGCGCCGGATAAGTGGTTGGCATTCAAGAATTATAACGTCCGAGATGTGGAGACCGAGATGTCCATACAGGCAAAGCTCTCTAAGTTTCCTGTGCAAGACAGCGTCTGGGACGAGTATCACCTCGACCAAGAGATCAACGACCGAGGCGTAGCTCTGGATATGACGCTGGTGAAGGAAGCCATCGACATTGATGGTCGTTCCCGTTCTGAGCTGACTATGGCAATGAAGAAGCTGACCGAGTTGGATAATCCAAACTCCGTGCAGCAGATGAAACAGTGGCTCTCGGACAACGGCATGGAGACCGCCACGCTCGGTAAAAAGGCAGTCGTGGAGCTCTTGAGATCCGCGCCGCCTGAGCTTGCGGAGGTGCTTTCCCTCAGACAGCAGCTCGCTAAGTCCTCGGTGAAAAAGTATCAGGCGATGGAAAACGCGGTCTGCTCTGATGGTAGAGCTCGCGGTATGTTTCAGTTTTACGGGGCAAACCGCACCGGTCGCTGGGCAGGTCGCCTTATCCAAATGCAAAACCTGCCTCAGAACCATCTGGAGGATTTGGCTGAGGCCCGCTCCCTTGTTCGCTGCGGCGACTTTGACGCTCTCAAAATGCTGTACGAAGATGTACCGGACACACTTTCACAACTTATCCGTACCGCATTTGTACCAAGAACTGGTGCAAAGCTCATCGTTTCGGACTTCAGCGCCATCGAAGCCCGTGTAATCGCGTGGCTTGCCGATGAGCAATGGCGTCAGGATGTGTTTGCTAAAGGCGGAGATATCTACTGTGCCTCTGCATCGCAGATGTTCCAAGTACCGGTCGAGAAGCACGGCATCAATGGTCACCTACGGCAGAAAGGCAAGATCGCAGAATTGGCACTCGGATATGGAGGCTCAGTCGGTGCGCTCAAGGCGATGGGTGCTCTTGATATGGGACTTGCCGAAGAAGAGCTCCCTTTGCTGGTAGATGCATGGCGGCAGTCGAATCCCCACATCGTGAAGTTCTGGTGGGATGTGGACAAGGCCGCTATGGAAGCAATTCGTTACAAGCACACCAACTCGACACACGGCATTACCTTTACTTGCCAAAGTGGGATGCTATTTATCACGCTGCCAAGTGGCAGACGACTTGCCTATGTGAAGCCGCGTATCGGTGAAAACAAATTCGGCGGGAGCTGCATCACCTACGAAGGTGTTGGTAGCACGAAGAAATGGGAACGGCTGGACTCCTACGGGCCTAAGTTCGTGGAGAACATTGTACAGGCGACTGCCCGCGATATTCTCTGTTATGCGATGCAGACGCTTCGGTGCTGTTCCATTGTCATGCATATCCACGACGAGATTGTCATCGAAGCCGACCCGTATATGTCCCTTTCTTCTGTCTGTGAACAGATGGGCAGGACGCCACCGTGGGCTAAAGGCTTGCAACTCCGGGCCGATGGCTACGAGACAGATTTCTATAAAAAAGATTAAGGATGTTTTGTACGATGGGCTTCCTTTTTTCCAGTGGATATTAGAGATGGACAAGAAGCCCGTCGTGAAAGGAGGTTCTCAATGAGTATAGATAAACGCAATAGCGAGGGTTACCCTGACCCAACCGCCTACGAAGCCCTGTCGCTGATCGAGAAAGAGGAACGCGCACTCCGCGCTTTCCGGCCAATCGTATATATCTGCTCTCCCTATGCGGGAGACATTGAAAAAAACGTAAAGGCTGCACGAGTTTACAGTAGATTTGCTGTGGACAAGGGTTTTATACCGGTCGCACCGCATCTGCTTTTCCCACAGTTTTTGGATGACACCAACCCGCAAGAGCGTGAACTGGGATTATTCTTTGGCAATGCCCTGATGAGCAAATGCTCCGAAGTTTGGGTGTTCGGCAGCGCAATCTCTCCCGGCATGCAGGCAGAGATCAAAAGAGCCAGGTGGAAAAACTACCGCCTGCGCTACTTCACAGAAGATTTGGAGGAGGTTCAAGATGTTTACCATATATCATTCTGACTTCATCGGTAATCCCGGCAACTGCTCCTATCCGCATAAATCAGAGATAACCGATGCATCGGATCTTTGTTCTGCGGTCAGCCGGGATTATGTATGCGCGGAGTATCGCAACAACTATCGTAGTGGCGATAACTTCATTGGTAGCGACTGCCTGCCGGTGGACTGTGACAACGACCACTCCGAGAACCCTGACGAATGGATGCGGCCTGCTGATGTGGAAGCAGCTTTTCCCGGCGTTGCGTTTGCCGTTCACTACAGTCGATCACATATGCGCGAGAAAAATGGAAAGCCTGCTCGACCTAAGTTCCATGTGCTATTTCCCATTGATCATGTCACCGACGCAACCTGCTACAGCGACATGAAAAAGCTGGTCAACGCCATATTTCCATATTTCGACACGAAAGCACTGGACGCTGCTCGATTCTTTTTTGGCACCAACTCGCCGCAGGTTGAAATTCACGATGGTTGTATGAATCTAACGGACTTCTTGGCGGGTGACGATTTCGATGTAAATATGGCTGGTGGATATAGTGCCAGTCAGGTTATTCCGGAGGGCAGCCGCAACGCTACACTCTCCCGCTTCGCCGGTCGGGTCATTAAGAAATACGGTGATAGCGAAGATGCATATCAGGCGTTTATGGTTGAGGCTGCTAAATGCGATCCTCCTCTTCCGGACTTTGAGCTTTCGACTATCTGGCACAGCGCACAGCGTTTCTTTGCAAAGGTACAGCAGCAGGACGGATATATTCCGCCAGAGACATATAACGATCCCGTTTCATATAAACCCGGTGACTTCTCGGATGTGGGCCAAGCTGAAGTGCTGGCAAAGCACTTCTCCGGCGAATTACGATATTCACCTGCAACACATTTTATCCGTTACAACGAACACTACTGGCAGGAAAGTGAGCCTGGCGCACAGGCAGTTGCCCATGAGCTGACCCGTCGACAATTGGAGGAAGCCACCAAAGACCTGCTGGCAGCGATGAAGCTGCTGACGGAAAACGGCGGTCAGACAATTCTCGAAGGCGCATCCAAAAGCAAAGCTAAAAGCCTGATGAACGATTCACAGCTTGAGGCTTATAAGGCTTTCCTTGCAGCGAAGGCATATCAGTCATTCGTTATTCGACGCCGAGACTCCAAGAACATCACTGCAACGCTGAAGGAGTCGCGGCCCATGCTGGAAATCTCGCCTCGCGACCTTGACGCAGACTGTTTCCTTCTCTGCACACCCGCCGCTACTTACGACTTGCGAAAAGGTATGGATGGAGCGCGGGAACATTCTCCGGAGGACTTTATCACAAAAATGACCTCAGTATCGCCCGGCAATAAGGGCGCACAACTTTGGCAAGATAGCCTAAACCTCATCTTCTGTGGAAATCAGGAGCTTATAGACTATGTGCAGATGATCTGCGGGCTGGCTGCCATCGGCAAGGTATATGTAGAAGCTCTGATCATTGCTTACGGCGGCGGACGCAATGGTAAATCTACCTTCTGGAACGCCATCTCCCGTGTGCTGGGTCTCTACAGCGGCAACATCTCTGCTGATACCTTAACGGTAGGTTGCCGTCGCAACATCAAACCGGAGATGGCGGAGGTTAAGGGAAAGCGCCTGCTCATCGCTGCAGAACTACAGGAAGGTGCTCGGCTCAACGACTCCATCGTGAAACAACTCTGCTCTACTGATGATGTGTTCGCCGAGAAAAAGTATAAGGACCCGTTTAGCTTCACACCTTGTCACACACTGGTGCTTTATACAAATCACCTGCCTAAGGTCAGTGCTTCGGACGATGGTATCTGGCGTAGGCTAATCGTGATCCCGTTCGACGCTAAGATTGATGGCACCAGCGACATCAAGAACTATAGTGAGTATCTTTATCAGAACGCCGGTGAAAGCATATTGGCTTGGGTTATCGAAGGTGCCAAGAATGTCATTGCGCTGGACTACAAAATCCCTGTGCCGGAATGTGTGCAGAAAGCTATCGCGGAATACCGGGCGCAAAACGACTGGTTTGCCCATTTCCTTGAGGATAAATGTGAGCTTGATGCCAGCTTCCGCGAGAGCTCCAGTGTGCTTTATCAGGCATATCGGAATTATTGCATTGATACCAACGAATATATCCGTAGTACTACAGACTTCTATTCCGCTCTGGAGGCTGCCGGGTATAGCCGTATCAAGGTGAAAAACAAGCGTTTCTTCGCCGGACTGAGGATAAAAACCGACGACGGAGATTTTGAGGAATTTCTGACCTAAGAGGGCTATGGGGTAACCTCGATAAAGGTCATATACAAAAAGTCTCTTAGGGACAAAAAAATTGCTCTAAGAAAAGTTTTAGATATGACGTGCGTCGAGGTTACCCCACCTATTAAAATCTCTGATGGAGTGAACGAATGTGAGAGAAAAAGCAATAGAGAAAAAACTGGTTCAGTCAGTCAAATCCGCTGGTGGTATCGCCCTGAAGTTTGCTTCTCCCGGTTTCGATGGAATGCCTGACCGTATTGTGCTTATACCGGATGGTCATATTGGCTTCGTGGAAGTAAAGGCCCCAGGAGAGAAGCCGCGTCCATTACAGATAGCGAGACACGGACTGCTTCGGCGGCTCGGCTTCAAGGTGTATATCCTTGATGATGAACAGCAGATTGGAGGGATTCTCTATGAAATACGAACCTCATAACTACCAGACCTACGCAACCCGTTACATCGAGGAGCATCCGATCTCCGCCGTTCTCTTGGATATGGGCCTTGGCAAGACGAGCATCACGCTGACGGCGCTGAACAACCTGCTATTTGACAGCTTCGAAGCGCATCGCATTCTGGTCATCGCCCCATTGCGAGTAGCACGGGACACATGGCTTTCTGAAGCGGATAAGTGGGATCACCTACAAAACCTCATCTGCTCCGTGGCTGTCGGCACCGAAGCGGAACGTCGTGCAGCGCTCATGAAGCCTGCTGACATCTATATCATCAACCGAGAAAATATCCAGTGGCTGATTGAGGACAGCAAACTGCCTTTTAACTATGACACCGTGGTTGTCGATGAGCTGTCCTCCTTCAAAAACTATCAGGCAAAACGCTTCCGGGCATTGATGAAGGTGCGGCCAAAGGTCAAGCGCATCATTGGGCTAACCGGCACTCCCAGCAGCAACGGTCTCATGGATTTATGGGCAGAATTTCGGCTGTTGGACATGGGCGCTCGGCTCGGAAGGTTTATCAGCCACTATCGGCTTGAATACTTTCAGCCAGACAAGCGCAATGGGCAGGTCATCTTTACCTACAAACCTCTGCCCGGAGCGGAACAACGCATCTATAACAAGATAGCTGACATCACCATTTCCATGCGCTCCACCGACCTTTTGAAAATGCCAGAGTTAGTCAGCAGCGAATATACCGTCAGGCTATCCGACGAGGAACGTAAACGATATGACGGCCTGAAGCAAGACCTAGTCCTGCAACTTCAGGACAGCGAGATCACCGCTGCGAATGCAGCTGCTCTCACTGGCAAGCTCTGTCAAATGGCAAACGGCGCAATCTACACCGACGATGGCGGTACCGTGAATCTTCACGACCGGAAACTGGACGCACTGGAGGACATTATTGAAGCCGCTGGCGGAAAGCCACTTCTGGTAGCTTACTGGTTCAAACATGACCTTGTCCGAATAACAGAGCGGCTGAATAAGCTACATGTTCCGTTCTCCAAGTTGGACAGTTCCGAGAGCATCAAGCGCTGGAACGACGGTGAGCTTCCTGTAGCGCTTATCCATCCCGCTTCTGCCGGTCACGGGTTAAATCTTCAAAACGGCGGCTCCTGCGTTGTCTGGTTCGGGCTGACATGGTCACTGGAGCTTTACCAGCAGACCAACGCCCGACTCTGGCGGCAAGGACAAAGTGCCGAAACTGTTGTGGTGCAGCACATTGTTACCAAAGGCACAATCGACGAGCGGATTCTGAAGGTATTGTCCAAGAAGGACAATACTCAAGCGGCGCTGATCGATGCAGTGAAAGCCGACCTGCACATCTGAGACAATCTACGACAATCCGTGCCAATCCGAGAGAAATAAAAATCGGAGGTACAGATTATGAATCCATACGAAGAACTGGCAAACGCCATCGTGCTGCAAGCCGTCAAGGATTTCCGGCTTCATGAGGATAAGCGGGAGCTTGCCAGCATCGAGCGCTTCTTCCGTTCTAGCTGGTTTAGCACGTTGACAAACATCAATCCAGAAATGCTGATCTCCAAACTGAGAAAGGAGAAGGTTCGCTATGAATACTAAGACATATCTTTCTCAGGCGCGTTATCTGGACATGCGTATCAAGTCAAAACTCCAACAGATAGAATCCTTAAACGAACTGGCGACAAGCTGCTCCTCTGTCCTAACAGGTATGCCGCGCAATCCTAATAGCGGTGGCTCTAAAATGGCGGATGCTGTGTACAAGATGATTGATTTGCAGAATGAACTAAAGCGCGACATTGAAGCTCTGGTGGATTTAAAAAAGGAAATCATGAACACGATCCGACTGGTAACTGATGCCGAGCAGCAGACGCTCTTAGAAAAGCGGTATTTATGCTTTCTTTCATGGGAGAAAATCGCGGTCGAAATGCATTACAGTATTCAGCATATATACCGCATGCATGATGAAGCTTTGAATGTCGTGGACACAATCCTGGCCATGAGAGTAAATGAGAGCGAATGAGAGTAGCCTCTCATGATAGTATTATAATGGCAAATGAATAAAGACAGGCCTTTGCGGGAGCAATTCCGTGAGGGCTTTCTTTTTGCCCACAAGGAGGTGAACCGATGCCGTATAAACCCAAGCGTCCCTGTGCCTATCCCGGCTGCGGTCGGCTCGCTGTGCGTGAGCAATACTGTGCCGAGCATCAGAAGGTCATGGACAAACAATACAACCAGTATGAGCGTGACCCCGCTTCCAACAAACGCTACGGTCGTAGTTGGAAACGAATCCGTGATCGCTACATCAAAGCACATCCACTCTGCGAAGAGTGTCAGAAGCAAGGAAGGCTGACACCCGCAGAGGAAATCCACCACATCCTCCCGCTTTCTAAAGGCGGCAGCAACGAAAAAAGCAACTTAATGGCTCTTTGTAAATCCTGTCACTCCCGAATCACTGCAGAGAGCGGCGACCGTTGGGGGGATAGACATGGATAATATCAAACCTATCCCTAATTATGATGGATACTACGCAAGTGATACTGGGTGGATTTATTCATACCGGAGCGGAGGCCAAAGGATACTTTCTCAACGCATTCATAAAGGATATTACCGTGTAAACCTAAAAAACAAAAAGTCAAAAAGTGGTTTCTCAACAGAACCGGTTCACAAACTTGTTTTAGAAACATTTGTAGGTGCCCGTCCGGAAGGTATGTTATGCCGACATCTTAACGGCAACGCATTAGATAATCGCTTAATTAATCTTTGCTGGGGAACACCAAAACAGAATGCTCAAGATTCAATTCGACATGGAACAGCCGTATGCTTACGCCATGGTGAAAGAGCAAATGCATCGAAGCTGTTGCTAACCGACATTTATGAAATAAAGCGACTATATCAGAACGGTTACCTTCAACGTGAATTGGCTGAGCAGTTTGGCGTCACGCAAAGGCATATAAGTGATATTGTTCGCAATAAGACTTGGTGCCACAGCTTCCTCATGGGGGATGTAAAATCTTCACCACTATCTTAATCGGACAGCGGCGTGGGGCTTCGTGTTGAAAAACGCGCTTTCAAACAAAGGAATAGCCCCGACCAGTAAAGTGAGGTGATAATTTTGGCAAAAGACGGTACCAACCGTGGAGGCGCTCGTATCGGCGCGGGTGCAAAAAAGAAACCATTAGCCGACAAAATCGCCGAGGGTAATCCCGGAGGTAGAACACTGACAGTCATGGAGTTTTCAAACACTGCCGATCTGCATGGTCAGGCAATGCCAGAGTCCAATAAAATGCTTGAAGCAGTCCAGAAGGATGGCAAGACACTTGTTGCAGGTGAGATTTACAAAAACACCTGGCAATGGCTGAACGAGCGTGGTTGTGCGATGCTCGTTTCTCCACAGCTTCTGGAGCGATACGCCATGAGCGTAGCCCGATGGATTCAATGTGAAGAAGCGGTTACCGAATATGGCTTTCTGGCCAAACATCCCACAACGGGTAATGCGATTCAAAGTCCGTATGTAGCGATGGGCCAAAACTATATGAACCAGACAAACCGTCTGTGGATGGAGATTTTCCAGATTGTAAAGGAAAACTGCACTGGTGAATACAGTGGCACAAACCCACAGGATGATGTAATGGAGCGGCTTTTAACTGCTCGGAAAGGAAAATGATATGGCAAAATACTTAACTGCCGAGAGCGTCTGCAAAGGTCACCCGGACAAACTCTGCGACCTGATTGCTGACAGCATTCTCGATGCTTGTCTACGCAAAGATAAATCTTCACGTGTGGCCTGCGAGGTCATGGCTACAAAAGGCAAGATCATCGTAGCGGGCGAAATCACCTGCTCGAAGAAAATTGACATCCGATGGGTGGTCCGCAGAGTTCTGGAGGATGTCGGTTATAATCCTTGGAAGTTCGCGGTGTTTGTATTCGTCCACCAGCAAAGTAAGGACATAGCCGGTGGTGTGGATCGAGCACTGGAGTCCCGCTCCGGAGATACTTCTTGGTATTCCATGCTCGGCGCTGGCGACCAGGGCACTGTTTATGGTTATGCCACAGATGAAACGGTTGAAAAGCTACCGCTTCCGCTCGTATACGCTCATGCCATTTGTCGGAAGCTTGATAGCACCATGAAAAATGGTGTCATCAAAGGGATCGGCCCTGATGGAAAAGCACAAGTTACCGTCGAGTATGAGAATGACACGCCAAAGCGTATAAAAACAATCGTAGTTTCCGTACAGCATCGCGCAGACAAGGACTTAGAGGTTCTCCGCAGCGAGATCATCTCTCAAGTGCTGTGGCCGGTATTCGAGAAGTTTCCATTTGATGATGACACCGAAATCCTCATCAATCCCTCCGGCCGTTTTGTCGAAGGTGGGCCTGCTGCCGATACTGGTTTAACCGGCCGAAAGATTATGGTCGATAGCTATGGAGGTCTTGCTGCTCATGGCGGAGGAGCGTTCTCCGGTAAAGATCCAACGAAGGTTGACCGCTCCGGTGCATACATGGCAAGAGCTATCGCGAAGAACATTGTCTGGTGTGGTTATGCAAAACGCTGTCAGGTAGCTATCTCCTATGCAATCGGTAAGGCAGACCCCGTTGCAGTTGAGATTGAGACCTTCGATACAGGTACGGTTTCTGATGAAGTACTCAGAAAAGCTGTCCTTGAGGTTTTTAACCTGCGTCCTGCAGCAATTATCGAAACGTTGAATTTACGTGATGCTATCTTTGCAGATACAGCGACCTATGGTCATTTCAGCGGAACACTTTCTCGCTGGGAATGGCTGAACCGTTATAAAGAGCTACAGGAGGCGGTAAAGAAATATGTTGATTGAGAAAAAGAATACCGCCGAACTTCTGCCTGCGGATTACAATCCACGAAAGGATTTAAAGCCCGGCGACCCTGAATATGATAAGCTAAAGCGTTCAATTGAACAATTCGGATACGTCGAGCCGGTCATCTGGAACAAGGTGACCGGCCGTGTTGTAGGTGGACACCAGCGTCTAAAGGTGCTCATTGACATGGGGATCACCGAGGTCGAGTGTGTGGTAGTCGAGATGGATGACGAAAAGGAAAAAGCCCTCAACATCGCACTGAACAAGATATCCGGCGAATGGGATAAAGAGAAGCTGGCACTGCTCATTGCTGATCTGCAGGGTGCGGACTTCGATGTATCTCTCACTGGCTTCGACCCTGCTGAACTGGATGCTCTGTTCAAGGATAGTATCAAAGATGGCATCCATGACGATGATTTTGACGTGGAAACAGAGCTAAAGAAGCCGCCGATCACAAAACTCGGTGACGTATGGACGCTCGGTCGGCACAGGCTGGTCTGCGGCGACAGCACAAAGGCCGAAACCTTTGATTTGCTGATGGCTGGGGCCAAAGCCAATCTCGTCATCACCGACCCACCCTACAACGTCAACTACGAAGGTAATGCTGGGAAGATCAAGAACGATAACATGGCAAATGACGCCTTCTATAACTTCCTGCTTGCTGCCTTTGTAAACACCGAAGCGGTCATGGCAGACGACGCCAGCATATATGTTTTCCATGCCGACACCGAAGGGCTAAATTTCAGGAGAGCCTTTTCGGATGCCGGTTTTTATTTGTCCGGCTGCTGCATTTGGAAAAAGCAGTCGCTGGTACTGGGGCGATCCCCATATCAGTGGCAGCACGAGCCTGTGCTCTACGGCTGGAAGAAAAGCGGCAAGCATCAGTGGTACAGTGGACGCAAGGAAACGACCATCTGGGAGTTCGACAAACCCAAGAAGAATGGCGACCACCCGACAATGAAGCCTATCCCGCTGCTGGCTTATCCTATTATGAACAGTTCAATGAGTAACACGCTGGTGCTCGACCCCTTCGGTGGCTCCGGCAGTACGCTCATCGCCTGCGAACAGAGCGACCGATCCTGCTATACCATAGAGCTCGACGAAAAGTTCTGTGACGTTATCGTCAAACGGTATATTGAGCAGGTTGGTTCGGCAGATAAGGTTTCCATACAGCGTGACGGACTGTCGTATTCGTATGCGGAGGTGAGCGCATTTGAGGATAGCAATCCTTGATGCAGATCTCATCGGGCGCAAGCGACACCGATTCCCGAATCTTGCCTGCATGAAGCTGTCCAGTTATCACAAGGTGCTCGGCGACGAGGTCGTGCTCAAGACTGACTACGAAGATCTGGAAGCATTTGACCGCGTATACATTTCAAAGGTATTCACAGACACTACTGTGCCGGATACCGCACTAAAGCTGAGTAATGTCAGCTACGGCGGCACCGGCTTTTTCTATGACAAAGCACCAGCACTTCCGGAAGTGGTTGAACATCAGAGGCCGGACTACCACCTTTACGACGGTTGGGTTATGGAGCAGCTTGCCGCCGGTATGAGGTCGCAGGATTTCTCCTATTACACAGATTACTCCATCGGCTTTCTGACCCGTGGCTGCTTCCGTAAGTGCGTGTTCTGTGTCAATCAAAATTACGACAAGGTGATGATGCACAGCCCGCTGTCGGAATTTCTCGAGAACAGTCGGAAGAAAATCTGCCTGTTAGATGATAATTTTTTCGGTTGTCCCGAATGGAAAAGGCTTCTTGCGGAGCTTCAAGCGACCGGCAAACCCTTTCAATTCAAACAGGGTCTTGACGAGCGCTTACTCACCGATGAAAAGTGCAAGGCGTTGTTCGGCAGCTGCTACGACGGCGACTATATTTTTGCTTTTGACAATGTTGCTGACGCGGAACTCATCGAGCAGAAGATTCAGCTTGCTCGAAAATACACTAACGCGATCATGAAGTTCTACTGCTTCTGTGGCTTTGATCGTGCTGACCATTGGGATGCGGCTTTCTGGCGACAGGATGTGTTCGACCTGTTTGCGCGCATTGAAATCCTGATGAAAAACCGCTGCCTGCCGTATGTGATGCGCTTTTCCCGCTATGCAGAAAGCCCTTATCGTGGTGTGTATATTTCAATCGCCCGCTGGTGCAATCAGCCGAGCTTCTTCAAGAAAAAGAGCCTGCGGGAGTTCGCGGAGCTAAACGGCAAGGACAGCGCCTGTTATAAATACTTGCGTGACTTTGAAAGACGCTTCCCGGCGGTTTCATACTTCTATGATATGAAGTACAAATAAGCACAGATTCTCCGGCTCGATTTGGTACATATATTTACCGAAAAAGTCTTGCTATTATGTGCGTTTAGAGCGATCTATGTATGTACCAAAACGAAGGAGGTTTTGAAAAATGGAGTTAAAGTACAATGTCACAGGCAATGACCGGAAGCGGCTGGTCACGGCAATCGCAGAAAAAATGGAGTGCGCAGCTAAGTATATGGGAGCGCCGACATTCGCCTACGAGGTGGACTACATTACCATCGACAAAAACGGCACTGTGAGCTTTGATGACCGCGCCGACAGCGACGAGGTTGAGATGTTAGTCGAGGCGCTGCTCGATAAGGGCTTCGAGCCAGAAGCGAGGCTGGTGAACGAGACTGAAGAGGCTGGTGACTCGCTCGTTCTTTCCTATCCGCGTAAGGATATCAGCGATGTGGCGCTGGAAAACCTACGCTTACTGGTGGCAAGCAAGGAATCACTAATCAAAAAGGCGTTATGCGCCGACGCACTGCCGATTGAGGTCACGGACGAAGTGGTTAGCTTCCCGTGGTTTGCAGGTTTCCCGCAGCCGGAGGAAATCAGCGCCTATGCACACTTCACTGGAAAGCTCATCGGCATGGCGAAAACACAGAAGCGTGTCACCGCTAAGGAAAAGAATATCGACAATGAAAAGTACGCATTCCGCTGCTTCCTCCTACGGCTCGGTTTCATCGGCGATGAGTACAAATCGGCGAGAAAGATTTTGCTTCGAAACCTTTCCGGCAGCGGTGCATTCAAGAGCGGTAATCCGAATATCCAGGAACTGATTGATCGTATTAATTCTGACGCTGACCTTTACGATGATGTCATGAGTCTGCAGGACAAGGAGGTGGCTGACAATGAGTAACCGATTTCCTTCACGGGAGCTTATTGATATCCTCCGAAAGCGTTACCCAGTTGGATGCCGTGTGGAACTGGTTCGCATGGATGATCCGCAAGCACCTCCGGTCGGCACAAAAGGCACAGTACGCGGCGTGGATGACATCGGCAGCATAATGGTTGCATGGGACAATGGTTGCGGCCTATCGGTTGCATACGGCGAGGACACATGTAAGGTGGTGAGCGAGGATTAGTGAAACGGTCAAAAAGCAAATTCTCATTATCCGCGACACTGGCCTTACGAACATGTTTGACATCCTTATGGTGGAGCGCATCGCGAATGACATGGGCTTCTACGAGCTGGTCGTGTACCTCGAGGAACACCGCAAGGAATACGTGCATTTTATCCTAACCGGCGAAGTATAAACTACTAAGTCCGACATAAAAGCCGGGAGCAGCCCTCAGCTGGGCTGTTTCTCGTACATGTAAATATAAAGCACCGAATGGTGTCTATTTTTATGCAATAAAGGAGGCGATGGCGTATCAGACGACTTAAGAAATACTCTCCGACGCGTTTTAAAGCAGCGGATTCTACCTACGACAAGGCAGCCGCTGACTATGCTGTTGCTTTTATCGAAGCCCTCTCACATACCAAAGGCACGTGGGCCGGTAAACCTTTTGAGCTTATCGACTGGCAGGAACAGATTATTCGTGACATCTTTGGAACACTCAAACCCAATGGCTACCGACAATTTAACACCGCCTATGTGGAAATTCCGAAGAAGATGGGTAAATCTGAACTTGCCGCCGCTGTAGCACTCCTGCTCACTTGTGGCGACGGAGAAGAACGCGCCGAGGTCTACGGCTGTGCTGCTGATCGGAATCAGGCATCAATAGTATTCAATGTAGCGGCTGACATGGTGCGGATGTGTCCGGCACTTGCAAAAAGGGTTAAAATTCTTGATTCCATGAAGCGGCTAATCTATCAGCCGACCGGGAGTATCTATCAGGTGCTGTCTGCCGACGTTGGCAACAAGCATGGGTTTAACACTCACGGTGTGGTGTTTGATGAGCTTCATACCCAGCCCAATCGAAAGTTATTTGATGTTATGACTAAGGGTAGCGGTGATGCGAGAATGCAGCCGTTATATTTTCTTATCACCACGGCTGGCGACAATCAAAACAGCATCTGCTGGGAGGTCCACCAGAAGGCATTGGATATTATCGATGGCCGCAAGACTGACCCAACCTTCTACCCGGTTATTTACGGCGCTGCGCCGGAGGATGACTGGACTGATCCCAAGGTGTGGAAAAAAGCAAATCCTTCTCTCGGCATAACAGTGAGCATGGACAAGGTCAGGGCGGCATTTGAGTCGGCGAGACAGAATCCCGCCGAGGAGAACAGTTTCCGCCAGCTTCGATTGAACCAATGGGTAAAGCAGGCAATTCGCTGGATGCCGATGGACAAATGGGACGCCTGCGCGTTTCCGGTCGACCCTGATGCGCTTGAAGGCCGGGTCTGCTACGGCGGTCTTGACCTTTCATCCTCCACCGATATAACTGCGTTCGTACTGGTGTTTCCACCGACTAACGAGGATGAGAAGTATAGTGTGCTTCCGTTCTTCTGGATACCGGAGGAGAACATCGATTTGCGTGTGCGCAGAGACCATGTGAATTATGATGTCTGGAATAAGCAAGGCCATCTCCAAACTACCGAGGGCAATGTCGTGCATTACGGATACATCGAAAAGTTCATTGAGCAACTTGGTGAGAAATACAACATTCGCGAAATAGCCTTTGACCGTTGGGGCGCTGTACAAATGGTACAAAACCTTGAAGGAATGGGTTTCACAGTTGTTCCGTTTGGTCAGGGCTTCAAGGATATGAGTCCACCCACCAAGGAACTGATGAAGCTAACCTTAGAACAGAAACTTGCCCACGGCGGTCACCCGGTTCTGCGCTGGATGATGGACAACATCTATATCCGCACCGATCCGGCGGGTAATATCAAAGCGGACAAAGAGAAATCAACCGATAAAATCGACGGCGCGGTCGCCACCATTATGGCGCTCGACCGAGCGATACGGTGCGGCAATGTTACGAGCGAAAGCGTGTATGACACACGTGGATTGCTCGTTTTTTAATTGGAGGTAAATGCCTATGAACATCTTTCAGGGAATATTCAAAGCCCGTGACAAGCCTAAAGACACCCTTGGCGGCAGCCGATATAATTTCTTTTTCGGAAGCACAAGCGCGGGAAAGCCGGTCAACGAACATACTGCCATGCAGATGACTGCTGTTTATTCCTGCGTGAGGATACTTTCCGAAACACTGGCGGGTCTTCCACTTCATGTGTATAAGTACAACGACAGTGGCGGCAAAGAAAAATACCTGAAGCACCCGTTATATAAGCTGCTCCATGACGAGCCAAATCCGGAGATGACTTCATTTGCGTTCCGAGAAACGCTGATGAGTCATCTTTTATTATGGGGCAATGCTTACGCACAGATTATACGCAACGCACACGGCGAGGTTCTTTCCCTCTATCCGCTAATGCCGAACAAAATGACAGTCGACCGCGATTCAAACGGCCGGCTTTTCTATTTGTATCAGCGAAGCTCGGAGGACGTACCCTCACTCGGCAAGGACAGCCAGGTCTACCTTGCCCCGGCCGATGTCCTGCACATTCCAGGATTGGGCTTTGACGGTCTGGTCGGGTACTCGCCGATTGCAATGGCAAAGAACGCAGTGGGACTCGCAATCGCCACTGAGGAATACGGAGCTAAGTTCTTTGCTAATGGAGCAGCGCCGGGTGGTGTGCTTGAACACCCTGGCACGATTAAGGACCCGCAGAAGGTCAAGGAATCCTGGAACGCCGCCTACCAAGGTTCAGCCAACTCACACAGGGTGGCCGTGCTCGAGGAAGGCATGAAGTATCAGCCAATAGGGATTTCACCGGAACAGGCGCAGTTTCTGGAAACACGGAAGTTTCAGATTAATGAGATTGCCCGTATTTTCAGGGTGCCGCCTCATATGTTGGCGGACCTCGAGAAGTCGAGCTTTTCTAATATTGAGCAACAGTCGCTGGAGTTTGTGAAATATACGCTCGATCCGTGGGTGGTGCGCTGGGAGCAGTCCATGTGCAGAGCGCTTTTATTGGACAGCGAAAAACCGACAGTATTTATCAAGTTCAACGTAGACGGACTCCTGCGCGGCGATTATGCAAGCCGAATGAGCGGTTATGCGACCGCACGACAGAACGGCTGGATGTCTGCTAACGATATCCGTGAACTTGAAAACCTTGACCGTATCCCTGCAGAACTTGGCGGCGATCTCTACCTTATCAACGGTGCAATGACCAAATTACAG
>JABNAD010000314.1_pt1 | contig 34159 bp, 41 predicted proteins | sample 7240381 | NCBI WGS metagenome assembly JABNAD01 (sample SAMN11332834, study PRJNA596920) | anaerobic digester metagenome | biome: digested sludge; isolation source: digested sewage sludge-derived enrichment culture grown on H2/CO2 | place: Germany: Goettingen
GTACCATAAACTGCTGCCACTGTCGGAGCAACTTTCAATGGTCCGTTATATCGGCAATCCTTACCGTGATTATCAAACAAAACAGGTTGATTTTCTACCCCTAATCCAACGGCATACCCCTCCCGCAGGTCGAGGTACAGATATGGTGTGGTCTGCAATTCCAATAGTTTCTTCAAGAACCGCTTTGAAATCTTCTCCATTTCCCGAGGAGAAAGCTCCGGGGACATTTTCCCAAACGAAGAATCGAGGTCGAATAATGTCATTTGCTTTTCCGTCTTTTCCATCGTCACACCTCATTTCTTTTGTTATTCTAATCTGCTCCATAAAGAGTCCCGAACGATCACCCTCAAGTCCTACTCTTTTTCCTGCTACAGATAAGTCCTGACAAGGCGAGTCGCCGCAAATAATTTCCACAACAGGAAGCTTGCTGCCATCAAGCTTTGTAATGTCACCAACATGAAGCATCTGAGGGAAACGCATTTTTGTTACTTGGATGGGAAAACTTTCGATTTCACTGGCCCACAGAGGAACAATCCCATTGTGAACTGCGGCAAGGGGAAATCCGCCAATCCCATCAAAAAGGCTTCCCATTGTAACCATTCAAATCATCTCCATTCTATAAGCACTTTCCTCTCTACTTCGCCACCCCTTGAACAATGGTTCGAGTTGTATTTACTGCGGCTTGAGCCGCATATACTGCACTCATCACATTTGCTTTTGTTGAGGTGTCCAAACCAAATGCCCCTGCAATTCTTGGAATTTCACCAGCGGACAACATAAGTCCCAAACCCAGTAATGCATTGTCTTTTAATACCATTAGCCCTGCCGTAAGTATTGTTGCTTGCAAAAAAGCAGTTAAGCAAAGTCCTATAATCTGTTTGCACCACCCTATAAATCCATCCAAATATCCGCGGGGAACAGAGAACATATATAAGCTTCCAACGGCTATCTGAATGAGCAAAATACCGCCACGCTTGAGATTGGCAAAAAATACTTTTATCACCGCATATCCCATAAGAATTATGGTGAACAAGCCCATAATAGGTGAAGTGACATCTGACATGCCCCCAAAAACATTAGAACTGCCAACAGCATCAATATTCCCCGCACTGCTTAATCCAGTTATAATGCTGTTTGCTAAATCACTAATTCCATTTGCATGGCCTGTAATTCCTGTAGTAAAGCTTCCTTGCAAATTCACCGATAACTTATACAGCTCTATGGGAGCAACGGTAAAAAGGCTTACTGCCATAAATCCTTTGATGGCATTTATTCCTGCATCCTTAAGGTTTCCTCGTCCGTTCTGATATTCAATACCAGTTTCAAAGCAAGACACCACAAGCCCTGTAACATAAAGAGTCCACGCAAGATAAGAAAAAAACAGCACAATGCTTTGAACCCAATTCATCTCAAATAATTCCACCCCCATATTACCCATCAGCGCAAAAAAATCACCCAAAAAGCCTACAAGATGTCCATAAAACCAATCAATGATTTGATCCATCACATCACTGAGCAAAAAATCCCATATAAACAAAAAGCGTAACCTCCTTTCCACCCAAATAAAAAAGCATACCGTTTTCACGATATGCTTAAGGGTTGCATAAAAAATGACGGAGTGCTAATTTTTTAATAATTCCAGCTCTCCGTCATCTTCGTTCATTATTTCCAATATCATTTTTGCTCCCATACGAAAGCCTTGCGTAAACCTCTCCTCAGCATTGATACAGCTGAGTTTTCCTTGTGCCGTTACAAAATCTTGCAGTTTTTCTTTTTCCTCTGCATCTAGCTGACTGCTAAATTCTTCTTCAATTTCAGCCAACTCATCCATGCACTTTTGATATTCACTTCCCTGTACCACTTCCTTTGCTATGGGGCACAAATTTCCGTTATACAACTCACTAAGTAATTTTTCTTTCTGCATTTTTCTCACCGCCTTCAGCACAACACAATAGCACAAGGAATTTATTTATGCTATATACAGAAACCAACAAATTTAAAACCAAAAGCAAGAATGTTCCCTGCTTTTGTTGCTGTTCTACTGATTTTTAAGACTCTGCTTCATCTAAAGCTTTTATGATAAGATCAGTAATAAATGCCTTTTGGGTTAACTGCGGGTTTTTATCAAGATGATTTTTAATCCTTAAGAAAAGTTCCTCTGATATTTGCAAAGCAAGTGTCCTCGTTTGTGGCATACTCTTCATCTCCTTCATTTGATAGTATTCAATCAGCAGATTTTCTACATATTGGTTTAGAGTAAGTCTGCTTTCCTCTTGACTTGCTCTTACCTTATTGTGCAATTCAATAGGAATTTTGGCACATAAACTTTTTGTTTCTTCCATAGCTTTTTCCTCCTAATTTTTGATTTTGCAAGCAAAGCATACCCCAAAGCCTAAGTTAAAGCTATATCCAATACCAACAAGAAGTGAAGTAAAATCCAAACAATATTTTCTTTCTACATGCCCAAAATCGTCCAAATATACAGCGGAGCAGTTAACGTAAATACCAAACAGGCAAACAAAATTGCTGGGCCACTCCACTCAAATTGACCATGTTTTCGAAAATCAAAGTACGTCATCCCGAGCTTGGCAAAGAAAAATACCGCAAGAATGAGGTCAATTGCTGGAAAGATTACTTTATTCACCACAGTTTTGATTTGCCCCGATGCCGTTGTCCATGTTTCTTCAATAGCTCCCGCTACATCCCCCGTCCCTGCAGCAAATGCCGTTATACTGTAGAACAGGCAAACAAGCAATACTGTGATTATAACTGCAAGTTTTTTGTATTTTTTCATACATTCTATCCCTCCCTTTATGGCTTCAGAGGTGCCACATGCCAATCCTGCCATAAATTCCCCTTTATTGTTAATCTATCAGTTAAATTCATTGACAGCATTCCTACTGGCGTCCAGCTATCTGCTGCCCAAGTGTTTACTGTATAATCGCCGTCTGGCATCCAAATCGGTGTGAAATGGGTTCTATTTTTATAGGTAGAATACTTATTATTTTGAAACTCAAAGCTAGTTGATGATCCATCTTTCATCCTATCCAAAAGTCTCCAATAGGTTTCGTATCCAAACTCAGGAAAATAACTGACAGCCGTCTGCGGATATGTAATTGCCGAGCTTTGGTTACTGCTTACCGATGCTGTTACGATTTCATTGATGCCGTATCCCGACTTCATTACTCCACCACTTGCAGTTGGATTTTTGCCGTCACATTGGATACTCATATTAGCAGAAAATCTAGCATAATACTTGTCCAGGTCGAACTCCCACCACCCGTGGTCACACCAATATCCATCTTCATCGTCGCCATGCCACACCCAATATTCTTGCCACCAAGGATCCCAAACGCCCCAGTCTGCTCTTGTCATTTCTGCACGCTTAGGAACAGATACTAGTGAAAACATGTCGTTTCTATCATCGGCAATAGGGTTTGGAGGAGGATTCTTATCAAGATCAACAATCTTACAGTGAATGGTGGTTTTATCTGTTCCACCTGGTCCCTTCACCGATACATGAATTACCATATCTTGTTCAGTATCTGGTGTTGTCCACTTTACCCACGCAAGTTGACTATCGCCCTGAGGATAATAGACATTTCCAACATTATAAGTTTTTCCGTCAATAGAAAAGCTGACTTTAGTTGGGTTATCTGGGTCACTCTGCCCACCGCTGACAGTAACTGCCGTAATAACCTCAGTATTTATTCGATACTCATAGTCTTGTGTTGCAATTTCAGGAGATTCCGGCAATTCTGTAAAACGTACAACTCCAAGCCCAAGAGATGATTTGATATCTGCATTGGAGGCGACTTTTGACGTGCTTCCACTCCAAGCCGGATAGCCTAAATCTGAAACCTCCAAAAACATAGAAAGCGGTAAATTTTGATGAGAAAGTGCCACCATTCTTCGTCTGAGCAGACCGCTGATTTGTTCGTCATACATCGCCGCCTCTGTTGCAGTTGTGGCAATCATTACACCCTCAAATTTGTAATAGGCTAATGGTTCAAGAAGTAGTTTATATTCTCCTCCAACAAGAATGTCATAGTTCATGCCCGTGTGATTGGCAATCATCTGAACAATGTATTCCGAACAAAAATATTTCTTGATTGCGTCGATATTGCTGTTGCCCGTGTCACTTATAATTGTGGGCATCGATTGAGATGGTTTAACGCATTTATAACCACCTTGTTGTGGTGCAAGACTTTTACCATTATTATATTGTAACTTGCTTACCTTTCCAAAATTATAGATTGATGACAACGGTGGCTTATTTGTGATATCAATAGGTGTTGTCACAACCGCATAATCACTTGCACGAACAACAGTTACTCGAACACCATCATTTCCGGGGGACCATATATTTCCACTTGTTCCATTGTCCATCCCTCCGCCTCCGCCATCAATATTTCCATCACCAACAGCTAATACAGAAACAGCGGTGCAACATAACATCACAAGTGATAAGAATACAACAGTTAATATTTTTTTCATTGATTTGCCTTTCCGCAATAGAAAAACACCACATTTCTGTGGTGTCAATTTATTGCTATATTTATTTTAATCCATTGTACCTACTTGCTTATTAATATCGCCATCACTCACGCCTTGGGTTACTTGGTTTTCTCCTGCATTAGGAACATTGTCAAATCCGGGTAGCCCACCAGATGGTTGCCTCTGTATCTGAGTCTCTGATGGAGTTTCAACCTTATCATGCTCAACTGGTTTATCTTGCTCTGTTACTTTTTCTCCATTTGGCTTTTGGTCAGGATTTGTAAGCTCTTCTTGCGTATAAGTTGGTTTTTTAGCATCCCCTTGGATAGTCTGCTCCGTTCCCTGATCCACAGCACCATTATCAGCATCTGGTTGTTCAGAAACTTCAATTGGCGATACTATAATCTGGTTTTCTTTTTCTATAATGTTTGATTCATCTACCACCATATCTTTCTCATCAGCGCTCTGGATTGGAAGCACTACGTCTTCTGCAGCTGGTTTGCTGAACCGCCCTGCAATCACCATTACGAGCACAGCACAAATGGCAAGGCCACTTGCCACTATGAGCCATTTCTTTGTTTTATCATTCATATTTTTCATAAGCTGTTCGCCTCCTTGTTTATGTATATACCCTTACAAGCCACACCCTACCACAAGAAATTTTGAAAGTCTACTACAATTTATATAACTATTAGAAAGTTAAAATTTAGGAGTGTAACCGGCACTGTTTTTCACCTTTATCTTCATGGGAGGTAGTAATTCGCCTCCAAAAGAAACGGGAACTTCCAGCATAATAGTACTGTCAATCTCAAATCTTTCTTTTGCCCTGTCACTACTTGCAAAAGGTGCATTGCGAATCTCTACATCTAAATTCCATATTTTAAACTGTGTTTCGCTGGCAGAGGCATTTTTCTCGTGATACTCACCGTTCTGAGTCAGACCAAGTATATTATCCATTTTATCATAAATATTTCCATAATCAATGGATTCCTCAAAGTCCTCGGCAGTAGGCTGATACCCTCCCGAATATCCTTCACGTACTCCATGATACACATCATCGTAATTTTCTACCACAGTAGAAATGACTGCATCCTGTAAAGCATCTCGCACCCCTTGTGCAACAATCATCAAGCGAAAATATTCTGAAACGCCTGTAAAAATCATAACAAGGCAAAGGGTAATGGCAACAGCAAAAGGATAGCCATTGCCACAGTTGTTTTTCAGTGGTTTTAATCGTTTAGTTATCATTTTTCTCCTTTCCGCTAAGTCCATCTTGCGAATTGGATCCGGCATCACGGTGGTCATTTCCAGTACACCTCACTTTTCCCCATTGCTTCTCCTCTTAAAGTAATAGGAAAAGAGCCAAAACCATTGAACATTCCAATATTCACTTCATAAGTAACAACCACAGAAATTTCCTCATTCAGCTGAATTTTACCTGTTTTTGACCATACAACAGTTGGGTTGATTCCTGTTTTTTCAGCGAGAATCTGTTCTCGCCTTGCAGTTTCTGTCCCCACCTGCCCTGCAATTTCAGCCTCTCTCACCAGTTCTGTAGCAAAGGTGTCCACCTGTTGTTTAACGATATAGGCAGGAAACACTTTAACCGCCACAGCAATCACCAGCATGGCACAAAGAACAAGCACCACCACATCCATATAACCCTCACCACGATTATTTCTAAGTGCCTTCATAATTTTTTTCATTTTATTTATCCGCCCCCTTTACAGCATTCCGCCAAGGGAACGAATGATTTCATAGACAATAATCACGATATAGGTCATTAGAAAGCACAACAACATAGTAAAACTAAATATCCTTATTTTCGGCGGTATTTTCATTGCCTGTGCCTTGAGGCGTTGCAACTCCAACTGCTTCATATCGTGGCTTAACATTTGAAAATACATGGCTCCGTCATCTCCACGAAGCACACCAATAAGTCCTCTTGTAATATCCGAAAGCATGGAAGAATTAATCCTTGCTTCAAACCTAGTGAGGGCAGCCTCATAGGATGAGGAACGCATATCGGCTGTTAAAATATCCAGTTCCTTAGCAAAGTCTTCGCCTGCGTTTTTCTTAAAATTCTCCAAGATAGAAAGGACATCTCGACTTGACTTCAATTCCTGGGTTACCGTTGCTACAAACCTTGGCAGTTCAACCTCAATCTTCTCACGCTTTGCCGACAGCTTTTCATCCGCCTTGCGGATTTCCTTAAAATAAACTATTATTGCAAGAAACAACAAAACTGGAGCAATCAGCGGGAAAATCAAAAGAGCCGGCACAACTGCAAGTACAATGAGTCCCGATTTCACAATCGCATTTGCCGTAAATTCTTCCGGCGATTCTTTCATGCCTGCGGCACTTAAGGTATTTTGCAAACGAATTTTCTTATATTCGTCAATAGGCAAGAACTTTGCCAACCTGACCGCCCATCCAGTAATTAGAGCATCCATGGTTTTTGCCTTCTCTTTACTAGGCTTTGTTGCCGAGAGCATGGCTTTCCCTGTGGCAAGGCTTGGCAGTTTCAAAATATCCGCAAAAATAAAAAACAAACCTGTGGCAAGTAAACTGCCAAACAGTATCATCATCAGTTGCATTCCTCCACCTCCCTTTTCTTCATTTTCTTTGTCATCCATCTACCTCCGATACTCTATAGGCTGGGTAAGCTTAATTACAAATGCCATAGAAATAAACATTGCCGTGAAGCAAATTGCAAGAACAATCTGTCCCACAATGGTGTGCATCAATGTGTGATACCAGTCCTTATTGAGGAAATATAGGAGCGGGATATTAGCAAGCACCAGTACCTGCATGGTAATAAACTCTTTTCTCGGTTCAAACACCATATTCTCCAACTCACCATTTACCACCCGCATATCACTTAGCTTTGAAACAATAGGTGTTAGGGTGCTTTTCAGCCCTCTGTCAAACTGGCAAGCTATCAAGGCATCACACCATTCACGGAAAACAGCATTCTCTATTTGCCCACGCATAGCCTGCAATCCTGCCGTTATATCAGGATTAATCATTTTGATTCTATAGATAAATCCTTTGAAAACCGATAAAACAGGCGGATTTAAGTAAGCAATGTTTTCCTCCACCGCTGTTAATAGATCTTCATTTCGCAGATACGCCGTTGTAATAATACTGAGTGCTGTTTCAAGCTCTGCCGAAATATCTTTTTTGAAGTGAGTCTGGGTTAATCTGATATACCAAAAAGGCAGGAACATAAAACCTACGGCAAGAACAGGAACCAGAAAAAAGTTACTCATCATAATGGCTATGGAGCCTCCCACAGCAAACAGTGCCAAAGAAATGACACAAAGCATAGGAAACCTTTTCTCACGACCTGTGATTTTCAAGATTTCCTGTACCTCAGTGATTTCTCTTTTTAAGAAATTAACCTTTTTTCGGTTGGTGGCCTCGTTTATTTCATCCTTGATACTTTGGGGTTTGCTTAAAAATTCTTTAAATATCCCATCGGTAAACTCTGTGGGAGAAAGGGAAAGCAAAATAAAAAAGCCTGTAATCATTCCGATACAGGCAACTAAAAGTATGATATTCAAGCAGTTTTCACCGCCCATTCCTTGAGACTTTTAATTATTTCAATGGGCATGCCATTTTCCAAAAGCCGTTTTGACAGGCTCTCGGAAATGGATTCTTTCTGTTCATGGTGACCAACAATCGTAAATGCTCCGTTTTCTTCCATGCGATTTTCTGTGATAATATATTGGAACAAGGTGCGGTAATTTCTTGTGCCATCAGGGAGGATTTCACATTCCATAATCTCCATCATGCGTCTTTGCTTGTTTTCAAGCTGTTTACAGAATACAATAATGGGATACGCCTCAGTTACATAGCCATACAAGGTTTCATCACTCATATCCACAGCACGTTTGCAAAGAGAAACCATACGGCGGTAGGTGGCTTCACAGGAATTTGCATGAATGGTTGTCAGCACTGCAATACCTGTTCGTGCCGCCTCCTGTGCCGCATTGGCTTCTGCTCCACGCATTTCACCAACCACTGCAATATCGGGATTAAAGCGTAACGCCATATCAAGCAGTGTAATCTGGTCAACCTTTTGCTTTTCATTTTCACTGTCCCGAGTGAGGGTATGAATGACCGAGTTTACTACTTTCCCATCCTCATATCGTGTGAGGTCAAGCTCACGAGAACCATTTTCAATTGTATAAATTCTTTTATTGTTTGGAATGGTGGTTAAAAGCCAACCAAGCACCGTTGTTTTTCCGCTTGAGGTTGCACCGGCAACACAAACGGAAATTCCATAACGAATAAGCTGCGAAAGAAAATCCAGCATGGTGTCTGTTGCCGTTCCACTATGCACAAAATCCTCCTTTTTCATGCTTTGAGGATTTACGATACGAATAGAGGCCGCAATTCCTACATCTTCATCCACAAGGGGTGTTTTTAGTGCGGCAATACGAATGTTTTTGGATAAGTGACCAAGGATTGCAGGGCTGGCGTTATCAAGAACCATACCAGATACATGGAGCATTCTTCGCACCACGTTGATGGCATGTTCCGGGGAGTCAAAGTGCTCCTCTAATTTCACATTTCTTCCGTCCGAATACTGCACCTCGATGTCTTGCCAAGAATTAATGTCTATTTCCTCAATCCCCTTGCCAAAGATATACTTCGTCAAAAAACCGTATTCCGCCATTTCAGTATATAGGGCGTCTACCAGTTCACCGCCATCCATGCCTTTGACTGCAATTCTTTCGTCCATCACATATTTGCCAATGTACCGTTTCATCTGCTCTTTGGCATCTTCTAGGTCGCCATTGGTAATAAGCTGTGAATAATTGCTGGATATGTGCTCCTGCACATCCTTTAGCACAGAAGAGAAATCCCTGCCTTCTGATTCGGGTGCAAAAAATAAGGAGTGGGTGCGGTTTCCTGTACCCAACTCCAAAATCTTTTTCTGTTTCTGTGGAGGAATGATAAAATCATTGGCTCTGCTTTCTACCGATGTCTTTTCACCTGCTAAAGATTCCTCGTTTACAGTTTCCATTTCTATAGGTTCTAATGCCTGTATATTGTTATCTGCTTCTGTTGGCGTCTTAACGATCTGTTGATCATCCTCTGTTGCAAACACAGAATTCCCTCGTTTATTTCCTAGCACCCAAACACCTCCTTTACTATTTTCTCAATCTCCCTGCGGAATTCTCGGCTGTCTTTTAAAGTTAAATCCCCAAACAGATTCCCTTCAAGATATTGGTGTTCCACTTCATCGGAATGAGGAATCTTAAACGTCAAACTACCCATTGCCCCAGCCATATGCTCGATGCCATGGCTGGCTTTGATATTTGATGCCACCTTATACTGCTTCTCCATATCCCAATTGCTGTTTTGCAAAAGCTGTAGTTGGCTTGACAGATAGCTAATTGATTTTAAATCACAGTTTGCAAGGCGAAGTACGCTGTCGCTTTCCAGCAAGGCAACGGCAGATAAAATATCGTTGGCAATGTAACTGCTACAATCAATAATTACAAATGGCGCAATCTTTCGCAGACTCTCTATCAGCTCCTGTGCCTGTACTTTAGAATAAGAGGCATAGGTATATTCATTTTCTCCTTTCAGCATTCCGATGATGGTTAGATAAGACATTTTCTTGTGGGTAATCATGTTATATTTCACAAGGGGTTCTGTCACATGGGTTGCCGATAAAATACTTCCAAGAGATTTCTCGCACTCCAAATCCGAAGGTGGGCAGATGCAAGGAAGCATGGGTGCTGTCATATCACATAACACCAAGACTACGTTTTTCTTTTTGTCTGCAAGGTATTTTGCAAGCTTTACTGCAACCATTGATTTCCCCGAACCGGGGCTTCCCCAAACCGCAAGCACGCCGCCATGCAATACTTCTTCTTTTATGGGTTCTGCTTTTTGCTCTCGAGAAAAAATAGAATTTTTCATAAAATTCATTGTGCTAAGTCCTCCCCTGACGTATTTCCAACAGTTTGCGAATTTTTAACAGATGCATCAACTGCATTTTCCTCGTCTGTAGTTTCCGTCAAATCAGGATGATAAATTTTTGCAATAACTTCGTCCTGTGCAAGAATGAATTCCTGTGCCTTTTCGGGAATGCCACGATAAACAAGGGAAAGATGTGCCATTCCGTCAGCCTCGAGCTCTGCTAACACGTTTCCTTGTTCGGGAGTTACAAGCAGGGTAACGGTTGAAGGAAGCTCTCTATCATCTTCACCCATAATTTGTTCCCCTGTGTTAGCATCGTACCCACTTGGCGTAGTTACCGAAATAACCTCAACATATTTAAGTTCTGTTGGAATGACAGTTACACCCTGTTTTCTATAATCGGGGGCGATAACCGATACAATATCGCCACTTTGAAGTTTGCCTGAAAGACCATTTGAAAAGGTTTTAATGGTAATGGAAATCGCCTGCTTACTGCCGTCTAAGTTGTATAAATAAGTATTTTCTACAGCAGGAACTTGAGACACCTTGGTATTTAAAATATAATCCCCAATGTACAAATCAGCGGTTGCGTAAGTGCCAATGACGGTATCTTTATTCTTAATGATATTTTCAGGCAGGTTGTACCCGCCTACTTCCACCACCTGTAACATATCACTTGCAATTTCATCTCCTGCCTTAATTTCCTTTGCCACACGCACAATCACCGTCTTTTGGCTCATTCCTTTATTAAATAAAGGAGTAACTCCAAAACAAATAATGAGGGACAGCACAATACAAATCACTCCCACAACCGTTCTGTTTTTCAAAAAACTCATAATTTTTTCCTCCTTAAAATGATGAATTGTATTTTCTCTTTTTTCTTTCTTTAATCACTTTGGGTATAAACGCAAGTGCTCTAACCATAGGAACAATGACGCACAGTGCAATAAACCCTTTTTTATTTCCACCTTTCCTCATTGCATCAGACCTCCAAAATTGATAAAATATGTTACTAAAAAGCCAATGGTTAAAAAAGGAGCAAGAGGCATTGGAAACTCCTTTGCCTCTTGCTTTGTAAACTTTCCCCTACGTTTTAAAATAATAAATACTGCAAGTTCAAGGGAAAATCCAAGGATAACGCCATATGCTGTGGCTGTAAAGCCAAGAACAAGACTCACAGCGGCAGTGAGTTTAATATCACCACCGCCAAGCTGCTCTGGGCAAATCCACGCGGCAGTTATCAATAAAATCATAGGAATTCCAAGCCCCAAAAGATTTTCCGCCTTAAAATTCAGCAGTGCACAGAGAGCAACTCCTACACAAAACAGTGGTGGAATCTCTCTTTTTTTCACATCCTCCACAGACACCAAAATCAGCAGAAAAGAAAAAAGCACCGCCTGTGCGGTGCCATTAGCCTGCATAATTGAACATTTCCTTAATTTTGGTTTCCAGAGTGGGCATCACCACATCACCAAATAATGCGTACAGCCCTGCTAAAAGCAGTCCGCCCAAAACTACAGCAATGAGGATTTTGACTGCCGAATCAACATAATTTTCACCACGGTTATTGCTGACAGCAAGCTGCATTCTTGTTGATTGCATCATTAAAAATGAATGAATCTGTACAGATTTTTTCTTTACATGGCAAACGGCTTTTTTTATTAGTCTTCTCATTAAAAAATCCTCCCTTATTCAAAATAATAGTCGACGGTGTATGTTATGTTTGATTTGTTATACATGCAGTTATGATTTGTGTAGTAGTAAAATTCCAGCTTGGAATATAATCCGCTGTTTAGGCTTCGTTCAAAAGTGATACCGTTACTGGTTGTTTCATAGTCAAGCTGATCCCACTGATTTGTGCGTATGTTATAACCTCTCACCCTGCCGTAATCGTTACCGCTGTGACCCGATACAGTGGGAACGGTAAAGGTATATCCCGTAATGGTAGCTCCTTCAATTCCATTTTCCAATATGGTAGAGTCAGGGCCTGACAAAGTCATACCGCCCGAACCGTTTGAATCTGCAACGAAGAACATAATAGCCGCCCAAGGGGATTCTGCCCCTGCACTGTCTACCGCCTTTACTCTCACTACATTTTTGCCTAGAGTGTACACTGCCGATTCCGATGGTCTGTTCTCCCATACATAGGTGATGGCATCTCCATCTGCATCACTGCTTTTTGCTGTTATGGTTACTGCAGTTCCCGGTGTAACACTGTTCCCGTTGGGAGTTCTGGTAATCACAGGCCGTTCAGGTGCTGAGTTTGCAACAGTAAATGTCTTTTCCGACCACGGAGAATATGAACCTACAGAATCTTTTGCACGAACTTTTATGGTGTATGTACCTACTGCATAGTAGCCATCTGCATTTTTACCCTGCCATTCAATCACCGTCGCATCTCCGTCTGCATCTGCCGCTGTAGCAGAAATATTTACCAGAAATTTGCCATCTTTCACTGTTCTGGTGGGGGTTACTGTAAAATTCGTGATAGTCGGTGCACTGTTAGCAATTGTAAAAGTCTTTACCGCCCACTGGGAACACGCTCCTGCAATATCTTTTGCACGAACCTTCACCGTATGTGTTCCTACCCCATAGTAACCGTCTGATACTTTCCCTTCCCACTCAAGTTCAAATTCATCTCCGTCTGCATCTACCGCTGTAGCAGAAACATTCACAAGGAATTTACCATCTTTCACTGTTCTGGTGGGGGTTACTGTAAAATTTGTGATAGTCGGTGCAGCATTCACCACAGTAAAGGTTTTCACCGCCCACTGCGAACACTCTCCTGCAATATCTTTGGCACGAACCTTCACGGTATGTGTTCCCACTGCATAGTAACTGTCTGCCACTTTGCCGTCCCACTCAAGTTCAAATTTATCTCCATCTGTATCTTCTGCTGTTGCAGAAATATTCACCAGAAATTTACCATCTTTCGTATTTCTGGTTTGAGTTACAGTAAAGTTTGTGATGGTCGGTGCAGTGTTCACTACCGTAAAAGTTTTCACTTCCCACTGGGAATACTCTCCTGCAATATCTTTTGCACAAACCTTCACCGTATGTGTTCCCACTGCATAATAACCGTCTGACGCTCTGCCGTCCCACTCAAGCTCAAATTTATCTCCATCCACATCTTCCGCTGTAGCAGAAACTTCTACTAGAAATTTACCATCTTTTACGGTTCTGGTTGGGGTTGCTATAAGATTTGTGATGGTCGGTGGAGTGTTGGTCACATTGATTTCCTGGGTACACCTACTCTCTCTGCCAAGAATATCAGTTGCAACAGAAGTAAATACAAATTTACCGGTATTTAAAATTGAAATATTTCCACCTTTTTCAGTCAGTGCTCCTGTATAGCTTTCTGTTTCACCATTTTTGGTAAGTGCCCAAACAATCGATGCATTTTCAGTATGCTTTGCATTTGAAATTGTCACAGAAAAGCTTTTTCCATAGTGAACATCTGACGGTATTGTGAAAGCAAAGTCCAATACAGGCATGATTTTGATTTCTTCACTGTGAGTATAGCTTCTTCCTAAAAAGTCTGTCATGGTTGCCGTTAAAACAAACTCACCATATTCCTTGAAAATTACCTTTCCACCAAGTGCATTTAATGTTCCATCCAGCACTTTACTTAAAGATACCGTCTGACCATTTTTACTCAGTGACCATTCCACTGGGAGGGCATTGTTATGCCCACTTGTTCTCAGGTCAATTGAAGTATCTGTGTAAGCCACATTCGGTAGGTTAAAATCAATTGTAAGCACAGGCAGAACCTCAGTTGTTTTCTTTGGTTCAAAAAGAAATACTCTTCCTGTTTCATCGGTCACTCTGGCAACAAGCTCATAAATTCCTGCCCGTTTAAATTTGATAGTCCCTCCTGCTTCGGAAAGAGAACCTTCCACAAAAGTACTCCAATCTTGATAACCGAAGCTGTTATCTACAAGCCATTCAAGGGTGAGCCCATCCAAATCTGTGCTTTTGACCGTGATTTCAATTTCTGTATCCGTATGTGCATATTGCGGCTGCGTATAACTGACTGTTAGCACAGGGTACACCTTGATTTGCTGTTCATAGGAATAGTCTCTCTGTCCGTCATCGGTAAAAGAGGCTTTTAAAATATAAACGCCTTTTTCCTTAAAACGCACCTCTCCGCCATCATTGGTCAAATTACCACTAATAAATTCAGAAAGCTGTACATCTTTTCCGTCTTTTTTGAGAGACCACATCGCCTTATGGTTTCCAATTTCGTCAAGCGTTGCTTCCACCTTTACCGTATCATCGGTATGTAGAATAGATGGAAGATAAAAACCAACAGAGCCTACAGGATATGCGATTATTTCCACCGTATCTGTAAAAACCCGCCCTGTTTTATCAGTTAGTGTAGCTGTAAGTCGATAAACACCCTTTTCCTTGCAGCGGATATTGTTTTCACCAAGGCTAAGTTCACCCTCAATGAAATTTTCAATAGTTACGGGTTCTCCATCTTTCATAAGTGACCATTTTACAGTCATATCCTCAGCTTCTTTTGTCTGAACATGGAAAACAATGGTTTTGTCTGTATGGGTAACAGACTGTAAGGTCAAATTGATTTCTGCCACAGGATATATATCAATATTCTTTGATACCGTAGAAACCTTACCAAGTTCATCGGTAATCGTTGCAGTAAGTTCATAACTGCCTTTGCTGTTGAACTGTATCGTTCCCCCTGTATTGCCAAGTTCTCCTGTAACGGCATTTTCAAGTTTTACTGCCATACCATCTTTTATCAGCGACCACACTACAAGGTTTTGACCAAGATTTTCGGTTTTTAAATCCACCGCAATGCCGGTGTCGGTATGTGCTGTTTGTGGCATATGGAAGTCTGCCGCCACCACAGGGTAAACCGTAACGGTCTGCTCACAGGTAATTTCCTTTCCAACACTATTTTTTGCCGTTGCCGTAAAGGTGTATGTCCCATTTTCCTTGATTTTCACAATACCACCATCTGTCTTTAGCTCTCCTTCCAAAACGTCTGGTATTTCCACGGAAATATCATTTTTTAAGACAACCCAAGCCACTGTGCTTACATATTGGCTTTTGGTCGCCATCTCAATTTCTTCTCCCACATATACTGTTTCAGGAAGTATGAAGCTAAACTGTGGCTCCGGCACATAAGATGCACCGCCACTGCCCCCACTGGAGTTTTTCACCTCTGGATTTTCAATTACAGTACTTTGTTCTTTTTCCTTCTTAATCTGTTCCCCGGCTTCTTCCTGATTTACAAGCATTTTAAAGGCTTCTGCACGGGTAGCACTGCCACTGGGTTGCATCGTTCCATCAGGATAGCCACTAATGATGTGATATTTCTTCCCCATGCAAACGTAGATCTTATCCTCGCTTTTAATCAACTGTGCATCGGTAAAATCAAGCTCACAGATACAATTTTCACTGTGATTTTCAGTTCCCAATGCACGAACCAGCATTTTTACCATCTCTAATCTGGTAATCGGCTCATCAGGGAAAAATTGTTTTTCTGGATATTCTTCTTCCAAAATAATCTCAAGGTTGGTCAACTTCGTAATATTTTTTTCCGCCCAATGCCCCTTGATGTCAGTAAAATCAGAAGGTCTATTGACTGCACCATCTTGATTCCTTTCTATTTTTCGGTCAACCAGCACTGTAAATTCTGCTCTTGTAATGATTTCATCTGGGTGACAAAGCCCATCTGGAAATCCTGATATCACACCCTCCTCCGTCAGCTTTAGGATGGCATCTTCTGCCCAATGCCCTAAACTGTCTTGAAATATCAGCTTTTCTGCAAATGCACTCTCACTAAACATTACTAGTACAAGACAAATAATCAAAAATAGAGAAGTTGTCTTTTTTAAGTTCTGTTTCATACCATCCCTCCGTTAGCCTGCATAATTGAACATTTCCTTAATCTTGGTTTCCAAGGTCGGCATCACCACATCGCCAAATAGTGCATAAAGCCCTGCAAGAAGCAATCCGCCCAAAACTACAGCAATAAGTATTTTGACAGCACTGTCTACGTAATTTTCGCCACGGTTATTGGCTGCTGCAAACCGCAGTTTAGCAGACTGCAATACAAAAAACGATTGTGCCTGTGTTGCCTTTTCCTTTAAAAAAACGACTGCCTTTTTTACTATATTTTTCATTGTATATCCTCCTAATTTCACATGGTCATCGTTGGATCACTGCTTTGCTCCAGTGACGATGGTTCTTGTTTTTGCTCCTGCTTTTGAGACAACGCTTGTTCATATGCACCCATCACCGCTTGGTCAAACTCTTTTCTCGCTTCTGCGGTGCATGGAAAACAAATATCCTTATATTCTCCGTTTCCTGCTTTATAACTTGGCATGGAAACAAATAAGCCTTTACTGCCATCCATCACCTTGACACCACGAATGGCAAAGGCTTCATTGATATTGACAGTTGCCGTTGCCTTTAAAGTACCTTCTGGTCGTATGCTTTGAATCTTTACATCATAGTGAAGCTGATTGTTTTTCTTCATATTCATCCTCCTACATTTTTATTTGCATATCCTGCTTATGCTGTTTGAAGCCAATCTCCTTAAATCCGAACTGGTCTACGTAGTGAAAAACACTCCCTTCGTCATCATAAAGTTCCACCACATCGGACATAGATAGGGAGTGCCCCTCATAACCATACGGGTGGTCAATATTGAATTTTGTATAGATGCCTTCCAAATCGTTGGTAGCAAGCTCTCCATCATAAACGGTTTCATAATTTTCAATCTTTGGTTCACCAAATTTCTTCCAGCTCTCTTCCAAAGAAATAAACCGCAAAGCAAAGTCCGAATCAGCTTTTAACTGCCAGATTCGGACTTTTTTTAATAGCTTGCTTTCCCCATTTAATTCTGCCAGCTTTTCACCCCTGGAAAGTCGTTCAAAAACACCGTCAGTCCAAGTGGTCGAGAGATTTTTCTCAGTAAGCCATTGTTTCAGTTCTTCCTTTTGAAACATAGTATCCACCACTGCAATTTGCTCTTTTACATATCCGGCTGGGTTGCCATAGTAGTAAATAAAGCCCTTTTTGATTTGTATATTACTCATTTTTCTACCCCCTTACTGCATTTCCATTCCTCCCATGCTTTGACCTTCCTCCATGCTCGCTCCCATCTCCTTTCGCTTTTCAACTGCCCAATCAGGAAGGTACTCCGCTTTTAATTCTCCAATAAAATCTGAGCGTTCATACTGACAACGCTCACCATCAAGGAGAAATCGCCCGAATACCTTTCTTCCACTTGCCGTGGGCGAACAACCAAAACCACTCTCACACAAAACAAGCTGGTCTCGAGGATTTTTATACTCATCCTTGAGGTTTGTGGCACGAAGCACCATCACCTTCCCCTCAAAGTTAAGCCCTACGGCATCATTACAATGTTTTGCCTCCCATAAATTCAAGGCTTGGTAGGCTCGCCTTGCCTGATTGATAAAACCTTCCAGCACTGCAGGGTGACTATTCACTGCATATTCCAGCCGTTTATCAAAGCCCTGAATCTTATCGGGCAGAATAAAAAAGTGCTTTGCCCATTCCTTATTCTCACGAGAAAATCTGCCGTCATGACTTTTTTGCTGTACTGAATTAGCAAGAACAAAATTAACTCTGTCATAGCCAAACTGAGAAATCACTTGATCTGCCGTGTTTTTTTCAAGCCTTAGACCATCAAAATTTCCACTGATGGCTTTTTCAATGGCATTTTTACAATCAACATTTGCTTTATGGGATTCCTTATATAAACTAAGCTCCTGATTTCCCTTTGCAAACTGGAAACTGTAAGGATATACATAATTCTTATCCATGAAGAAATTCCCCCTTCACAAGCAATGCATCAAGCTCGCCCATACAAATCCCATAGTTTGAAAGCAATTCACGAATGTCCTCGGGAATATCTGCAATATCATGTTCATATTCCGCCTGTTCCACACGGACAATCCCGCTGTCTTCCTCAGCATAGGCAATCAATTTTGCATCTTTTGGAATTCCTGCTGTTTCCAGCATATAATCAGGAAGTTTAATATTTTCTGTATCCATTTCTTCACAATGACCGCAATCCTCGCAATTGCCACAATTTTTCGCCAATATGACAAGGAAATTTTGAGTGACTTCCGCAAGGGTTGCAATGGCTTTCACCATATCCAAAGCCGTCATTTTCACCTTTGTCAGCATCACAAGATGGTCTAATGCAGTAACAACTACTTCATCACCCAATTTTGCAAATTCAATCATTTCGTTTTCAACAACCAAGCCTTGCTGTTCTAATTTTTTCATGTACATTTCCTCCTAATCCTCTTTTAAGTAAAATTCAAACTGTTCATCCTCGTCCTGCAAATCAGAAAAAAGATTCATTTGAAAGCTAAAATCCTTTATTACCATCTGCTTTGGATCAAAATTTGTAATAATCACTTCTCTGTACTCCGCACCTCCTTCATAACGCTGTGCCAAGTTATTGATACGAACAACCGTGCGGATATGAAAAACCTTATACAATTCCCTGATGTACTCACAATCGTTATAGGACACCATCCAAAGTCCCTTGCAAGCTGAAAGTGTATCCCGAAGTCTTACATGATTTTCTTTCGGAAAGCCCACAGCATAATGCCCTTCCGTTCCAAAATAAGGCGGATCACAATAGATAAATGCTCCCTCCCTGTCATACTGTTTAATGAAGTCCTCAAAATCTTTGTTTTCTATAACAACGTCCTTTAATCGTTCCGAGGCTTCCCATATGATTTTGAAACACTTTCGGATGTCACATGGCTGACCACCAAAGGATGTTGTACTACTGCCATAGCTGTACTTTATCAACTTGAAAAAAACGGCTGCTCTTTTTACTTCATAAAGCTCTTCTTTCTTTTCATACAAAAGCTTCATTTCCTCAACCGACGGAGGAGGGATAAATTTTTCTGCCAGTTCCAGCTCCTCAGCCATATAGGCATCTGTGAATTCTTCCTGTTCGATAAATTTTCTCAAAACTCCAAATTCATCTCTTGAACACAAAGGTAAAAACCCGAGCTCTTTTAGAAAAGCAAGGGGACGTTCTTTTACACACAAAAAAAGGTTTACAAGATTTGAATTAAAATCGTTGTAAACCTCCATGCAGTTCTTTCTCTGTCTTTTTCCAAAGAGTACCCAGCCACCACCTCCGAATACTTCTATATATCGTGTATGATTCTTAGGAAACAGCTTATATAAAAGCTTTCTTAAAGCCTTTTTCCCACCAATCTACGAAATAAAGCTATTCACTCTCCAACCACCTTCCTTCCAAGAAACAAAAAAGGCCGACTGCTTTACTGCCTAAGCAGAGAAACAATCGACCTTAAATTTGTTCGTCTTTTCCTATTCGTTCTAAAAAATGAAGCTTTCCCAGAACAGTGATCAGTGTCTGCGTACCATGATACCCGTTATTGCAAAAGTCTTTGATTGCAAAAATTCCATAATGCACATAAGGCTGCATTGGAAGAATCCTTTGATGCTTATCACGGTAGACGTATTTTTTATCAATGAGAAATTGAGTAAACGCCATTGGCTTTAGCCCTAATTCCTTGGCAGTGGTGCGAAAATCAGTAAGCATTTCAGAATCAATCAATTTATCAAAATATTTTCCTTTTGGTACAAGGGTTGCAACCTCTTTTTTTAGCTCCTTGTTTTTCTGTGTTTCAAAAAGAAGCTGTTTTAAAAGTAATTCCAAGCTTTCAGGATTTGCCATAATCTCACCAAGCTTTGGCATGGTAATATAAGCCCCATGTTTTCTAATGGATGGCAAAACTTCCGTGGTTACCCACCGTTTAAACTTTTTAGCAGTTGGCAGTTTGCTTGAGAAAATAAGGGAATAAAGACCACTTTCGTTGATTGCTACCATCACTCGGTTTTGCCTGCCGTCGTGAATTGCGACACCAGCCCTATCTTCCTTTTCCACATGTTTAGATAGGCTATCTCTGGTATTGGAATATCCCAATATTTCTGCGGCATCTTTTCCCACAAACCAAGGTTCGCCGTCAATTAATAAGGTTCTTATTTTGCCGAATTCCTCATTTTCAAAAATCATAAGTTCATGCATTTCTCTACTCCTTTCCAAACAAAAGGACCGACAGATTGATATTTTTCACTCATCCTGTCGGTTGTTTTATATTTTTCTCTTTCATTCAGGGTTTTTACCTACAGCACTTTTTTCACTGGCTTATACCCCCAATCCCTTGGGAATCCACAGTCTGCTCTTCCTGTGGCTTTGAAATCACCTTGAAGTGATCCTCGCCTATCACAATTCCAAGGGAACGGCCATTGTCCCATTGCATATGTAAAGTTCCTATGTCGTCAGCTGAAATCACCTCACCTTGTGTTCCTGCAAGCACTGGGGCATATGAATCATCCATATCTGAAGTAAGCTCAAGCCTTGTACCCACCGGGTACTGTTCTTTGATTTTCTCTATATGTTCTCTTGAAAATCCTCTCATTTTAAGTCCCTCCCCTGTTAAATCTTGTTCTCGATGATTTTGTTGCACAAGCTGTTCCAATTTTGAAACAGCCTGGATTATAACAGTATCGTTATTGAAGCTGTCTGAATCTTTGTGGTTTGAATCAATTCTTTCATCACCATTTTCTTTTATCAGAATATCTACCGTAGCAATTTCATCTTTTGTTACACCCAAAAGCTTCCTGCCACTGGCTGAGCCTTGGTATCGGTGGATGGCATCTTCCAAGGAAGATGCATACTCCAACATCTCATTTGGCAGTCCTAAGTTTTCCAAAACAAACCATCGATAGGAATGGATAGAGGTTGAATCGGATGCTCTTTTCAGTGCGGCTAAACCTTCTTTTGTAAAACCGAACGTCCTATTTTCTTCTGCTTCTTTTGGCATTTTACATTCCTCCAAACTTCATATCATGATTTTGCTGACTTATTCCCAATTCTTCTGCTGTCTGCAAACTCCAGTTTTTCGCTCCCCAAAAGCTGACATACATCTCTTTGCCGTTGCATCGAATCTCTCTTTGCTCAAACCCTTCGCCCCATCCATCACTGGCTTGACCTGTAATTTCATCTTTTATTCTGGCAAGTTCCCTATCATCAAGGGGTGCATTTAAAATGAGATTTGCAACTCCCATCAACTGACCATTCACTTCTTCCACTGAGAAATCATATCTTTTTACTTTTGCATTGACGCTATCCTGATCGCAATAGTACCTCATCAACCCACGTTCCGTTTCTTCGGGTAAAGCATTTCTCTCAATCGCCTGCAAAATTTCATCTTTATATTCCGCCAGCTCATCAGAGCAAACATCCATTTTATAATCTACCTGATAAAGGTCTCCATAGTCATTTTCATCATAATACGTGGTCCCATGAAGTGGCATATACAGCTTTAGTTCCTGAGAGTCTTGCTTTGGGATTTCTATTCCAAGATACTCCCATAAAACCTGTGCAAGTTCCCCATTATAACCGTGATAGAGAACATATCCCCTTTCAGTAAATGCTCCATTTTCACTGGCAATTTTCTGCTTGCCATAGCGTTCAAAGTCTATGTATTGTTCAAGGTTTTCATCATATTCGAAGTGTCCGCTTTCACAGATGATATATTTACCGTATTCCTCCGCTGTTTGGATATTGGGGAAAAGCTCAAACTCGTACATGCTGTCCAGAAGTGCTTTTAAGTCCTTTTGATTATCTGGCTGAACAAAATCTATCAGCTTTTCAACATAATTTTCCTCTTGTGTTCCAATCTCTTGAAACTTAGTTGCAAAGTAATTAAGATTGTCTACATTCTCGTAGAGCGGTTTATCGGAAGTTATAATTTCAAGCATTGTTTCTGGAAAATGGTCGCTGGTAAGGTCTAGACTGCATTCTGACAGAGAATCCGCATCTAATCTTAGCAAGGCATATTCTATTTGCATTTTCGTGCATGGCAGATAGAGAAATTGACTATAGCCGTCTTTTCCCACTTCCAACTCAGCAATTTCATCTTGCCAATGATACAGAGGAAAGTGCAGTCCATCATAAATTGTCTGTAAGGGATTTTTATTTTGATAAAGAATTCCATATGGAGTAATTCTTGAGTTAGGATTTTCAGCAAGTAGTTTTTCAAAATACGCTCTGCCGTCAAACTCCTGCAATTCTTTCTCGCTGACCGCACCTTGCTCTGTTAGGTACATCTTCTTGCCTACTCCGTCCAGGTCGCTGAAATCGGCAACCAGGCTGTAACAGTGGATGTTAAAGGTTATATTGATAAGGTCTGCCGTGGTTTCTGGCTTTTCTGCATATGCTATAGCATAGAAGGTTCTTAACTCATCTTTATCAAAGCTATCCAACCGTTTCATTAGGTAGTCCAGCTCATCAGTATTGCAGGGCTTATCTTTAAGAAGAGTAGATAGCCTTTCATCGGATACTTCTACAATGGTGCAGTTGGGTTCTGTACTTGGCAGGATTTCTAAGCTAAGGCAAGCTTTTTCAAAATCCTCTCCTTTCCAAGGAAACCAAAGGCTTTCCCTTCTTTCGTTTTCAGGGTTCTGGATTGTTATTCTCATTTTTTCCTCCGTTCTCATTTCACATTAAAAAAGAGTCACCTTTGTGACTCGAATTTATTAGGATTCGTATAAATTTATTATTTGCACTTTATTTTTCTCTGCATATTTTACGGTATATGCTGTACCGCCTTTACTTCCGTCGTAGTAGCATATCATTTCACTGCTATGGTCCACCATGTATCGATTTCTCTGGTAAAAACAGCCCTGATGATATTTGGCATTTAAGGTAATGACCTCATCGCACTGAGCGAGAGTGGTGAAATAGATTTCTCGGTTCTCCTCGTTCCAATTTTTTGGCTGTTCTTCATAGGGAACGACTGCAAGGAGCTTTATTACTTTTGGCTCTGAAATATGTACTACTCGTTTTCGCATGAGCACAATTTCTGCACACAGTAAATCGAATCCATAGCACGCTCCGAAGTAAAAGGTATCTGTTCCTTCTTTAATTGCTTTGTCAACTTCCTCCCCTATTCTTAATTTCAAATTTTCTAGATTTTCACTGTTTTTCGGAAGCCTTTCACTTCTGTGACCGCTAAAACATAAAGTCTTTTCTTTTTTCTGCATAGTTTTATTCCTCCTTTGTAATACTATATATATAGTATCTATTTATATGTATATAGTCAATATGTAATACTACATATAGAATAGCTGTAAAGAGGTGACTAATATGAACAATAACTCAATTTTTGAAATAAAAGATTACGGAAAAATCAGTTTTCATGTAAAAGAAATCATGGACAGCAAAGAATTGACCAGAAGCAAACTCGCTAAACTTGCCAACATTCGTTTTGAGGTAGCCGATAAATGGTACAACGGAAATATTGAGAGAATGGATATAGATGTTCTTACTAGAATCTGCTTTGTTTTGGATTGCGAAATTTCCGATTTGATGACCTATGAAAAGTAAATCTCACTGATACAGAGTCTGTTTTTACAGGCTCTTTTTATTTGCGAATATTTAAAATCTCTAATCCGTACTTGGCAAGGAGTATGGCATGAATGATAGCTTGAAAGGTTTTCTTATCAATAAGACCTTCATCTGCAATTTCATTCAGCATAATATATTCTTTTCCTGTAGATATTGTCTTTGCGGTTTGATAGACAGCGTATCTGTTGGTATCAATCGCTTTTAAATGAATTAATTTAAAATCAATCTTTGTTAAATAAATATGTGGGCTAGACCATTCCCATAGTTCATGGTCTGATGTAAGCAAAAACAGAGTGGCAAGAAATTGATAATCAATCTTCTTTACCACTCCGTTTTTTATTTTGATAATATTTTCAAATCGCTGTCGGTGACTACTATCGCAAAAGAAATCTCCGTTAAACTCTGATATCAGTTTACTTAATCTTCTTTTGAGATTATATTCTCTAAAGTATTTAAAAGTATTTTTTACTATGCTTTCAAAACATACTGCATTCGCTTTCAATCTTTCAGATAAGACTAAACATTTGCTTTCATCTTTCTTGCATTTTGGATATGCAGTGCAAAACTGACACGCAACATCTTCTTCGGTAAACGGAAAGCCTTTTAATACAATCCATCCTTCCCCTCGCTTAGTAAAGTTTGGCACGAGCATCATCATCTGCTCAAACTCCTGTAGGCTTGTGCCATACATAAAAAATTTTGACATTCTCATCTTTCCTTTCTTTTTGTTTTTGCACATAAAAAATAGGCTAAGTCTGTAGGTCGTTTAAGTTGACCTACGGTTTAGCCTATTTTCACTTACACACTATTCAGTTTTGATATAACCTTCGGATTTATATTATACTATATTTTGCATAATTGCTATCAATTATTTAGGATTGTAGCTTTAGAAAGCCTTTTCTGTATGCCATACTGCAATTGACTGTTTTATTAAATCCCAATATATCAAGCACAACTTGAAAACAAAAAAGAGCTAAATAAGGTTACAAACATATCCCATTTTAATTCTTCCACAAGTTTCGTACTCCTTATATTATTATTTTTGGTTTAAAATACAACTTAAATCGATTGTTGCATTCCTAATTATTATTCCTTAATCATATCTTTCAATTAGAGAAATAATCGCAATAAGATATTTGCTAGCCTTTTCAAATTCTTTATGATCTTTTGAAACCTGACTAATACTTTTTATACCATGTAGAAACTTATTTCTAATCCTTTTAGTTACAAAAAATAAAAACGAAATCTTATCCTGAATTTTAGATCTGTCAATGGTTTCCATAAATTCTGTAAATCTCATTTTTTCTTTTAAAACCTGTGGTATGTCTTGGTTATATAAATGATTCGTAAATGCGGAACTATCATTCAAATATTTTTGATGAAAATGATTAAATGAAGCATCGATGCTCTTTATTAAATGATCATCAATTTTTTTTTCCGGTTACAGAGTCAGTAATTGACATTGCATTTGGTACCCCAACTATTTCCAGAGTGGCCACCCAATTAAAAAATTTATCAAACTTCAAAGCTTCTTCCGAAAATATTCTTTTTTTCGCCATATCCTCAAAAATTACCCAAACAAATGTAAAATTCTTAGCAGATTCTAAATTTACTTCACTATCAACGTTCTTCGTATAAGCATCAATAACCCATTCAGTAACACTCATTCCCATCCCCCCCCAGCATTTGATAATGTATACTGCTTAACCGAAGCTGTATTATTGTTTTTCAGTGTAATTTGAATTCTTCAGCAAATCCATTGTATACTTTAATAACTTTATTTACTAAATTACTGTATAACACATCAAAGTACACTATTTACATATTGCTCCCAGTATTCAGCGTCTGTGGTAACACCATGTAGCCAACAATACATTAGTACAGCCTCAAACTCTTGCTTTTTACTTCTAGTAAAACTCTTTCTAGGCATGTTTCTGTATAACAAGTCAAGACCGAATAAATTATTTTTTTGCTTATAATCGTAATTCCAGAAAAGTGTACTGTTTAAACCAAGTCCTAATTTATTAAAATCATTATGCTTTTCATAATGTTCACTTTTTTGTTTATGACCTTTTGGCCATAAATCTGGATATTCATAAAAGTAATTAACCCACTCATTGCAAAAATTATAGAGATTAACTCCAAACTTTTTGTAAGTGTCATTTATCCATTCATTGATGCTATCAGAAATATAAAAGTCTTGTTCATATGGATTAAACTGATTTCTTACTTTATGTGCATCCTTAATAAATAGAAATATCATCTCTGATTGCCCTTCTAGGAATTTAAACTTCTTAATAATTTTAGGATACATCTCATATGATAAAGCTCTAAATTCGGCGTCACTATTGTATAACAGGAAATAGTCATCCTTTATTAAATTCATTAATTGTTTATGCATATATTTTCCGTGTGATGCATAAATAGACACTAGCCAGTCTCTCACCTCTGAATCATAATCATGAACTATACTTCTGTATTTTTCAATTTTCTGTTCATGCAAAACTGTCATTTCATCTGCCGGCTTTGTTTCAAGGTAATTGTTGAAATACTCAAATACATAGTTCACACAAATACGAATATTCTCAATTCTCTTTTCTAAATTAAATTCATTGATTCCGTCCTCTTTTTTACGCATACAAATGTATTCTTCAATTTTCATTAATGATCACACTTCCTCTAAAAAGACTATCCAGTCAGCAAATTAATTTAATATTCCTCTGTCTTTTAAGTATCTCAATCAGTATAGACAAATATATTTCTTCTCTAACTTGTTTAAATCAAATTCCCTTTGTGTCATCCATATTTTTATTCTGTAACGATATAAAAATAATGTGATTTTATTTTTTATATAACACTCTAGCAGAAGGTACCAATTTCGAAGCCGAATCTGTATGTACAGTTTGATCATCGAAAAATATATTAGCACCAAATGCTTTAAGTACCTCACTTTTTTCAACCCCTCCTAGAAAGAATGCCTCATCTATTCTTACGTCCCACGCTCGAAGTGTCCGCACAACCCTTTCGTGTGCAGGTGCATTTCTTGCAGTTACTAATGCCGTTCTAATTGGAACTGATTCTTTAGGGAATTGTTGCTGTACTAAAGAAAGAGTCTTCAGCAATTTTGCAAATGGTCCTTCCGGCAATAGATTCTGAGCATTTTTTTGCTCATGTTCTGCAAAAGCTTTTAACCCCTGTTCTTGATATATCCGCTCTGATTCATCAGAAAAGATTACTGCGTCCCCATCAAATGCAATTCTAATTTGTATTATTTCTTTTTCCGGTTGAATTGGAAAATCAGAATGAGAACATATGATACCGGCAGCAATATTTGCGTTTATTGCCTCTTGAACATCCTCTTCGTTAGCAGATAGAAACAAATCCGTCCTAAATGCACTAAGATATGGTGCAATTGGTGCACCTCCTGCTAATGCTGCTCTACTAATGTTTAATCCATAATGTTCTATCGAATTGAATATCCTTAAGCTTGTATCTGCACTATTTCGTGACATTACTATTATCTCAGTAAGATACTTGTCCTCAGCATTTAACGTGTGTAATGCCTTAATCAAAGGAAATGCAGTTCCGGGTCTTAAAATATCATTTTCGTGAGTGATTTGATATTCTGAATATGCATTCAGGCCTTCCGTCTCATATATATTGTTTTCTTCTTCTAAATCAAATAATGCTCTGGAAGATATCCCCACTACAAGTTTGTCATCTAATTTTAATGACATAAAACATACACCCCCAAATACAAAATCTATACTGTACACTTAACGTAATATTTGATGATATTCTACTTAAAACTATACACTAGCTGTTAAAACACTTCCACCATCTTTTTCATTATTATAAAAAACGATATGTCATCTATATTTTTACCATTTTTTGAGGCTCAAAAACGGCACTTTTTTGTCCGTTTTTAAGCCTCAAAATCGTTCCAAAACCACAATATATTGTGGTCTAACCCTTGTTTTCTGCCTTGTCACCACAATACGTCATCATTATTATCGCTTCAACTGTACCTTCTTTGTCCCAACTTATTTCGCTTATATCTTTTCCATTAAAAAATACTGGAAACATAAATTTTATATTCTTTAAAATACGTCCATCTTCTAATGGCTCTGGGTAAATTTCAATACTGTCTACGAAACTACCAATAAACTCTTTTTTCTCCCTGTCTGTAAATTTATCATACAGGCTATCAAACATCTCTAAAATTTTATAAATGCTATCCGCATTCAGTTTGTCTAACTTTATATTCTGTATTCTAGCTTTAATTTCGTCCATCTCAATTTCAATGGAATCAATTTTTTCATAGAGTTGATCCAGACGGTTTTGCATATCTCCATATTTTTTATCATACAAAGTATCCATAATATCTAAGGAATCAATTTGTTCAGCTAACTTGTTTTTTGCTACCTCTGTTTGCCGATGTAACCTTTGAAGATTCCCTAATTCCGTTTCCAGTTCACCCGTATCGATTTTAGAATTTATTTTATCTTTTATAGCATTCCTAAACTTTTCATTCTGCACTAATTTTATAATAACTTCAGCTACTGCATCGTCTATTATAGGTTGACCCCATTGCTTCTTATAATCGCACTGATGACCGTTTACACGCACCCTGTGTTTGCAGGCATAGTAAAAGTAATCTCTATAATACGTACCATCCTTCCGCTTTTTCCTGTTTACATTACCATACATAGAAGCCCCACAAAACGGACATTTCAGTATCCCAGATAAAATATTCGCATGTTCTAAACTATATTTTTTTTCATACTTAAAACCTGTATTCTTTCTTTTTTCCTGTGCAGATTTCCATACCTCCTCCGTTACTATGGGTTGATGGATTCCACAATAAACAGGAAAGTCTTTTTGCTTTACAACATGGTATTGATTACGCTCACCTTGTATTTTCTCATTTTTCCTCCGACCATATGCTAGTTTACCACAGTAAACTGGATTATCTAAAACCCCCTTTACAAAAGAAGCAGAAAATGCATCAAGAGTATTATTTTGACGTAGTTTCTTTTTATGACCATTATTATTAAGATAAGAAGCTATTGAATTAATTCCCATATTAGTAGTAGTAAATAAATTGTAAATTACCTGTATAACCTCTATTTCGTCTTGCGCAACTGTGAGCTCTCCATCTTCAAGCCTGTATCCATATGGAGCGAACCCCCCATTCCACTTACCTTCTCTGGCTTTTCTCTTACGCCCCTCCATGGTTTGAACTAAAATATTATCACGCTCTATTTCTGCAACCGCAGACAGAACCGATATCATGAGCTTCCCACTATCTTTACTACTGTCAATGCTGTCCTCAACGCAAATTAAATTAACTCCATAATCTTGCATAGTTTGTAAAGAAGATAGGACGTCTGCCGCATTTCTACCAAATCTTGATAGTTTAAAAACAAGGACAAACTGAACTTTATCTTTTTGTTTTTTTATATTTTCGAGCATCCTTAAAAAATCAGGTCTTCCTTCTATGTTTTTTCCAGACCCCGCATCGGAATATTCACCAACTATATGTAGATTTGCACCATATGCATGTCTTACAAGCCGATCTTTTTGAGCTTCTAAACTATATCCATCAACTTGCATTTCAGTTGAAACTCTTGTATATATATAACACCTTTTATCCATAAGCATATACTCCTTCTTCACAAACATAATAACAGTAATTGTCTGTCCCAACTATTATAACGGACTTTATTTGGAAAGTATATACAAATAAAAAAGAATCCTAAAAAGGACTCTCTCAAATTAATATGTTTTATATTAAATATTATTTCCAAGTAAATCTACTTCATGACCATATTTCTCAATCATTGTTACCATAAAATTAACGCAACGCACAAAATTTGCATTTTCAGGCTCATTATAATTTTCTAAATTTAATCTGCTATGTATAACATTTTCTTCTACTGTTTTGGTAACTTGATTTTTGTCTGTTTTCATAAGATAAATCATCCTCTCGAATTATTTACCTTGAATACAAAAGCGTACAATTTTCCGTATAGATTGATTAACTATCACGTAAAACTTAATCTTTAATCATGATTTCCACACTTTTTGTAATCGCCTATGGTTTGTTTCAGACAGTTTTAACTCAATCAAAAGTATCAATACTGTACTAGGAATTTACAACAAGTCTGGCTAAAGTGGCACAAATCACAACAACTTCAAAAACACACCCCATCGCACTTTTTTTTGAAAAACCCTGTTTTTACCCCTTAAAATCACCTTTTTTCAAAAAAAATGCTACCATCTTACCTTTACCATCCATAACACTAAAACCATATAAAATACTGTAAAAATAACACCTAAAAAAAGTGATTTCCAGTCATTTTCACTCTTTTTCCTATTTTCGGAGCGTTTTGATAAGTTAAACACACAAACAAAAGACAGCCAAAGTATATTAGCTTTTTTACACAAGCCGTGAATATGTTTATAAAATTTCTTTCGTTTCATAATTTTTTAATACCTCCTGTATACTTAATAATTACAACTAGTACATTTCATGTAGAAAAATGCAATGTATACATAAAAATAAGCAGGGTGTATTACCCTGCCTATACGTTCTAGAGTACTAATTATGACATCTCAACGATTAGCAAGTATCTTACAAATCATCTCTAAGGCTTTAACGTCCTTAAGATATTGAGCGTCAAGCGGCATTATTATATATGCCACACAAACCTTTTGTGGTGTAAATATTCTGTAATTATTGTTATACTGTTCAACAATCATGTTAGAGAATGTATTCATAAACTTAATCCCCCTCTGTTTTTGAGTCATCAATTGCATCAATTGCATCAATTGCATCAATTGTTGCAAAGGACATCATATGCAATGAATCAGTGAACTTCTTAAACGATGATTCCGTCCCACTAAGGTATACTGTGGCACTAAAAAATTCCTTTACATTCCCCTTGTCATCCACGAAGCTAAACCCTGTACTAAATTTGCTTTCCATAAACTATCCTCCTTGAAATCCATCGTCATTTCCTTTTCAACCATCTTTTATATATTGTTACATTAGCAAAGACACTTTTTTTTAAGTTGTTGGTTTTGAACCAGCGTAACTACTGGCTAATTTTTAATTTAATCATCCTTTCCCCAGTGCAATAATCTACAATACTCGTTCAATATCCAAAGTCAGGAACACGGAATAAATTATTCCTGATCACTAACCCCCTCTCAAAATTATTTACCTATAATAAATAACATGTAACTTTCTATGTCTTTAAAAATTCACAAATAAACACTATTAACATGTATTGTCATAAATTTATAATAATAAAAAAGGACATTCTTTTTTATTTGAATGTCCTTTTTTGATATGTCTTGAAACATAATAAGCACCTGGGTAATGTTCCGCGACCTGTTAGATTTAAACCTTTAAGTTACCTTATATCTACATACCTTGGTTATTACAAGTTTCTTCTTCAATTATTTTTTGAATTTTCTCAATAAAATCATCTCTAATTCTATCCCATTTATTTTCATCTGGGTTATTTAATATAAATTTATTTGACAAATAATTTTTTATATCATTTAATCTATATTTAATTTGACTATCCGCAAACTTAATTGCTATTTCTTTTGGATTAATTGCGCCTTCTATTTCTTTATACTCAAAACCAGGTAACAGTATACTCCTATATTCATTCTTTTTAACCCATGCCGCACCCATTTCGTTTAGACAAGCCGCGCTTTTGTAATAATTATCCGACAACATAAATAAAACAATCAAATTCTTATCCTTATCATTAAATTCTTTTTCTATATATGTATAAATATCTTCACCCCAATTTAATTTATATCCCTCAACAGAACTACAAAAAATAGCATCTTTTACCATTCCCAAATCTTCTAAGAATTCAACAAAACATTTGATATATTTTACATCAGTTGTAGCATGGCTAATAAACAGTTTATTTTTTATTGTATTATTCAAATTGCTACTCTCCTTTTCTTTTATGTTTTCTGATAATTTCGAAAATGAAACTATTTTTGAATTAAAATTGCTTATAGACTCGTTCAATATATCTTTATGCTTCTCTTCCATAAACTCTAAGAAATCGTTTTTATCTAGTACATAACGAATGGTTGATCCTCCTACTAGCTTATATATATCTATATCTCTATCTCTACTACATAAGTTACAGTAACCCTTATCCTTTTCTATTTCATCCTCGTAAATAGTATCCATTTCATAACATTTAGGACAGTTAAAAGTGTATTTATACCTTATAACATTCTCCTCATATAGTACGTTAATGATTTCATCCACTACGTCATTATCTAGACATAATTCCTTTTTAATATACCCTTTAGTTAAGTTTTCACATTGCCTGTGATTCATTTTGTGAATCATTACCACTAACTTCTTTAATACATCGCTTTTCATATTCCTTATACAACCCCCACAAAGTATAAAAATCTTCTTCTAAATAATATCTATTATGTAAAATATGAAAAGTAACGTATCTACAGTCAGATGCATCATATTTAACTGATAATAACCCCCGTTCCTTTTTTAACGATAGAACCACATGTACAATATTTTCTACAACATCCAATGAATTTCTTATGCACATAAATGTCTTTGTATCAAATATACATTTTATTCCCTTCTCACTTGTTAAAGAAGCTGTTAGATTGTCTCTATCATTAAATCTAATCCTTGAAATATGTTTATCCGTATTTTCTAATAAAGACTCAATTCTGGAATCATTTAAATAATCATATAATGCAACTTGTTGTAAAAGCTTGTACATCTCTTCTTCAACATTTATAACATCACACTTCATAGTTAATTTATCATTTATATCCTTTACTACATTTTTTAAACCTAAATCAGATAAAAACATATCAATAATATCAGGTAAACATAATTTCTTCATTTCAACTTTATTAACATTAGGTAACTGTTTAAAAAAATCATCGAATAAATCCTTACTCATTTTATACAAAACTTGTTGTGGTTCTATTGAAAAATCATTTATTTGAATTTCTAATTCTTCTTTCAGAATATTATAAATATGTTCCATTTGGTCTAGCGAAGTGTATCCTTCATAACAATCTTCCATATTCCACACTTTTATAATCATTGTTTTTAACTTCAAATCTAAAGATACAGGTAAATATGAGTACGAATAATATATATTATCATTACCCCTTTTAATTTTTTTTACATTATATACGAATAAAATATTTACTTTATAAATACTATTGTTTTCTGAATAACTTTGAATGGCAGCTATTTTAACTTTTTCATCTTTAGTTAAATTAGTTGTTAGGATATAATTAAAATTCAAACTACTGTGTTCATAGTTTTCTAAAAATCCCATCCAATTTTTCTCTTGTTTAAACTTGCGTACATTTTTCAACTCATAATATCTAATCAATCGTCGTTTTCCATACATTAAATCATTTAGTAAAAATTCATTTATATCTGATATTTGAATTTTATTTTCATCAATAATTTTCCATACCCATAAATGTAAATCCATGCCCTCATCATCTTTTTCTCTGGTTACACCCTTAGATTTAATAAATTTAATAAGTTTAGCTTCATGAATATTTTTAATAATAGAATTAGATATCATAATACTCTACACCTTTCAATTAAAAACTATAGATTATAATTATTTTTCAATATTATACCATATATTTCATATTAAAAATACTGAAATATAACTTAAAAGTTCAATGTATTAGAAGTATATAAATAGATTAAAAAAGGTATTGTTGTTAAGAATGAACTGAAGTATAATATACATAAAATTATCTCTTTTTCTGTAAGTATAGGTGATATTGTGATTGAATCCATTAAACATTTGAAAGCAGTTACCATTACAATAATTGGTATTATTGTAATAATTAATCTTAGCTTATGTATCTTAAATAGTCTTTGTATCCTCATATCCCTTGAATCCTTAGACAGTATAGTATCTTTTATAATCCCTATTGCCTTATCGTTTATATTTATGCTATCTATTCCATCTATAGATTCATTATTACATGAAGTTGGACATTCCATCATTGCTCTTTATATTTTCTCAAATTCACCAAAAGATTTATATGATTTATTTAGAGATTCTACTTTAATTACCCCTGTTAAAATAAGACATGCAATCGATAATGCTAATACCCCTAAGATTTCCCCTGAAATAAATTGCAGTATAGTTAATATCGAATTCTCCAAGCTAATTCCCATCAATCATTGTTTTTATT
>JABNAD010000075.1_pt5 | contig 33954 bp, 33 predicted proteins | sample 7240381 | NCBI WGS metagenome assembly JABNAD01 (sample SAMN11332834, study PRJNA596920) | anaerobic digester metagenome | biome: digested sludge; isolation source: digested sewage sludge-derived enrichment culture grown on H2/CO2 | place: Germany: Goettingen
CTTAGCAGCCTTAGCAATTTGTGCAGTAGTAAACTGGGTGGTGGACGTGTTGTTGTTAGAGTTTGATGTTTTGAAGAAATCTTTATCCAACCATCCGTATCGGAAGAGTGCAAATCCTGATGACCCTCCAGATAGGGCGGATTGTATGTCTTGGTTGATTTCTTTTACTGATAGTGCTACTAAGTTACTGTCGCTCTTGTAAGTTTGCAATCCTGCCACCACCGGTTTGGTGGAGTGGCTTACTATGTAAGCTGTGGCCGAAGTTATCCAATCATTGTCTTCATTATAGTTTCCCTCATAGATCATGGGGACCAGAAAGTCAAGATAGTTGGATAACTGGACATAATCTTGCCCATAATAATAGGCATTAGCTGCTCCTTCAGGCATGAGTGCAGCTGAAACAGCTACCTTTGCCTTTATGGATTTTACAGTGTTGTACACTCTCTGGACGAAGCTAGTTATTGCTTCAGTGCCTCCGGAGTGTTTATAGGCTGTTCCAGGGTAGCGGACATAGTCTAAGTGAATTCCAGCAATGTTGTAGTTTGTTGTGATATCTTTTACGGCTTTTACCAGTGCGTCAGTGGTATTACTGTCTTTAGGATCAACCCAATTCCCGTTTGCATCTACGAAACAGGTTATCCAGGCATGGATCCGTATTTCTGTACCTTGTAGTTTGTTTATTATGGTCGTCAGGACATTCTGATATGTAGGATATGATATGCGGTTTGCCTTGACGAATACGTCCGTAATTCCGGCGCTTATTAATTCGTTGACATCGACGTTGTTTACGTCGTCCACATTCAACCATAACCCGTGGACATTATTATAGGTTCCATCTGCTGCTGCCGCAGTGCAATTTTGAATGGTATCTGTTTGGTTGCTGTTTTGGGATGAACTATTTTGAGTGTTATTGGTAAGTTCTGATGTCTGGTTTTCTTGTTGATTGGTTCCTGTATCATTAACCACCGTGGTGGTTGTATTCTGAATAGTAATTGGGATTGTGGTGTTTTCTGCAATTTCGCTGATGTTGGTTGTGTTCGTGAAATTATCTGAATCTGATTGATTTGGGGTAGCATAGGTAATACTCGATGCCAGCATGACTACTGCGAGTAAGAGTAGCATAGCCAGCGACCATTGTTGCTTCAGTATTATGCCCCCTCATTTGTTTGCATGTCAGTTGAACACAGATAGATTGGTTCCTGACACAATAAGATCGTCCTTTTCTGCATATAAATCTTTTCATTTATTTTTGGCTAAAAATCCCTTAAATCTGGGTTTTTTATAATTAAAACCCTCAGAATTGGAATTGGTGATGATGATTCCCATTGATGATCTTCCTTTGGTGACACCCCTTATCATCTGAAGCCCGCTCCCTAGTGTACCCCTAAATTTAGGAGTGATGTTGTCTTAAAACAATATTCCAAATCCCCACTCAGATTCTAGACGTTATACAAAGATTAAACAAAGAAAAATAGTGATTATTACAGGTAAAAGTACCTGAAGAATGTGATAAAGTGGCAACGAAGATTAAAATCAATTTTATTAGAATAATATGGAAATAATCCCATAATGGAGCCCCATAATTTTTTTGACGTATTATTAATACCTTATATAGCACCAAATACAGTTTACACCTCCCAGAATAAGAATAAATAAATTAAAATATTCTAAATTACTTTAAATAGCCTTAAAAGATTAATTCATCGTATTTTTAGATTATCCCGCGAAGTAACTACGGAGGTGTTATATCAATGCAACAGCCATGATGATTTTCAATGAAAAATTAATCATACTAACCTGGAGAATGATTAGTATAAATAATGATAATAATAAGGAATACGAAAGATGGAGAGCGCTATAAAGGTGTGATTAGGCTAATAATGATGATATTTCACAGAAATAAATATATACTTGATAAATTCCCTTGATTAAAAAAATCAATGATTCATGAGTCTCCTACAACAAAACTTATATTTATATTCCATTGATTTTAAAGTCATTTACATGATAATAGAGAAGCTGAAAAGGGCAGTGCAAATTTTGGAAGACTCACCTGAATTTGCACATCTAATCCCCGAGGTCCGGAGTAACATTGTAATGGCACGGGAGAATGCTCAAGGCACAGAAGATGTTGCAGGGATCCCTGGACGTATAACAGCAGTTAAAGGTAGCCCCCTGGCTGTTTCCAAGCCTGATTTCGGTGCTTCATCACATATGGCCCGTCTGGTTTTAAGTGTAATGAAACATGAACCTGGAAAGCGCAGCGCCCTGAACATTAAATATCATCCAGATCTAATTGAAACCTGCCAAAAATTGGGTTTAAGGGTTTCCAGCTATGATCGAAATCAGGAACCATCAGAAGTAGAGGAAAAAGAAGGTAGCTCCATATCATGGGGGGTTGAAGTGGCTGTGGAGAATTTAGGTGAGGTTCCAGATGTTATCTTCCACAAAGGTGCCTGGGGAAAAGAGCCCATGATTGTACTGGTGGGAGCCCAACCTGAAGAACTAGCGGATATGGCTGTGTGCCTAGCTAAGCTATTTCTGGCCAGTGAGAGTAAAATGTATAAATAATAAAATACTGATTCATAAAAACCATTAAAAATTTTAAATCATCCATTGCTAGAATTAGCATATCAAACACCATTAAAGGTGCCATTTTAAAACCTTAAAGTGGAGAGTCCAATTAGAATAAGAAGTTATTATAATAACAATTACAATATATAATAGAAAAATGACTAATATTGATGGATGAATTATCCAAATCATTGCCAGTTAATAATAACAAGTTAGTTAAAAGAAAATTATCATGTTTGGTGCCAATTCGCACCTATCTATTTATGATTATATGAATATTTGAGGGACTACAATGCATTATAAGATGTATGACGAGATGATGGAGCAACCTCGCTCTTTAAAAGACACCATGGAAATGGAAAAATCTCACATGAAAGAAATAAGTGAGAAATTTCAGGAATTCGACAAGATATATTTGGTAGGATGTGGAAGCTCCCTTTCAACATGTTTTTCATCTAAAGATGCCATGAACATCGTTTCAAACAGGGATCTGGAGGTTTTCACCGGTTACGAATTCTTTTACCATAAAAAACTCCGGGAAAAAAATGCAGGAGTAATCTTAACATCCCAATCAGGAGAAACCGCTGACACCCTGGCAGCACTCCGAAGAGCACAGGATGAAGGAATGTACACCGTATCCATCATAAACGAATCAGAAAGCACCATGATGCAGGAGTCTGATGACGTTGTATTAACCCGGTGTGGCAGAGAAACGGCCATACTAGGAACCAAAACCTACATGACTCAATTAATGTGCTTATACCAGACACTATTCACCCTGGAAGACTCATCTGAAGCTAAAAATGTCCTTAAAGACCTGGAAAAAATCCCAAATATTACCCAGGACCTTCTAAAAAATAGTGAAGAAGATAACAAAACCCTTGCACAACAATACGCAGATTATGACATTTTCTATTGCATGGGAAGCGGTCCCAACTATGGGTTATCCTACAAACTGGCCATGACCATGTTCATGGAAGGAGCACTTAAACACGCCTGCCCATTATATTCTGGGGAATTCCGCCACGGACTTATCGAGCGTGTGGAAAAAAACATCCCAGTAATATTCCTAGACGCTGATTACCCTGGAGATGAGTTCACCCGCAAATCAATAGAATTCTCTCGGAAAATCGGGGCCAAAAACATAATCTACAAAATGCAGGATTACACCGACATCAACCCTTTACTGGCACCATTCGTACTGGTAGTGCCCCTGGAATGGTTCATCTATTACCTAGCTCACTACAACAACGAAGATCCTGGAAGAACCCGGCACATTGGGAAGGTTCGGTACTAAACAATTGACTTTGACTATCTTCCCCGTTAATTAACTTTAAATTAGATGGCCATATTAATTAAAGGCCAAATTATACTTATTCTTATTTTTTAGAATAATCCTGATTAAAACAGACCAATTAAAGATATTAAATTTCGGGTTTAGAAATATCTTTATAATAGGGTATTGAAATCAAATAAAGATTAAATTTGGATTTGATTAAAAATAGAATTTAAATATTGTGTAAATTTTAAGGATGACTACTGTATAGGATACTACTGTCTAAATTAAGAATCTGGTAGAGTACAGTCTGATTAATTAATTTTCAAAAATAAAAAATTTCTGGGAAAAATATTTATTATCCCAGATTTATTATTTTTATCCCCAGTTTTATTTGATCTCTAATTTATGGGTTTCTGCAATCTTTTTGGGAAGTTTTATGGTAAGAATTGCTTCCTCAAAATTGGCATTGGCCTTTTTGATCTTGATTTCTGCTGGTAATTTAATGGTACGGTTAACTTCACCAGAACCTCTTTCCCTTTTTACGTAATTTACCCCCTCATCTTCCATTCCTACCGGGAAAGTGACGGTGATGGTTACTGAATCACTGGTAACATCCACAGATAAAGATTCTTTTTCAACTCCTGGAAGGTCTGCTATGAGTATGAACTCATCAGGAGTCTCAACGAGGTCCAGGTAAGGTGTGGTTGGTGCAGTGTAATCAGTGATGGTTTTCCCCAGATCTTCCTGTTTCTCACGCAGCGTTTTAAGAACATCATTAACCATCTTTTCTGCAGTGGTTCGTAATTCTTCTGTTTTTTCAGATGCACTTTCCCTGAATTCTTTACCTTTATCAGAGACTGTGTCTTTAGCTTCAGTAGCTTTAACTTTAACTTCCTCCCCTTTCTCGGAAACAGAATCCTTAACCTCGGAAGCTTTAACTTTAACTTCCTCCCCTTTCTCGGAAACAGAATCTTTAACTTCGGAAGCTTTGGATATAATTTCTTCTTTGGTGTCTTTGCCTTTGGGTTCTAGTTTTGTTTTCTTTTCATCCATAGAAATCCCTCACATACCCTAAAATATCCAAATATACAGGGAGATTCACTAATTATATAAGTTGAGAATTTAACCCAATTAAAGAAATTAACGTTACACTAACGTTCCAGAGAAAATTAATCTCCCTGGTTAATCTTATTTTCTCTGTTGAATTCCTCTAATTTTTTGATTATCTCTGATATGCCACTACCTTCAGATGCAGCGACCATCAGGGGCTCATCCTCAGTATTAATATGTTCTTCAATGTACTTAATGTTTTCTTCATCATCGGCCAGGTCCATTTTATTGAAGATGGAAAGAACTGGAGTTTTCCTGAAGATCTTGTTTATCTCCCAGTACAGATTCACCTGGTTTTCCACAGGGTACCCGGAGGTTTGGGATGGGTCAAATATGAAAAGGATGAGATCTGCCAGGTGCTCCAGGGCTACCATGGCGTTAAGTTCTATCTGGTTCATCTCATCCACCGGCCGGTCCAGAAGACCGGGGGTGTCAATGATCTGGTATTTCTGCCAGCGACGTTCGAAGTGTCCAATCTGAATCCCCTTAGTGGTGAAAGGGTAATCAGCTACTTCTGGTTCGGCATTGGTGATCTGTCGTAAGAGGGTGGATTTTCCCACATTGGGGAACCCGGCAATTACCGCAGTGGTGGCTTCAGTATCCACGGTAGGCACGTTACGCAGTTTCTGTTTGGCGTAGTTTAAAAAGTCAAGTTCATCATCAATACGCTTAATCACTGATGATATCCTGCCAAAAGCGGCTTTTCTCACGCTTGCCGCATTTTCAGGTGGTGATCTTCTTATTTTGAAGGTATATTGATTTTGAAGTTTTTCTATAACTCCGTTAGCCCAGTTCAATGCCCCCAGTGATCTTTTAAGGTCATCAACACCCACGGCCACGTCAATGTAGTCCTGGTAGAACATGGGTAGTTCTTCCACGTGGGGTGTTTTCTCCAGGATTTCTTCAAAGGTGTCTTTAATCACTTGGCAGGCAGTCTGGACTCGGACCTCTTCTATTCGTTTTGATTTATGCTGGCGGTGGATCTTGGATGTTCGGACCTTGGCTGCAGCTTTTTTAGCCCGACGGAATGCCTTGTCAATGACTTCCTCGGAGGTTGGTATGTTGGGTAAAAACATTAAAATCACATTTTTTTCCTTAATTTTGTTAATCCTCAATTTATGAATCTGGAATAGTAGAATGAAGTTATAATCAGTAATGAATCTTTACTTATCTTCTGAAAATTCCTGAAAAAATATTCATATAATCTGAATAATAGTCATAATTATTAAAATATAGTTCTTGCTTTATTTAAATATACTTTATAAATTGGTCTTAATAAAAGAATACCTTTAATTTTTAAAGAATACCATAATTTCAACATTAATTTTTTCCTCAAAAATTAATTATTCTTCAAATATTTGGGATTTGAAACTATATATTTTAACACCTTCCTGGAGCCAGCAATCAGGGGATAAACCTGCCTTCATGCAAGTGTTGGCCAGGAAGTCTTCAATATCCCAGTTCCATTCCACAGGAACCTGGGGAAGTAGGAGGCCCCTGTATATCCCCATTTCAATTATAAGTCCGTCTCTGCCCACTTCTATCTTTTCCATGTACTCGGATGGTTTTTGAACTTCAATTAACTCTGGTTTGGTGAGTACACTGACTTCCACCAGGATTTGGTCAAGTTCTGCTTGGGTGACTGGGGGAAATCGTGGATCTTGTGTGGCTGCACTGACCGCCACTTCCACCACTGCCTGGGCCAGGGGTTTCACTGGTTCCGGGTAACCAATACATCCCCTTAAGTCTCCATTACGATGTAAGGTTACAAATGCTCCCCGGTCCTCCCTTAAGATAGGGTTAACATCATCGGGAACCTGGATGATCTTCCCTTCCCTGACGTAGTTTTCAATTGATTTTCTGGCTAACTTTACCAGGAAATCTCCTTCTTCCTCGCTTATCATCAACTGGCACCACCTACTGTGGCCTCGCTTACCCTGGTGTGGGGTCCTCCATCACCCACCGGGGCGGTTTGACCGGCTTTACCACAGAATCCCACCCCTAAATGGAAGTCAGAACCCACTGCATCCACTTTCTGCAGTATCTCCAGAATGTTACCTGAAAGGGAAACATCACGTAGTGGATCTTTAACCTCACCATTTTCAATTAAGAATGATTCAGCAGCGTTGAACTGGAAAACTCCTTTACCAGTATCTACCTGCCCCCCGCGGGATCCTTTAAGGTATATTCCGTGATCTATATCTTCAATTAACTCTTCAAAGTTCATCTGGCCCGGTTTGAGGTAGGTGTTGCTCATGCGTACTATGGGCTGATCCCCCACACCGGAACGTGCGTTACCACTGGAGTGGATATTGAGTTTGGCTGCGGTTTCCCTGGAGCTTAAAAGGGAGGTCAGGGTACCGTCCGTTACCAGTACGTTTTCACTGGTTTTTATTCCCTCTGCATCGTAGGCATAGTAACCAAAGGCATCCATACTTGCATCATCAACAATAGTAACCAGTGGAGAGCCAATAGGTGTTCCCATTTTATCCTTTAAAATGGAGTCATTCTGCAGTATCAGATCAGCCTCTGAAGCGTGGCCCACTGCTTCGTGGATGAAGACTCCGGTTAATTCTGGGTCCATAATTATGGGATAACGTCCAGATGGTGGTAGGTTGGCATCCAGTAACCTAACTGCCTTTGAAGCGGCAGTTCTTCCCATGAGTTCCAGATCTTCCTTTTCAATAACTTCAAAACCCCGGGCCCCACCAGTACTCTTGTGTCCGAATTGTATGCCATTTTCGGAGGCGGCAACTGCGTTTAAAAACAGGGCCACCCGGTTTTCTTCCATGGAAATGGATGTTCCATCTGAGTTTAAGAATAAAGTGGTTCCCTCCGCATCCACGTAGTTAACAGTGGTGCTCACCACTTTATCCAGGTTAGCAGCCTGTTCCACCTCGGTCATCACCATCTTCTTATCTTCCAGAGATACATCCGATAGTTTGATGCGGGCATTGGATGGTACTTTATCGGTTTTTATTTCGGCAGGTGCCAGTTCCACATCACTGGATAGGGCACTGGCCAGTTTTAATGCAGATTCAGCCACGCGGTCCAGGCGGTCCAGTTGAGTGGTGTAGGAGAATCCCCATGCACCCTGCTTCAATACCCGGATGCAGGCTCCAAGATCACAACCTGATCTGATTTCCTGGATTTTCCCATCCTTCATAACAATGACTGTGTTTTGACTTTCACTGACCCGTATATCGGCATAGTCAACATGTTTTTCCACTGATTCCAGTGTTTTTCCTAGTAAGTCAAGATCAAGCTCTGATTTCATGTTATCTCCACTTATAATATGATCTTCATGACATATAATTCTACAGATTAATAAATTCAGACCCCTACTAATTTCAGGAGGTTAAGAATTAATTAGTATCTAAACACAAAATATTTTAACCACAGATTATTGAATTGATTACTTCTATAAGATTATTGATTTATTAGTTCTGATGATTTGATTTATTAGTTCTGATGATAGATTATGATTTATAGTAAAATTATGATTATATTAAAAATCTTATCGACCAGAAGATTTTTATCTTGAAGTTCAGTTATAATCTCCGAAAAATAAATATATAATGTGCGGGTTAAATAGCTTAGAAATCATTAATATTATTATTTCTTTCCTATCACAGGATTATTATTACAAAAAAGCACCGGATGTGAAAAGAGTGAAGACCATAGAGGAAATAAACCAAAAAATTAAAGACGGGGACGCAGTAGTGGTTACTGCGGGTGAGATGACCCGTATAGTGCAGGAAAATGGTGCAGGAGAAGCTGCAAGAGAGGTGGATGTTGTTACCACCGGAACATTCGGTGCTATGTGTTCCTCTGGCGCATTTTTCAACTTTGGACATTCAGATCCACCCATTAAGATGAGTCGCACCTACCTGAATGGTGTAGAAGCCTACTCTGGTCTGGCTGCTGTGGACGCCTATCTTGGAGCCACACAGCCACACCGTAACCCAGATATAGGTTTGGATTATGGAGGTGCCCATTTGCTGGAGGATCTTATCAGGGGTAAAGAGGTTGAACTGGTGGCAGAGGCCTACGGAACTGATTGTTATCCCCGTACTGATGTTCATACATTCCTCAGTCTGGAAGACCTTAACCAGGCAGTGATGGTTAACCCCAGAAACTGTTACCAGAACTACGCTGCAGCTACCAACTCCACTGAGGAAACCCTTTACACTTACATGGGCACTCTCCTACCCCAGATGGGTAATGTGAGTTTTTCCAGTGCCGGGGAACTCAGCCCTCTCCTAAATGATCCCTTCTTCCAGACCATTGGAATGGGCACCAGGATATTCCTGTGCGGAAGTCAGGGTTATATCATAGGTGAGGGAACCCAACACGCCACAGAGGGGGAACGGAAAAACGGTGTTCCTGTAGATTCATCCGGGACACTGATGCTCAAGGGTGATATGAAGAAGATGGATGCAGAGTATGTCCGGGGAGCTACCATGCACAAGTACGGGCCCACCCTATATGTGGGTGCCGGTATCCCCATTCCAGTTTTAAATGAGGATATTGCACAGCGAACTGGTGTCAGTGATCAGGATATATCATGCAATATTTATGATTACGGTGTTCCTCGCCGGAGCCGCCCTGCAGTGAGGGAAACCAACTATCAGGAGCTTAGAACCGGGAAGATTGAAATCAATGGTAATGAAGTGCAAACATCCCCACTTTCCTCCTTCAAAAAGGCATTGCAGGTGGCTGAAGAGCTTAAAAAATGGATTGATAGGGGTGAATTCTTTTTAACCAGTCCGGTTAAAAGTCTCCCCTCATCAGGATGCACAGTGAAACCCTTACAGATTAAACGACCATCCATTATGGTACGGGATCTGAAAATCAAACCAGTGATCACTGCCCGGGCAGAAGAAGCCATTTCTGGTGTGGCCCGGAAGATGGTGGATAACAACGTCAACCATTTGCCAGTGGTGGACCATGCAGACCGGCTCATGGGTATTGTGACTAGCTGGGATATTGCCCATGCTGTGGCCAAGGACAGTCGAAAACTCACCGAGGTAATGACCAAGAAGGTGATTGTGGCCATGGAAGATGAGCCAGTGGAGTTAATTGCCCGGCGCATTGATAAACACGAAATATCAGGTGTGCCCATAGTTGACCGGGAAAACCGGGTTAAGGGTATGATTACTGCTGAGGATATTTCCAGACTAATTTGTTCCCAGAATAACAAGGAAGGTGGTTCTAAATGAAAGCCTGGCTTAAATTCTCCCCTACTATCGTGAATAAAACTGTGATTTCAGATCTCATCAAAAACTACGATGTGACCTTCAACATCCACAAGGCTAATATCACCCCTAAGGGTGGTAAGATGCTCATTGAAATCAGTGGCAGTGAAGCGGAAGAAGGAATAAAGTACATGGAAAAGGAGGGCATCCAGCTTAACCCCATTAAAAAAGTGGTTAAAAAGGATGAAGATAAATGTATGGATTGTGGCGAATGCATCAGCCTCTGTCCAGTGGAAGCCATTAAAATGGGGGAAGATTGGACTGTGGAACTGGATAACCAGAAATGTATTGGCTGCGGATTCTGCACAACTTCCTGCCCTACCAAGGCCATTAAGATTGCTGATTAATAAACCAATAATACCTCATTCTTTTTTTTAAGTCAGTATCTTCTTTTTTATTACTTCTAAAATCTGAGTTTAGAACTCATCAATTAATTTAAAAGCTATTTAAGAATTTTAAAGCCTTTAATGTGTTAATCAGCCAATGTTATTTTAAGAATCCCATTCCTAATTTGAAATTTAAAATCATTTGAATGTTTAAATTAAAAAGCCCAATTTTAATGGATGATAATGGTTTTGAAGATATAAATTAATATTATGTACACCTACCACCAGGTAGCCATCCTCCGGTGATTATACACTTATCTTTAAGGGTTTTTAGATCAATACAATTATATCATTGAAAATATGAATAAAAAAAAGGTGAATATTAATGTTTAAAATGCAAAGCGATTTCACGTATTTAATGCCTGTACATTTTGGTGGGGGTAAGTTCGACTCGGAGACTAAAATCATCCAGAAGGCAACGTCTCTGGCCATCAGTTACGAGACTGACCAGAAACTTCTTGAAAATTACATTCCAGAAGGTTTTGAGTTACTGGCACCGGAAGTTCAGGTTGTTTTCAGTAAATTTACTGAGATAAATTGGTTGCACGGGGGGCAATACAATCTGATTAACGTGGCAGCGCCGGTTCATTTCCAGGGAGAAAAGGATGAACTGGACGGATCCTACACCCTGGTGGTCTGGGAGAATAAAACTGCTCCCATACTGGGGGGAAGGGAACAGACTGGAATTCCAAAGATATTTGCGGATATTGAAGACCTGCATGTTTTAAAACCTAACTATGCCACCACCGTGAGTTACGAGGGTAACACTTTCTTGAACATGGATTTTGAAGAAGAAGGAGATATATCTGGGGATGACTTGGAAAATTTGAAATCCGCATTCATATCCCAAAATACCCTTGGATGGAGATACATTCCCAAGGTTGGAGCTCCTGGGGCAGAGCTAAGTCAGTTTGTACTGTATCCTCAGGGTGTTGAAGTGGAAAGAGCACAGGCTGGTACGGGTAGTCTTAAATGGACTGAAATGACACCCATGCAAAACCCCAATCAGTACTGGATTATTAACAGTCTAGCGGCTTTGCCCATTAAAAAGGTAACCCAGAGTATCATGATAGAAGGAAGAGCAATACTTCGTGCCATGGGGGCCAGAGTAATTGAATGAGGCTAGGGGTTGAAAGGGAATGGGAAAATAAGTCTGGTAATAGAGAAATGAAACTGTCATGCTAAAATGTGTGAAAGAAATGGGATAAAGGATAGAATGGAGTTGATGATATGAGTAATTCTGAGTACTATCAGGATAAAGTATGTATTGTGACCGGTGCAAATTCTGGTATTGGATATGCTTTGAGTGAAGAACTCTTAAAAAGAGGAGCAATAGTTTACATGGCAGGACGTAACCCGGAAAAGGTTTCGGAAGCCGCTGAGCAATTATCAGAATATGATGATCGGGTGCATACCCTTATCGTAGACGTTACTGTCCAGGAACAGGTAGAAAATGCCATTAATGGCACTGTAGAGGAAGTTGGCAGGCTGGACTTTTTATTCAACAATGCCGGAGTCGGGGGAACCCTGCAATTTGAGACTGCCACCATGGATGACTGGAAGAATATCATTGATGTTAATCTATGGAGTGTTATTTACGGTGTTCACGCTGCGGTACCCATCATGCTTGAACAGGGCTCTGGTCATATCATCAATACCAGTTCTATTGCCGGTATAGTCCCACCACCATTCCAGGCATTATACTCCCTTACCAAATACGGGGTTACTGGCCTCACCGAATGTTTAAGATACGAGTATGCAGAAAAAGGCCTTCACTTTTCAACCATCTGTCCGGCCAACATTGCCACTCCCATCTTTAAAAAATCAATTGATGGCACCACCCATGATGAGTTGAAGATCCCTGATGATGCTTATCCAGTTGATAAAGCAGCAAAACTTATCCTTGACCGTGTGGCAGAGCAGAAAGGTATCATCATCATTCCTGAAGAACCCTACACTGATCAGTGGCATAGATATATCCTGGGAGATAAGGAAATGGAAGAGGTTATGATGCAAATGGCACGTGATCGTAGGGCTGCCTATGAAAAAGGTGGAAATTACTACTGATCATTGCTTAACCAGATATTTTATTTAGTTCAAATTATATGCCTTAGGAGGATATTTCCTTTGCCAGCATCTAGGAAACCTAATTACATGAAAATGCGTGAAGAAACTGATCTCTCCTTAGAAGTTATCATACTGCTGATTCTGGGAGTATTCATGTTCCTCTTTGGCATTCTTCTTTTTAGAATACACACCGGAGAATTGCCTTACAACCCGGACAGTACTTACGGGCTCTTCTTGGTCATCGTTTCCTTCCAGATAATTACTATGGGGAAAACGCCCTTCGGTGATCTCCGCAGATCATGGCTGCTCGTCATTGTTGGAATCTGTGCTGCTATCCTGGGAATGGTGGCCTGTTACATCCCCGGAACACTTAGCTGGCTGGTCCGCGTGCTGGTGGGTGTTTTACTTTTAGCAGGAGGAATATCCCTCCTATTACAACTATTTTTTTCTGAAGAAAAAGCCAGAATCTGGATGAAAGTCCCCGGAGCATTACGACACCTTACCATTGCTTGTGGCCTGATATACACGATCACCATTATCTCTGGACTGATAACACTCTTTCCAATGATTAACAATGATCCACAGACTGGAATAGTGTTAATTGCCTATGGAATCAGTTTCTTCTACCTATCATGGTGTATTCATAAGGTGTCTAGAGTTTATCCCGAGGAAACCTGTGGGTTAAAAAAAGAATCTGGAAGTCGTTTTAAGTTTTTACAGGAGGCTTCTATCCCTTTATCACTGGCCGTACTGATCATGTTAGGGGTTCTCCTAAGCCTCCTGGGATTCCTGCTTTTCCCGGTTAATATGGGTTTGCTTCCATTTTCTCCCGATGGTCAACTGGGCCTACTCCTGGTGGTCATGGCTATCCAGATGATGGCTCTGGGAGACACTCCCATGGGTCAGTTCAAACGCTCCTGGTTAATGATCATTATCGGAATTGTATTTGCTTCCTTGGGAATTTTCTCCTGCATTGTGCCGGGAATTCTCACTGGACTGGTTCAGATGCTTATTGGGGTTTTGAACATACTGGGCGGAGGCATACTACTCCTTAAACGGTTCATTCCAATAGTGCAGGGAATGAGGAATCCTCCTGCAGAACCAGTACATGTTCCCCCGGTTATGCGTAAACTGATGATCACCCAGACCGTGTTAAATGTGGTCTCCATTGCCTTTGGTTTATCCATGCTCACACCTGGCCTCATTCCAGCCATGATTGTTCCGGTAATCCTCATCATCAACGGAATACTCCTTTTACTATTAGGATATATCCTGCAGCAGATAACCCGGATTGGAGAAATTGGAGGGCAAACAACAGAAAATCCAAGCGAATAGCAATAGATTGTTAAATAAACTGTTTAGAGAATATTTTTTTCATTTATTCCCCATTTATATATTTTTTTTATGAAAAAAACCGTTTTTAGACTTATTATGAATCTGAAAACTTTGAAATGAGCCTGTAAATCAAACTCTGATCATGGTAAATCGCCTTTTGGGGGCACATTTCCATACAACACAGGCAGTTGATGCATTTCTCATAATCAAATTCAGGGATGTAAGCCTGCTGATCCTTAGTTAAAGTTCCTGGTTTTTTAAGGGCATGGGTGGGGCAGCTTTCCTGACATTTCAGGCATTGGTTGCATTTTTCAGAGTCAATGGCTGGTCTGATCCACCAGAACTTCATCAGACCCCTGGCCAGAGGGCCGGGGATCATTTCCAGTGTGGAAGACAGTTTTGGTGGCCATTTAAAATTATCAATAACCGGTGCCAGTCCTATGATGTTTATCTTATCTATATCCACTTCCCCCAACCCTTGTTCATAGGCAATGCGGTTGGTGGGTACCTCCAGTGGGTTGCGTCCCAGTGTATGGGTGATGAAACTGTCCAGGGCCACTCCATCCTCACCCGCCAGAATCATACCCAGTTTCCGGGGATCGCCTGATGAAGGTCCGGAACCTTCCATTCCCACCACACCATCCACAATGTGCAGGCAGGGCTGGTTCACTGCAAAGATATCCACCACCCTTTCAGCGAACTGGGATGGTTGTGGGGCCTGTTTATGGTATTCCACCTTGGTGAATCCTGGTACCGTGCCGTAAAGGTTTTTGATTGCACACGTGAAGGTGGTGAGGCTGTGGGTTTTGATCTTGGGAAGGTTGATCACCAGATCAGCATCCAGAACTGGTTTAGCTATGTGGTAATCACGGCCATTCCTGGTTTTATGGTAACTCCCTGCAGTTTCAAAGTTCACCAGTTCCACATCCAACCTCCCGCATACCTCACTAAGGCCCGTAATATTCCAGTACTTCTCTAAACCCCTATCAAAAGCCCCAGGACTGTCCCCTACCTGAGGTATTCCTCCAGCATCCCTTACCAGGTTGATTACTGCTTCCACCAGGACCGGGTGGGTGGTTATGTATTCTTCCGGAGGTTTAGCCTGGAGCAGGTTGGGTTTAAGGAGTACAGTGTCCCCGGGATTGATGTATGATTGAAGACCACCAAGGGCATCCATACAAGTTTTGACGGCACTTTGTACGTCATTTAAAGAATAATATTGGCATTTAGCCACCGCAACTTCTGATTTTTCCACCATGGATAATACCCTCTATGTTTTTGAAGAATAGGGGTTATTGTAACTGAAGATTCAACTTTTGAGATGTTATATTCAATACTCGAATCAAAGACTTGGACCATTACTTGAATTAAAAGATTCGATTAACGATAAACTTATAATATTAAAATTTTGGCTAAAAAAGGGATAATAAATAGATTAATCACTCTTAAAGATGTTTTAAAAGCTTTCTCCGGGCTTCTCCAATGGTTAAAGGATATGGTTTGTCAAAGGGGAGTTCATCCTTTTTTTGGAGTATTTCCATGAGATGTGCAATCCGAGGTAGGCGGAGATTGGCCTTTCTGATGGTTTCCACATCACCAAAGACATCTTGTGGTGTTCCCTCCTTAATTATATGACCATCACTGATTATGTAAACCTGGGATGCGTAAAGAGGAACCAAGTCAACATCGTGGGTGGATATTACAATGGTCATTCCTTCCTGATTGAGCTGGTGCAGGATGTGCAGGATCTGAGAAGCTCCCTTGGGATCCAGGCCACTGGTGGGCTCATCCAGGACCATTATCCCTGGACGCATGGCCAGTATACCGGCAATGGCCACCCTTTTCTTTTGCCCTCCACTCAAATGGTGTGGTGGTTTCCTCTCGAACCCGGCCATTCCCACCCTTTCCAGGGATTCAGTTACTCTTTTTTCCACTTCATCCTGATCCAGTCCAATGTTCAGTGGTCCGAAAGCCACATCTTCAGCTACTGTTGGTGCGAAGAGCTGGTCATCCGGGTTCTGGAATACAATACCCACTTTCTGTCGGACATTCATAATGGCCTTCTTATCGTAGTTGAGGGGAACTTCCTCCACCATAATTTTGCCGGATGATGGTCTTAAAATTCCGTTAAAATGTAAAAAGAGGGTGGATTTACCGGCTCCGTTAGGGCCCAGTAAGGCGACTATTTCACCTTTAGATGCATGGAAGTTCACATCCTTAAGGGCCAGTGTGCCATCGGGATATTTATAACTGATATCTTTAGTTTCTAGGACGTTCATTGAATTCACTCAAATACCTATTATTCATTTAAGATATAAAATTGTTCTTCACACTATTCTTTATCAAATAAGAAGATTATCTAAGTTATTGTACCACCATGGGAGTATTGGAATTATTTAAAAACGGAACTATTTAAAGAAGATTCCCAACATTATTTCAACATTAAAAAAACAGGTTTTCACCATAAAAAAAGTTTTTTTGGAATAAATTATCTAAATTATTCTCATGTTCCAGGTGAAATATACACAGATAAGTAAGATTGCTTCAAAAGAAACAAATAATGTTATATTGCGAATTCCTATGCTTCGTATGCTTTCCGGTGCCTTTAGTGTTCTCATGGAACCATTGTAACCCCTTGATTCCATGGCAATATGGGCCTGTTCACCCTTAACCCAGGTTCTTATGAACAGGTTGCTCCCCAACATCCCCAGGGATTTGAAGGATTTCCGGTAGGATGAATAGCCTAAACGTGTTTCCTGGGCGTGGTACATGTTAATACCCTCATCAAGGAATAGGAATATGTAACGGTACATTAACATGGCTATTTCTGTGACTATCTGTGGGATCCGGAAGCGTTCCAGTTCACTGAAAAGTTCAGTCATGGGTATGGTTAGGGCTAAAAAGGCCATGCAGGTGAAACCACCCATTACACGGGAAAAAACCAATAGTCCCAGGTTGAAACCATCCTCGGTAACTGCCAGGTTGAATATTCCCAGATCCAGAATATGAGCACCCACTCCAAAAAATAGGGACATGAAAATGAAAGATAAAAATCCAAAAGTGAAGGGTATGGCTAAAAATTTAAGATAGAACTTCCAGGGGATTTTAGCCTGGAAGATGATTAAAGCAGACATGAGGAAAGTTACCAGTAAAGGTACTGCGGGTGATGTTGATATCAGGCTCACTAGCATGGTTGAAATTGCAAACAAAACCTTAAAGAAGGTATTCATATCTTTAAGGCCATTGGAATGTGCGTAGTTATCCAGTGTGTTTTCAAACATTTCCAGTTTCACCTGTAATTTATCAACGAACCAAAGTTTACTTTAGACATGTTCAATTTTTCTTTAACATATCTTATATTTTACTTTATATATATTCTAGTTTACTTTAGTCCAGTTTCACATCACACAGTAAATACCTTCACCCGGTTTACTTAATTTTCATGTTTCAAATCAGATTTGGACTCTGCTTTAACTTCTTTTTCGATTCTCTTACGCTCTTTAGCTTGACCCTGGAAGTACCCCAGGATATAACCAATTATTATAGCCCCTATGGCTGCTTGAAGTGCAAAAAGGAGGCTTTCAATTTCACCACTGGGTGGTTCCCAGAAAGAGTTGAACCATGGTTCGTATCCAGTTTCTTCCACTACAGTACCGGCAGAAGTGTCAGCCCCACCGAAGTAACCCTCATCTTCACCCATCCCACTGTACATGGCCAGAGGGAGAATTGCAATTATGGCAACCAGGGCCAGTAAGACGATGTAGTATTTACTATCCATTTAGACCACCGCCTGCACTTTTTCCTTTATTTTAGGACCAATTACTTTCAAGTTCTCCAGGATATCCGGTCGAAGTTTCATGATGTAATCGAATATCACCACAGTTAACAGCCCTTCAGCTATGGCCAGTGGTATCTGAGTGATGGCGAAGATCCACATGAAGTTGTTGAAAGCCACTGCAAAACTGGGTACAGGGAATGCCAGGGATAGCTGGATGGCTGTGGTTACATAGGTCATGAGATCAGCCAGGGATGCTGCCAGGAACACACCGATGAGTGGAGACCATCCTGCTTTCTGTACACCTTTATAAACCAACCAGGCCACCATTGGCCCTACAATTCCCATGGAGAATATGTTAGCACCTAAAGTGGTGAGACCACCGTGAGCCAGAAGCAGGGCCTGGAAAACCAGGACTATAGCTCCCAAAACACTGGCTACAGCCGGTCCAAAGAGAACTGCCCCTAAACCAGTACCAGTGGGATGAGAACAACTACCAGTTACTGAAGGTAGTTTTAACGATGATAAAACAAAAACAAATGCTCCTGAAACTGCCAATAATGGTTTTGATTCTGGATGTTTATCAGTTATCTTTTTGATTTGTACTACTCCATAAGCCACCACTGGCAGGGATATTATGTACCATAACAGGCACCATTGCCAGGGCAGGAAACCTTCCATAATATGCATTTAAATCCTCCTTTATTCCTAACATTAGTTTACATTTGAAGGAATTTTCCAATTATAGGATTATATTCCCCAATCATAATCTTTTTTAATTCAAGACAGGTGAAGAGTATTGAGTTAGTAACATCGTATAATACAAACACTATCCACAATACCTTCTACTAGTTCACTTTAGAATAAGCCCTTTATAAACTTTTCACTTTTAGTTTAAAAAAAATCAGGAAAAATTGATATTTTAGTGTTGTGCTGGAAGTCCCCCCAATAGATCACCATTAAAACCTAAACATCACCATTAAAAAAATAGACAGAATGCACTTAAACTAAGTTTCATTTAAAAAAGAGTTCATTATAAAAAAAAATATCCAGTTTAGAGATAACTTGAGTATCATTTAACCGGGAAAAAATAGTTTCTAATTGATGATCCCAAGTTCATCTGATAAAAATTGGGGGGGGGGGCGTGTAGTGTAAAACACACCACACATTAACTAGATTCCCATTTATCATTTAAATGAATTGTCCCAAATTTGTCCCAATTTAAACCAAATTCATTCACAAATTGAGGGAAATATCACAATGCACTCCCTAAACGAATTAATACATTAATAAGATAAATTTTCACCATGAAATGAAATACTGAGTATTACTCGTGTAATTAATAAAATTAGATTAATATTTTTTCATAAAATCTTTTTGAGAAAAATTTTACATGATGAAAAAAATGATTTAAATATAAAAATTATTGACCCATATAAAATCAGGAGGTTACCTGAAACCAGATAAAGGTAAAAAGAGTTGATAAATTGAAATAGAATTTAAGAAAAAATAATTCGAAAAGGGAATAAAATCAGATTAATATTCCCTTAAAAAAAATATTTCGAAGATTGTTCAAATAAGGTAATGACCTTATTCTACTACTTCTGCGAAACCGAAGTTCCTGCGTACGGAGTTAATTCTGATTTTAACTTCGTCACCGACTTTGGCTCCTGAAACAAAGACAACAAACCCTTCAATACGGGTAATGCCGTCACCATCTCTACCTAAATCTTCAATTTTAACATCGTATTCTTCCCCTTCACTGATGGGGGAGGAATTTTCCCTTTCATCTCTTCCGTAATTACTTCCGAACATATATATTCACTTCCAAATAATTGCCTTAAATGGCTCTAAAAATGTGAATTCTTAAAAAACTAATAAAACTGATTTTTATTTCGCTTCAAGAATTACTTCATTGTATCTATTCTACTATTTCAGCAAAACCGAAGTTTCTCCTAACAGAGTTAACTTTGATTTTAACTTCATCTCCAACTTTAGCTCCTGAAACAAAGACAACAAACCCTTCAATACGGGTAATGCCGTCACCATCTCTACCTAAATCTTCAATTTTAACATCGTATTCTTCCCCTTCACTGATGGGGGAGGAATTTTCCCTTTCATCTCTTCCGTAACTATTTCCGAACATTTATTCACTTCCAAATTTGCCATTAAGAATGGCTGTCTTTAATATTGATTTGAGGACTTATAAAGGTATGTTTAATTTCAAAGCCATTTTGACTAATTTTTCAGTAAGTCATGGTAATTTGGGGTAGACTGAATACTAACATTAGGAATGAAATAACCAATAAATGATTCTGCACCTACCATGAATAAACAGTTCCCCATAGTCAGGTTACTTACATTGAAAATCATTACCCCCTAGCGGATTATTTGCATAGATCATAAAGATCTCTGTAAAATTTAATTTGTAGAATTTACTGAATTTAAAAAATTTGCAAAATTAATTTAAAGATCAAAAACATACTACCCCCATGGAGGTTAAAAACAAAATCATCCTGGCCCTGGATGTTCCCACCACTAGAAAAGCCATAGAAATAATGGATAATCTTTCAGATAACCTGAACACAGTTAAGATTGGTTATCCCCTGGTCTTAGCTGAAGGATTGGAATCTGTAACCCGGATTAAAGAAGAGTATGGTTGTAGGGTGATCTGTGACTTTAAAGTGGCGGACATACCAGCCACCAATGAGAAGATTGCTGATGCGACATTCAAGGCTGGTGCCGATGCCCTTATCGTACATGGATTTGTAGGGGAGGACAGTGCAGCCAGCTGTCTTGAAACTGCCACCAAACACGGTGGGGAGATCTTTCTACTCACTGAAATGTCACATCCCGGTGCAGCCCAGTTCCTGCAACCAGTTTCCATGGACATAGCCCGCATGGGTGTAAAGATGGGTATCCATAACTACGTTGGTCCTTCTACCCGTCTGGACCGTCTGAAGAAAATAAGAAATATCATTGGTGAAGACTCATTCCTCATATCCCCCGGTGTGGGTGTGCAAGGAGGAGATCCCCAGGATACTCTGGAATTTGCCAACGCAATTATTGTGGGCCGGAGCATATACCTAGACAATGACCCCGTAAATGCCCTTAATTCCATCATAGATTCTATTGAACTTTAAACCAGCCAGTTCATAGGAGAGATCGAATAGTATGAAGTAGATGAAGGTTACTGGCTGGAATCCCTGAAACTGGACAGGGTAAAATGCCCCCAACAGGGCCAAGGCCAGGACCACTATTTTCATGGTGAAACGGTAATTGAAGAATGTTTCCACTATTTTTTTCCCTTTTAAACTTTCCCGGTCATTTCCCACCTCATCCACCCAGGCTGCCAGTGTACAGATTATAAGTGCACCCAGCCCAATGGAAGGTAAACCGAATATGACCAGGATAGCCAGGAAGATCACCAGAGTTACAATGTGGCCCAGTTTATCCACTTTACCCGAGAAGAGTGTTCCCATGAGTATGGCCAGGAATATGGTAGCAGCATCAGGGAAATTCACTGATAGGTAACCGATCCCTGCTACACAGATTAATCCACTGATAACACCCAGGAGGGTGTTGTTCTCCGTGTCCAGGGCATCGTCAGAGAATTTCATGAAAAACCCAGATGATGCGTATAGAATTGCCTCTAAAATCATTAAATCTTAAACTCCTTTTTCCTTATTAACCATTTCCAGGGCTCCGGCAACCATCATGGGGAAGATTATGGTGGCGTCCCCAATCACTGAGACCAGTCGGGATTCACATTTGGCCTTGGCCCATGATTTGGCTTCTTCTAAGGGTGCCCCTCCCAGGCTTCCTGCTTCACTGCGGTCCAGGGTTACCTGTATAGCTGCATCCACTCCACCGGTTAGTATGTTAGAGGCCAGGGCATAATGTTTGGGGAGTCCCCCTCCCAGTATCACTGCGGCCACCTTCTTGGATCCGAAGACTATGTCCGATAGTTCGTGCATGTCTCCTGCTGCATCCAGGGTTAACTGGTTTTCCTGGGTGAACATCCACAGCTGCAATCCCAGCATGCAGTCTATAATGCCCGGGGCGTATATAGGGACGTTTTTCTTGTTGGCAGTGTGGATTATGGATTCCGGGTCATCCACATGGTTCCCGATCTCGGTGATGAATTCCCGGATATTCAGTTGATCCCCTTTAACCGCAATTTCCCCTAAAATGGCGCTGATCTTCTTTTCGAAGATTTCGAAATCCTCGGATTTTGTGTATATGTCTCCGATACGACCCATGCCCATCTGGCAGAGTTCTTCATCAGTTTCATCATGGTCACGGTAGTGTGAACCCCCGAATGATTCTAGAAGGTCGTGGGTGAGATTGGCGCCGCTGCTTATGAGCACGTCCACGTGTCCGGCGTCTATCAGGTCCCGGATTATTTTTCGGAGACCGCCGGGTACCATGGGTCCGGCAATGCTCAGGAAGATGGTGGTTTCCTCATCACTGATGAGTTCTGCCAGGAGTTTGGTGGCCCGGTAGATTCTGCCTGCTCCGAGAACTCCGCTTTTACCCATTTCCTCCATTAATTGTAGGGTAGTCATTCCCGGTTCTATGTTCATATGTTCAATCTTCAGTTTCTCAGACTTCCTAAATGATTATAAAGTTATTATTGGTTATGAAAACCTTTTCGTGATTTTAATTGTTATAAAAACCTTATCAATGATTATGAATTCTTAATTATTATAAAACCCTTTTCAATTGATTAAAGGTTTTTATTGGTTGTAAAGACTTTTTAATTGATTATAAATGGAATAAAAATAGATCTAAACCTGTGAAGTAGATCTAATTCAATAATTTGAGAATTGTAAAAATATTTGATTCTCTTTTTAGTTTATTCGACGACTTATTTAAAATTAATTTTTAGGTGAGATTCATTAAAACCTTAACCAATCCAGAGAGAATTCTTAAAAGATCTTTATAAATGTATAGATCAATCATGATAGATTCAGTGATTTAGCTCCAACAAAACATCTCTTGACAGCGAAAATTATCAACATTTATTAAAAAGAATATGGGATTATATTCCATAGATTTAAAAGAATTATTTTTAAGGTTTTATTTCAATCCAGCGATTTTATCCAGTAGATCAGTGCGGGTGACGATTCCGATCACATTTCCAGGTTTATCCACTACGATTAAGCGGCCGATCTGGTTTTTGTTCATGATTTCAATGGCGTCGGCGATGACCACATCTTCGCTCACAGTGATGGCGTTTTTGGTCATTATATCCACCACTTTCATATCTTCACGGGATTCTGCCAGTGCTTTGCTGATGTCTGAGAGGGTTACCATGCCCATGATTTCCCCATCATCCATTACTGGAGCTCCTTCTATGCCTTTTGTGGATAAAACCCGAGCTGCGTCTCTGATTGTGGTTAATCCATCCAGGGTTATGGGGTTGGGTGTGGCTACTTCCATTACTTTCCTTTTGGGGATGCTGCGGATCCCAGTGGTGTCCAGGAGAAGTATATTGTCCATATCATCCCTTCCAACCACCACACCGTCTACTACCAGTTTATTTACTGGTGTAGGACCCACACGGATTTTATCCCCCAGATCCAGGATTTTAATGTTCCCCACTGCTTTAATGGCGGCTTCACATTCCCCCGGGTGAGGGATACTGGTGAACTCAATTTTAGCCACTGATATATCTTTTACCAGTTTTCCACCTTTATAGATGGGTACCATGCTCTTTTTATCCGTGTCCTGAATATTTAATGTATGGTAAGCTTTGATAGTTGGTTTGTAGCCTCCCCTAGGTCCGGGTACTCCTTTAACCAACCCCAAACTACGAAGGGACTGCATCTGATTACGGATGGTTCCGGGATTACGGTTCATTATATCCGCTATTTCCTCTCCTTTTACAGACATGCCTTCTGAATTGCGGTATAGGTTTATGAGACTCTGGAGTATTTCTTTCTGAACTGATGTGAGCATTGTAATCACCGGGGGCTAAACACAATATATCAAAGTTTTATTATGCAATATGATATTAGTTATAATTTACCATTATAAATAATTATCATTAATTGTCATTTTTGAGTATATATAAATCTTTGGTATTACGCCTTATTTTTTAGTCTTACAAAAGAACATTCATTACTCGGAGTAAAAACTTGTGGATTTTCCATATGAATTTTGTTGAAGAAGTAATAAATTGTTAGGGGGCAACTAGCCCCTATTTTATTCTTATTTTTAGTTAAAATGTAAGTTGGAAAGGAGTTTTGGGATGGGGGTTATCATAAATACAAATATAATTGGAATAAAGCTATAATTTAATCCATATTCAAATATTCGTCAACATCAACTTTATTCCCAGATAAATCTCCATATACAGAAATACCAATTAATAAACCAACTGAAGTTAAACGCGCATCTGCAATAGGTTGCCACATATTATGGATTTCTTGACCAGTATAAGTACTCGTAAATTCCCCAGAATGCCAACTCTTTAAATTTTCTTTATGGCCTAAATGTGTCAAATAAGCACTATGTCCTACAATAATCGTATTAGAAGGTGGAATTATACAAGAAACAGAAGATAGATGATTAACATCAATTTCACCTACATTTCCAATTGGAGTCAATTGTGAGAGATTATCTAAAAGACATTTAGTCCACCACTTATCGGCTTCTTCTTCAGATAATTTGGGTATTTTTATTTTCTTTGAAATATACATAAAAAAACCCATAATTCCTAATATTCGCAGATGTTTAAGGGAAAGGTGTGGAACAGCATCAACACCCATACTATAAACTATGGCTTTTAATGAATCTTCTTCTGCTTGAAGCCTACTTGAAACTATTTGTGCTAATAGTTTGTGTTTTTCTTTAGAAGAAGTTCTTGCAGATGATATAAATGCTTTATATAAAATTGCAGAAAAATCAGGGTCTGAAAGTGCATGTTCCATGCATTTTTTCATCTCTTCATCATCATTTATCTTATCTTCAAGTATTTGAAGTCTATTACCTAACTCTACCATAAAATCGAGGCCATTTGCATTAGCTTTTTGTTGTGCTTGAGGATTATGGTCTTTGAAATAATTTTTAAGCCATTTTTCTCCATAACTCCATGACCTTCTCACGATTTCTTGAGAAAAACCACCAATAGCTCCACCAATTACAGATGAAGTAAAAGGATCTATTGTCATAATTTACACCTTATCCAACTAAACACCTGTTTTTATAGCTTTTACAATAAGACCAACACCAATTCCTGAAACATAAGGATCATTAACAATATTTTTAATTTTATCTATCAAATTTTTCTTTTCATTATCAGGAATCTCTTCAGATTCTCCAATAACATGTATTAAAGCATTTAAGTAAATTGTGGTATTGTAATTGTTTATATCGCCTAAAGCGAAGTTTTCAACCTTTTCAATGTATAAAGCAGGAAATAAATTATTGAATTCAATAGGGTTCTCAACTAGATTAATCCCTTTACTTTTAATTTTAACAAAATAAACTTGCATGGTTCTTTCTACATCGATATAACCCTCATTTTTCTAAATAATCAATATTGAAATTCAATTCATTATATTCAATACCTAATTCTTGCTTTAATATTCCCTGTGGTATTTTTCTATAAGTCTCTCTCGCACGATTATACAAAAACTCTAAGATTTTTCTTCTAATTTTCTGATTGTCCATCTTATACCCCTTTTAAATTTATTGCTTGAATCTAAAATAAAGTCAAACCATCCTCTTTAATTAATCTAATATCCACTAAAAACCGATCATTAGGATTTTTACTTTTCAAATCTTCTAGGAAATTATTGAATCCCAATAATTCTAGATATCTATTTGAAAATTCAGCTAACAAATTCGTGGCCGCCTTAATAAAATGAAATGGTTCCAAATTTAAGGTTCCTCTCTGGGTTTCGTGAACTCCCCAGTTTGTTAAAGAGATGTAAGGCAGTTTTTTATCACCACAAGAACGAATATGGCTCTTTAATTCTTTATTAATTTCAAAACCACCCATTTTCAGCCCATTTTCAACTGAAAATGGACGATTTATTGTTGTTTCACGGTGGATAATCAGTTCTCGTAAAAAATAAATATTCTTAATGAATTCAACATTTTGGATAGTTAAATTGCGTAGTTCTGGATTTGTTTCTCTAACTGCTTTTAAAAAGTTTCTACCTGCTTTAGGATTCAATGAAGTCGTATGCGGATATTTGTCTCCTTTAAATTCTAAATTATATTTATTTTTAGTAATTAAAGCTAATGAATCAAAAATACCCGTTATTAGAGAGATAGCATAATTAAAATGATACATCATATCATCTAATGTATCATTATTTACTCCTTTATAATATTGGAACCCTATTTCATCTACACTCCTCAAAAGATAAACAAATCTTGTTGAAAAAGCATCTAAAAAGGGCTCATCAATGAGAACACCTACATGAAAGTGAGGAATTTTGGATCTAAATAAATACCAATACCAACTACCTCTATTACAGCCATATTGTGGATTTGATTCAGGCTTTGCCGACAACAGATACTTATGATGATACCTTAAAAACAAACCAATTAATTCCCTTGATTCATTAGCAGATAAAATATCTAAATGATCCTTTATTTCTTCAGAAAGATGACTGGCATGATGATACAATTCTAATCTATTTTTAAGTAAAAGTCCATTATTAGTTAATAAAATGCCTATATTCTCTCTATTAAACTTATTCACAGTTACATGAACAAAAAATAAATTCAAAGCATTAATTTCATGTTCATTTAATGATTTTTTATCGAATAATTTTTGCCCAACTCTTTTAATGTAGTTAAAATCATGATCTGCTAAGATTTTAGAACGTTTAGAATATTTAATAATTTCAATTTCGTGCAGATTGTCTTTTTTATCATAATTTTCAATGAATTTTGGAATTAATTGAAGTTCTTTAAATGAAGTAGGGAAAGGTGACCTAATTATATTTAAAAAATCAGATTTTAAATACTTCAAAACTCTTTTTGCATCTTCATTGTCATCATGAAGAGCATTATCAATTGATTCTGAATCAACGAGAATTTCTAATATTTTATTATTCCCCAACAACTTCTTATTCATTAATATAACATAAGAATACCGAAAATAAATACTTTCATATTCAAAAAAAAATAACCCTCTAAGCCTCACCTTTCAACTCTTTCAACTCTTTTTGCATCTCAGAACCCCTATCAGAAAGCCGGTGATTTTCTATTTTGAGTTTTTGGAATTCTTCCATGGTTATTGGTAGTCTTTCGGTGATGGTCACGTGTTCCATTAGGTTATATAAACATTTTTTAGGTCTTCAGGGTCAGGTGTATAATATGTGCTGCACGTACTGGATCATGATATTTATGACCCATCATGTGCTCCTGGATTTCTTCGGGCATACTTGCGTTTATTAGTTGGGTGTTGAAGAACTTCTTCATCATGTGGCTGGTGGATTTTCTAAACTTCCCCGATTCTTCTTGTTCCCATTTCAAATACCGGTTAATTAAACGAATTATTAATTGTTTTGGCAGATGAAGAATACGAAGCAAAAACATGACATTAAATTCACATCAAAAGAGGTTAAAGAACATTTCACTAACAAACTCTTTTTTTTCATCTCCAAGACCTGTTTTTGTAAATCCCGGATTTCATCCAAGGAGAAATTTACTCGGGAACTTTTCACATTTAAGTTTCCAATATAGCAGATAATTAATTACTACTAAATTAAATAAATAATCAGGATTAAGACAAGGTGGGAAAAGAATTGGCTAGAGAGATTGAAGATATTGAGGGAAGTCCTTTAAATAATAAGGAAAGGATTCTTGAAGCAGCTACTGAACTTTTTGCTCTTAAGGGCTATGATGCTACCAGTGTGGATGAAATAGCTAGTAAAGCAAATGTATCCAAGCCCCTTATCTATTATTACTTTAAAAGTAAAAAAAATATCCTGGAAGAACTGATAAAAAGATACATAAAAAGTTATATTCCAGAAAAAGAGGAGTATATCCATAAAATTACTAGTATAAATAAAGAGGACCTTTACCAACGCCTTGATGAGAGAATGAGCTTCTTCAGTCAGAATGATAAAGCATTGAAAGTTATTGCTATGGAACTACTTAAGGAAACCCCAGAAAACGAATCTATATTGAGTATGATTAATCCTCTCTTTGATACTGCTATCCCGAAAATAGAACAGATGGGTGTTGATATTGAAGATAGAATGGATTTAATTGTATCCACTTTTTTCTTTGGAACAGCCCCAATTTTAATTTTGATGTTATATGGGGATAAATTCTGTGAATTTTACAAAATAGACCGTGAAGAGCTAAATAAACGATTTTTTAACGTTATGAAATCTATATACATTGATTTCTTTGTAGAGCAGTTTGAGGCTCAGAAAAAATAATTTTAACACATTCATTACTGACTGGTCAGTAAAATATATAAGCAAATAGTATCATATCCATGATACGGTAAAAGGTGTTTTGCTTAAAAGAAAATGTCATATCATGATAAAAACTAAAAAAGAGGATTATGATGGATCAAAATGGAAAATCCGATTTAGGGAGAGTTCGAGAATTAGTGGGAGATGAAAGAAAATTCCTATGGAATCCACTATCCAATGTAATTCTAGTTGCAAGAATAAGGGGACATGTATCGGGAAAAAAGCTACAAAGAGCAATTAATAAGGCAAAAAAGATGCATCCCCTCCTATCATCAAGAGTAGTATATGATCAAAATAATAAAGCATGGTTTCACAATGACCATGTTCCCGAAATACCTTTTCGTGTGGTAGAATGGAAATCTGAAGATCAATGGCAGGAGGAACTAATGTATGAAAACAGAATTCCATTTAAGATATTTGAAGGTCCTTTAATTCGTTTTGTTTTATTAAAATCACCTGAGGTTTCAGATTTTATGGTGTTTGGTCAGCACGCAATATGCGATGGCCGGGGACTCGTTTATCTCATCAGGGATATTTTAATGCACACTGCAGAACCAGAAAGGGAAATAATTCAATTACCAATTCCACCTATGCTTTCATCTGAAGGTCTTTCTCCATATGTTACATCATCAGGGTCTTTTAAAGAATCTTTTAGCAAATTTTTTAAGAAATTCATGATTAACCGGATGAATAAGAATTGGCAAAAAGACATAACTACTTTTGATCAGGAGGACTTTGAAAATATCCACAGAGCATACTGGCAGGAAAATGAATACCGTATTGAATGTATAGAACTATCAGAAGAGCAAACAAATAACCTGGTGACAAAATGTAGGAAACATAACGTAACGGTGAATTCAGCATTAAGCACTGCATTTTTAGCCGCATATCAAAATATATCCAGACCATTTAAGGGTAAAAAGAGGAACGTGGCTTTACCCATTGATTTAAGGAGTCGAATGAAGGTTCATGATGTTTTATGCCTTTATATAACCCGAGTTATGTTTAAATTCGATTATAATCCTAAAAAAAAGTTCTGGGAGAACGTTGAAAAGTTCCATAACACTGCAATCAAAGAAATCGAATCAGCGAATCTATTTGAACCATTCATTACTATAGAAAAAATGGATCCTACGCTTATTGATGCTATAGCAAGTTTTGGAGTCCTTGCAGAAATTGTGCCTCCTGATTTCACCCGGTATGAAAAACTATCCACATTTGCCCATAAAAAGAAAAACGAAGCCATTAAATTAGCCCACCGCTTTTTAAAATTAAGTCCAGGAACAGTGATGACAAATCTCGGCAAGCCGGATATTCCTGATGTTTACGGGGATATGAAAATTGAAAAAATGTATTTTGCACCATCCACAGATGAGCGTTTCCCATTAGTTATAGGGGCAATAACCTCTGGAGATAAATTGGTAACCACTCTTAATTATGTCGAAGAATCCAGGACTCAGGAAATGAAAGAAATTAACGAAATGGCTTTAAATTTATTGGAATTATAGTCTAATTAATCTCCAATCTTCAATTATTTTTTTTCTTGTTATTTTTATCTAATTTGACTAATAAATCCATAAAAATATATTCTTCCCACCAATAAATATCCCTTACCCTTTTATTTCCTGAGCATGTGGTTGGTTGCTTTGTTGAAGCCGTCCTTGTTGGGTTCTCAGTTCATAAATTTATTTATTTCACGTTAGGAGTGCTAGATGGCCATAGTTGTTATATGGTCTCCACCCGATAAAATAGTTATCTGAATAATTTTTTCATTATCCGCCAATTGCTGTGATGGCCAATTATTGCTTTTGAATATACTTAAAAACTAAATTTTTAATCTCTCTTTTTTAAGATAAAAAAATTTCAATAAAATTAATATTTAATTTTAAAAATTACCCTATGCCCCTTCAATGGATTCCATTAGGGCATAAAAATACTTTGGTTCATTAGTTTTATATAATTGGTACCATGCTTCCAGTGTTTCGGTTTTCATTAAATTTGTTCTTTTTAATATTTCATATGAAAACTCTAATGGGGCAATACCACTAGCGGTTATTAGATTGTCGTCTGTAACTGCTGGTTGATTTATATAGAAATTTTCTCCGATGTATTCAGGACAAAACATTTTTAAAACTTCTAGGTCATTGCTGGTATGTTTTCTATTGTTTAATATTCCTTTATTTGCAAGGGCTATTGTGGCTCCACAAACTGCGGCAATAATTACTTTTTCATCTATAATACTGGAAACAATATCTATTATTTTTTTATTTTCCTCTTCTGCCCATGTGTCGGCTCCGGGTAACATAAGTAAATCATCTTCCTCAAACTTGATATTATCAATATTCTCATCTGGAGTAATTGTAATACCGCCCATTGTTTTTATGGGTTCTGTGGTATTCCCAATTTTTATAAGCTCAACCGGAGGTCTTTTTTTATCCAAATATCTGCCACTATTGAGTTCAGCAGTTAAATAACCGATTTCCCAATCGGCTAATGTATTTAATATGTATAAATATACTTTCATAACATTTCCTTAAGCATTAATGGCTATAATGTTATCGTTTTCTGAGTAAAAATTCGTCAAAAAAAAGCACTTCAGGCCCCACCCTTCAATTCCCGCAACTCCTTTTTCATTTCCACTACTAGTATTTGTAGTTCCCTGATTCCATCCATGGAAAAATTAACTGGTGAACTTTTGATATTTAAGTAGTCGATACGTCTCAGGTAACTTTTTTGGAGGTCATCTGGGTCGGCTAGGAAGCATGCATCCCGGACCCTATCCTTAAGCTTATGGCCCAAACATGCCCCTATTTACTCAATCCCCCTTTAAAAAAAAATATGTATTTTAAAAAAGATAATAAGATTGGGGTGAAACAAATGTGTACAACATTTAGTATACAAACAAAAGATGGAAATAATTTTGTTGGACGAAATTTGGACTTGGCATATAATGTAAATGAATGTCCCATAATTCTTCCGAGAAATTACTTGCTGGAAGATAAAGTTACTGGAAATATGCAAACGACTGACAAAGCCCTTATTGGCATTGGGACTGTAATTGATGACCATCCGTCCCTGGTTGATGCCATGAATGAAAATGGATTAGTCTGTGCTGGTCTGAATTTTGAAGGATTCGCACATTTTGAAGAAAAACCAGTACCTGGAAAAACAAATATCACACCTTACGACTTCATTTACTGGGTAGTCTCCAACTACGATACAATTAATGAAGTTAAAAGTGCTCTTTCTAACATAGATTTAGTAGATGTGCCCTTAAATGACCAGACACCAGTACCCACACTCCACTGGATGATAACTGATAAAACCGGTAGGTCAATTGTAGTTGAAAAAACTAAAGAACAACTTGCAGTCTTTGATAACCCCGTGGGAGTGATGACCAATCAACCAACCTTTGACTGGCATTTGATGAATCTAAACAGATACCTGTCTATTAGTCCTAATCAACCCGAACCAGTGAAGTGGAGTGACCAATTATTGCAGATTCATGGTGTTGGAGCTGGTACTCTGGGACTTCCAGGAGATTCTCATAGCGTTACCAGATTTGTGAGAATTGCCTATGCCAGAGCTCATATGCCATTTCTGGAGGATGATATCAGTGCTGTGACCCAATGTATGCACATGCTTGATTATGTAAAAATGGTAAAAGCAGGGGTTTTAACTGAGGGAATGGAAGAAAAAACAACATATTCTGCTTGTATGGATCAACAAAACGGCATCTATTATTACAAAAATTATGGAAATAGTCGAATAAATGCCGTTAATATGCATAAAGAAGACTTGAATGGTGACGAATTAATAAAATGCCATTATCTAACAACACAGGATATAAATTATCAAAACTAATTACTTGTTGAAAATGGAATTATATTCCCTTCCTTTTTTTATATTAAAAAGTAGCTTTTTGTTTAAAAAATGCAGAAAAAATAACCCCCTTCCAAGCCTCACCTTTGAGTTCTTTAAACTCTTTTTTCATTTCCAATACTAATATTTGCAGTTCCCTTATCTCATCCATCGAATAATTAACAGGGGAACTTTTCATACCTCATGTAAGTTTTCCGGAGGTCATCTGGGTCTGCTAGGTAGTATGCATCCCGGACCCTGTCTTTAAACTTGTGACCCACACGTGCTCCAGGATTTCCACGTGGATTCCTGCATTTATCAGCTGGGTGTTGTGAGAACTTCCGTAACATGTGACTGGTTGCTCTGTGGTAGCCGTCCTCATCCGGTTTCCAGTTCATGAATTTGTTTATGTCACGATAGGAGTGCGGGATGGCATTGTACACCATAACTACTTATAAGCCCATGGAAATAGATTATAAATGGGGGAGTAAAACATGTATAAGACTTATAATAACATCTGGCAAAGATTAGGGGCTTTCCTAGGGCCAATATTAATAACTATTTTTATCTGCTTCAAATTTACAGACCCTAATTTTTCATGGCTGGCTTTTTTATACTGGATTCATTTACCACTGGTCATGATCCATGAAACAGAAGAATATATTCTCTCCCCAATCGGGTTTGAAAAATTTGCCAATTATTACACGGTGTTAAGTAAAGATCCACCAGAGGAAGACTCACCGCTATCCCCGGCTTACAAATTATTCGTAAACATGTCCATATGGATCTGGGCTGTACTGGGTGCCTTACTGGTTACTGTTTTACCATGGGTTGGTATGGGGTTAATATTCTTCCAGTTACTCATAAATGGCATACAACATACCATTATCTTCCAGATAAAAAAACCAGGATACAATCCCGGATTTTTAACCACCTGGTTGGTTTTAAACCCATTTTGTGTGGTAACCATATTCTATGCATACTATGCCCATGCTTTAAACTCCCTAGACTGGCTACTTGCACTAATATTGGGTGTTGGTTTTATAGGGATTTTGCTTCTAAAAACCACCAGTAAACGTAAAGAAGAATAAATACTAATTTTTTTATTTTATTAATTTGTTAAAGTATCTATTTGATTATTTTCAAACTAAATATCCCCTTTCGGCGCAGGGAAAGGAAAAAATGTAGGCTAAGTAAAAAATTCAAGATTTTTATGTATTATTTTTTGAAGAAAAAAATAAAAAGTTGAGGATGGCAAGTTTTTGGATAAAAATGGAATCAGTAGGGGGTTTAGATTAAATATTAAATATGTATATCCCCATCAACAATCCTACAATTATACCTACTATCAAAAGGAGGATAGCTATAATATCCTTCATTTTTTGACCCACATGTTCCATTCTACTAATTTTCGAAAGTTTATAATCATGAGTGACGTCATATGCGCCTATAATAATTGATAATGTGAATAATATTGCTAAAATGTAATTACCCAGCCTATTTCCCGAATATGATGGTGAAGATAGCTGAAAGTAGGTTAATATTAAGGAGATTACCAGAATTAATGTAGCAATTAAAATAAGAATTTTATCATTATCATATTCTTTACGTTCAAATATACTAATTATTATGGAAAATAGACCCATACCTCCAAGAAGGATGTAATGAGTAGATATGGATGGAGCTATGAGAGAAATGCCAATAAGTAGGAAAAACAGGGGGTTTCCATGCTTCATTTTACCATTCTCTTTAAATTTTTAATAAATGGATAACTTAAATTCTAATGAGGATTTACACGGTTTTACCATCTTTATGATGAATTGATCAAAGTAATATAAAAACTTAATTTTATAAT